>OMEC01000926.1_pt1 | contig 13336 bp, 5 predicted proteins | sample 1673401 | NCBI WGS metagenome assembly OMEC01 (sample SAMEA103958110, study PRJEB25191) | human gut metagenome | reverse complement strand
GAATGGCAGAATCTCTTTTTCGTCATGTGCGATGGAAAATGTTTTAAGCCCGGCATCTCCCTCCTCGATATAAGTATAATTTCCAAGTGCAAAATCACAGCTGTTCATATGGATACGTCCGATGTTATAACGCAGTCCGTCTTTTCCAAAATACGCCTCGATCATCTCTTTCTTTTTCGCATCACTGCAGCCCATATAAGTATGCGCACTCGCCTCGGTAAATGCCCCTCCGAATCCTTCGATTTTCTGATAGGTCACCTGCGGATATACGCTTACCACCTGCATTTCTCCCGGCTGCTCATTTGCAACAAGCTCCTGCTCTTTCCAGAATTCGTTTTTCTGTTCACATGTGACAATTTTTTTTACTCTCATAGTACGTTTCCTCCTGTATTATTTCTGTCTGACCGTTACGTCTATGGTTTCTGCCATACCATCTCTTATCATGCGCACCGCATCACCCTCGATACTGCCGCTGCTGTGCATCCGGCTTCCGTTTCGATATGTAATTTCAATTTCCCCGATTTCATAATTTCCCGGATAAAAATTCTGCTGTTCATCCAGATGATATACCACCTTCGTTCTTCCCAGAAACATGGCCGACACTTCCAGATCTTTTCCCACAAGATATGCCGGAATCACCGGGGCAAATGTAAGCTTTAATGTTTCCCCGTCGTAAGTAAACGGCCGGCGTCCGAACATCATCGTCTTCCACATACTCATAAACTCAATGGTCGAACCGCTCAGACGTGCAACAAATCCCTTTCCGACAAGCTTTTTATTCGGATTTTTCGAGCTTGCAATAAACGAGGAATTCTCCCAGATGCTTCTTCCATACTGTTTTTCATCCAGGAACGGAATCGCCGCATGATGGAAATCTTCCGCAAATTCTTCATATAACTGTGCATGCAAAAGTTCCAGCAGATACTTATATTCCATATGCAGCCAGATGGATTCGTTTTCCAGCCAGCCCGGTGTAAATGCACGGGCACGCCCCAGCTCATAGGATGCATTCTGCAAAGATGCATTTACCTTGTACATGGACAGCTCCGTATCGTAGAGATCACTGTTCTTTACAGCAGCTGCCAGCATTTTCTTTTCCTTCTGCGGACGGTTCAGTTTCAGATAGCGGGTCGGTCCTTCCAGGAAATACGGAAGCGGCTGTACGGCAAATTCCAGCGGAATGATACCTTCTTCCGTCTGGTCATACCTCCTGACTTCATAGGAAAAATACGTCGGGCAGATGCCTTTTCCGTATTCCTTTGCTTTGACAATGCCTGTTTCCACCGTATCTTTCCAGCCCTGCAGCATCTGGATAAGCTGCTCACTCTGATATGTGACTGTCTCGCCGGATATCCCCTGATAGGTCTTCTCCCGGTAAATTTCCTTTGCATCATTGATGCGATTCCAGAAAGAAAAGATCTGCTGGTGCTTTGCAATCGCATCGTTTTCCAGACGGTTGATCAGCTGCAGTTCATCTAAAAATGTTCCGAGTTCTTTTAAAATCCGCACCGGTTCGTCCAGACGCTGCAATGCACCTATCGTATATGTCAGCATCCGGTACAACTCATAAGTTTCTGCCATGGAAGAGCCAAAAATACCCGGCAGACCGTTTAACGCATCATACCATCCCGGCTTGCCGCCTTCCATCTCGATTCCCATTCCATACGGATCAAGTGCGGCAAACTTTGTCGCACACAAAAGAATCAGCTTTTCCATCAATGTGGTATAGATAATCTCCCCTTTTCCGAACTGTGCACGGACAAGTTTCTCATCCGTGTTTCTTCCGGAAACTTCATTCAGTGCATGATACTGACGCACGCCCCGTTCCGTCAGTACATAACGGCGGACTCTCGGATTGATGCTGATCTGCGACAGGAAAAAGGTATACGCTTTTTCGGTCAGCATTTCTTTTTCCTTTTCCGGAAAGATAGCCAGGTATTCTTCGATGAGATCTAAATTGTAATCCCAGTGATCGCTCCAGTATCCTTCCAGGAAATTTCCGTTCACCGTTTCCTGTGCAAAATCAATCAGGGAGGTAAACAGTGCCTGATCCGGCAGCAGATCCCACAATTTTCCCGGTGTGAACGGTTTTGTTACAAGTGCAAGCACTTCCTGTTTCTTTGCCTCCGGCAGATCCTCTAAAATCATGCTGGCATGGTCTTTTTCGATGGTATAACTCGTCATCTCCACGCCCAGCGGATTATAACCGTCCAGCTGGATCAGACTGTAAAACGTCTGAATATTTTTCCGCCCCACAAACGGTGCAAAAAAGGTTTCGAGCCTGCGGTTCTGATTGACATCCCGGAAATTGCCGTTGCCCTGGGAGTAAAACTCCGGCAGCATGGAAAAGTAGTTGTAATCCCGCTCCAGATCCCCGTGTTTTCTGGAATACACATGGAAGATCTTACTGTGTCCAAGCGGAATCGGATATCCGCCACGCAGCAGATTGTCCATATAGGTGTATGCACAGTACGCATCAAAATCTTCATTTCCGGTGTGCGTCTGCATATCTTTCGTCAGCTCCTGCACAAGTTCCTCACACCGATCTTTTTTCTCTGCAAAATACGCACCGTTTAATTCGTGGCTTCCAAGAAAATCCTGTAAAATTTTCTGGTTTTCCACCTGTCCGATCAGCTCATAGATACTTTCCGACTGTCCGGATGCAATCTCCATGGTTCTGGTAAACATACAGCACGGAACCAGATTGGCATCGCTTCTGGTCTGCGTTTCGACTTCCCGGATTCCTCCCTGTTCATATACCACGGCGCATCCTAACGAATTGTCATAGCCAAAGACGGTTTCCGGATCTGTCACAGTCTCCAGCCGCGTGCCGTCTTCCGCAAATCCGATGCCAAAATTTCCACCCTCGATCATCGTTACATCCGCGGTGTCATCCATGCTTGCACGGACACGAAAATACGGTACATTCTTTTGTACCTGTTCTACCTGCATCCATGCTTTCGAGGTCTGGATCATGTTTTTGGTATTTTCCATACTCACCCCGTATGGAATCACCTGCGGCATTCCGTCAAGCAGTTCTATGTTCACATCATCCGATGCCGTATTGGTTACCATGACCTTCCGAAACAGTGCCCCTACCGGTTCTTCCGGCAAAATACAGTACTCCACATGCACTTTAAGCTGTAACTCCGGAAGTTCTTCCTCAATTGCCAGTGTATTCATGCCAATATGCATCCGATGCGTCCGTGTTTCCTTTAAAAAAGCTTCCTCTGTTTTTCCGTCTTTACGCAGGAATGTCCGAAATCCCGTGCGCTTTACATTCTGGTACGCCTTGTGCGCCGGTTCAAATTCCATGATCGCATGATCTTTATTTTCCACACCAAAACTTGCCACGCCCTGTCCGCGGTTGACATAGTAACACCAGATCGGGATACCGTGCAGTCCTGCTATGCCCGGAAGAAAACTGGCAAATACCGGTTTTCTCCCGTAATTTTCAATGGTATATTCCTTTTTCATCTGTCTGCACTCCTTTCTGCAAGTATCAGATGGATGCGGTGTACAACAGCCGTATCCAGAGTTTTTAACATGTTTCTGTCACAGTAACAACGTCCTCTGGCACAGGACAACGCAATATTCTCATCCAGCATTGCATCTCTTACCTCATAAGTTCCCGCTTCCAGTTTCTTTGGATTTTCAATCGTAACATTCCACTGAATTCCCTGAAATGGAAGGGTCACTTCTGCTTTATTTTCTTTATCAAACTGTTCCGTCAGCAGATTCGGTGCAATCACGAGCGCACCGTCCGCTCCGCGAATACCAAACATACAGGTAATTACAGTAAGCATATACCAGCTTGCAGCACCTGTAAGATAGTGGTAAAGGCCTCTGCCGTCTTTTCCGAAATATTCCGGGATTCCCGGATAGATCCGGCTGTTTTCAAAATCCATGGCCTGATGATACAGCGCATGCAGTGCCCGGTATCCTTCCTTTGCAAATCCTCTCTCATACAATGCATTGGCATACATGACTGCCATGTGGGAAAAAACTGCCCCGTTTTCTTTCTCTCCGTATGCAAAGCCAAACATCCGGCCCATATCTGTTTTCACCTCATGGAAATCGGTATTTAACCGGTACCCACCGCAGGATGCATCGAACAGATACTGATCCGCTGCTTTTGTGATTTCCATCACCTGTGCCGTCTCTGCCGTTCCTGCCATAACAGAAAATACCTGGCCGGTCAGCATCATCCGGACACTTCCATCCGGCTGTATTCCTTCCACGCGTCTGCCATGATCATCGTAATAACTGTTGTACCATGCATGGCCATCCGCCTGTATCCACTCATTTTTCCGGATATTGTGCATCATCCATTCTGCTTTGTGAAGCAGACTCTCCGCGACAGTCCGGGTTGGCAGCGAAAGCTTTTCTCCGCTGATCCGGTGGCTGCAGCTTTGTGCATATGCCGTAAGCCAAGCCTGCTTGGCTGCTACATCCTCATACAGTGACTGTTCATCCCGCAGAAGCGGTTCGGTCTCGCGGAACAAAGATATGGTATCCACCCCTTTTTCTTTCTCTTTTAAGAGCAAATTTCCAAGATCCATGAGATTCTTTGCATAAGCATTGGTAAACGCAACGCTCTCTCCACGACGAGATGCCATATCAATCGCATCGTTCCAGTCCGCATCCCGCAGCCGGATCTGATTGTGCTCTCCCACTTCGTAAAATGCGCACAGTGCCTGCACCAGCAGATGCTCTAAAACCGTACCTTCATAGCGTTTGTCCTCTGCATCTTTCTGCCATGTTTCGCCTTTCCACGCTTCATCGACCGCCGTTCCTCGCATCACCTGTGCATCTTTGAAATATGGTACCTTCTGATACAGCAGGGAACTGTCCCCCGTCTGTTCGAGATACAGTCTCGTCGTCATACACGGCCACACGCCATGATCCATCCATACACGGGTGATTCCGTTTCTGTCTGCCTTAAATTCTCCCATGTGCTCTCCGATGATCGTGGCATTGGTTCCATCCACACGCACGCCGGCAAAGTTTGATACAAGCAGATCCCTCACACTTGCCGGGTCCATCAGAAGCAGTGCCAGACAGTCCTGCCACAGATCCCGCCAGCCACGTCCTCCTTTTCCGTAATCATGATACGGCAGGAACGAACAGCCGTAAATTCTCCGCAGAATTGGCTGGAACGTAATCCACTTAAGATAATTGTCTGCATCCGGATTACCCGTTTTAAATGTGATGTTTACTTTCTTTGTCCAGTACCGTTTTACTTCATCATAAGCTTCCTTTACCTGGCTTCTTTGTCTGAGAGATGCTGTAAGAGGTTCGATCTGTGATCTCTCGTCGGTCATTCCGCCCAGAGTCAGATAGCAGACTGTCTCATGTGGTTTTAATAAAATCTCCGCAAATTTAAGAGCTCCCACTGCTTCTTTTCCCTCTGCCTTACTTCCTGCCACAGCTCCCGGCTTTTCTGTCCGGACTGCCTCCGGTATGAGATAGGAACCTCCCTCCCCGATAAACTCCCCGACGGTCGGGTAAAAAGCTGCCGGTGCCTCTCCCTCTCCGGTGGAACCATATACAAAATACGTTGTATGATTCTTCTGATGCCCCCGCTCATCAAACGACATCGCAGGCGTCACCTCCACCCCATAATCCGTGGTACAGATCCGGTGCAGCAGGGAAGTCACATGGCGGTGATCCCTGATATTGTCCGCACTTCTTCCATAGACCGGCATCACTGCAATCGGTGTCATTTCAAGCGGTTCCTCTGTTATATTGGTAAGTTCCGTCATCATCACTTCCATCGCTCCGTCTACCGTAACAAAAGAAGTAATCTCTGCTTTTAGTCCATGGACTGCGGATGTCCGCGTCAGTTTCTGCCACATAAATCCGGCTTCCAGTACGCTTTTCTCCTGTTCTCCGGTAAACCGCAGAAATTCTGCCTCTGCCGACGAACCGCAGGCTGACCAGTATCCCCGGTTTTTGATACGGCACCAGAAATTTCTTGTATTTTTATTGTTATGGAGATTTTCAATACTGACCGGCTCCATCAGGAAATGGTTCTGATCCCTTTTGCTGTCGCCGCCGAGTGTCGGTGTAATGCAGGATTTTAACCCACCGTCTCCTGCAAGAGGAAAATACAATCCACTGTAGTCTTCCGGCTGATACACCCGGAAGCTTCCCTGCTGATCCAAAAATTCTATCTTTCCCACGAATCTTTCCTCCCATCTTATGACATATACAATACGATTTCTGTCTGCTTTTTCAATACTTCCTGCGGAATATAATCTCCCTGCATCCTGACTCCATTTACAAGTAGTCTGTCGCATCCCGACTGCACATGTCCCGGATTTTTCACAACAATATGTAACTGGCAGCCTCTGAAAACTTTATTTACTTCAAACTCCTCCCATTCATGCGGAATTGCAGGCGAAAGATGCAGTCCATAGAAATCCGGACGCATACCCAGAATTCCCTCCACACAGCCGACCATAACCGTGGAAGCAGTTCCCGTGAGCCAGTGCACATGTGACCTTCCGAAATTCGGACTTGCCTTTCCTTCCGTGAACTGTCCATAGCAATAAGGTTCAATCACGCGGATCTGTGCACGGTCATTCTGTGCAGCCGGTGCATTTTCCATAAAATAAGTAAATGCTCTGTCTCCATGTCCCCGCAATGCCTCCGCCAGGATAATCCATCCCTGCGACTGTGAGAAAATACCTGCATTTTCTTTTGCACCCGGATTATAGATGACAGCCAGTGCTCCGTCAAAGGCGTGCGCATGATACGGCGGGTCCATCAATATTGCACCATACGGCGTGTTTAATTTCTCATATACCCTCTCAAGTGCCATATCTGCCTGATCCGCTTTTGCCAGCCCGCTGATCACCGCCCAGCTCTGCGGGTTCAGCCACATATTTGCCTCCGGATCTGTGCGCTTTCCGATCACTTCGCCTGCTTCTGTAAATCCACGGATAAAACGGTCCTCATTCCAGCAGAGATTATTGATCAATGTACCCAGCTTATCCTGTTCCTCTTCCAGATAATTCATATAGTAATCATCTTCTTTGTACGCCGCAAAAAGCTTCATAATTGACATTGCATAATAGAACTGTAATGCAACGAATGTAGATTCTCCATTCTTTCCAAGCCGCAGGCAGTCATTCCAGTCTGCATACAATCCTGCCGGCAGTTTATGCGGTCCCAGATGCTTCATTGAAAAATCAATTGCACGTTTCAGATGCTCATATACGGTTCCTTCATCTTTATTTGCAAATGGAATTACCTCATCAATAAATGCAAGATTTCCTGATTCCGCAATGTATTTATAAACGGTCGGGAACAACCACAATGCATCGTCTGCACGATAAGCCGGATGTCCGGTCTCCTGTACATAGGAAGCATCATCCGGCGTATCCTCATGTCCGGCATTGTGTGTAAATTTGACAAGCGGAAGTCCTCCTCCGTTATCCACCTGTGCCGAAAGCATAAACCGGATCTTTTCGAGTGCCATCTCCGGTGCAAGATGAATCACACCCTGAATATCCTGCACGGTATCGCGGTATCCGTAACCGTTTCGCAGACCACAGTAGAAAAACGACGCCGCACGTGACCAGATGAATGTCATAAAACAATTGTATGCGTTCCAGGTATTGATCATGGTATCAAATTCCCTGCTTGGTGTATGTACCTGAAAATGTTCCAGTTTTTCATGCCAGTAGCCCGTCAGTTCTTTCAGTTCCGTCTCACACTGTGCTGCCACATCTGCATAGCGGTTACAGATTGCTTCTGCTTCCTCATGTTCTTTCATTCCGACAAGAAATGCAATTTCCTTTGTTTCTCCCGGTTTCAGAAGCATCTGAGCTGCCAGTGCTCCGCACCCGTTTTCGTTGTAGCACATTTCTCCGGATAATTTTCCGTTTTCCACCCCCACCGGATTATGATATCCGTGATAGCGTCCAAGAAACGATTCTTTATCTCCACAGTAACTGTCCACCGGTGCACCGGTCAGTGCAAAGAAACGGGAGATTGCAAGCTTGTTATCCACTTCCTCTCCTTCTTTCACCCAGTCCAGATTACCGTGAATAATATGCCGGATACGGTTTGTCTCAAATACCGTACTCGTGATGAACTGGGAATACTGCAGATTTACCTGATCCTGTTCATAATTATTGTTGTTGGTAAATTCCGCATAACCGGTGATGGTCAGGTTTCTTTCACACGCTGACGCATTGGTCACTTTCAGATGCCAGACCTCATATGTCTGATTCAACGGCACATAATAACATACTTCAGAATGGATTCCACTGTAATCTGCAAGCATCTTTGTGTATGCTGTTCCATGATGACACTCACTTTTATAACTTTCCAGATCTTTTCCTACCGGCTGCCAGGATGCAGACCAGTAGTCTTTGCTCTCATTATCCCGCAGATAAATATAGCGTCCCGGCTGATCAAACTGGTTAAAAATATAACGCAGGATTCTTCCGTTTGCACCAGATCTGGCAAAACTGTATCCTCCTGCATTATTTGAAATCAGCGCACCATACTCCGGTGACCCCAGATAATTCGCCCACGGCGCCGGTGTATCCGGGCGTGTGATTACATACTCTCTTTTCTCATCATCAAAATATCCAAAATTCATGTGAAACCTCCAACCTTTCAATTTTCAAGCCTTTTACCCTATTGTAACGGATTCACAAATTTATGAATATCAGAATCACAGGATTTATACCAGATTCATGACATAAAAAGAGTGCCGGAATTTTCCGACACTCTGTGTTTCTTTTAAATATGAAAATACCCGATTCCTTTTACCAGTTTATCAGAAATCTCACGCAACTGCTCGGCACTTACATATACCTGCTGGAACGTTCCCACAACTTCCTGTGTTCCATCGTAGGTTTTTTTCGTGCTTTCCACATTTTCTTCCGCAATTCCGGACAATTCCCCAACTGCCTGAACGACTTCATTTCTGGAATCTTCCAGACGTCTGGTACTTGCTTTGATCTGTTTGATGCTCTGCATGGAACTGTTAATTTCGCCCAGCACTTCTTTTACAATATTCTGCGTTTCTGCCATGCTCTCACTCTGGCTGGTAATAATCTGCTGCATACTCTGCATACTTTCCACAGCAAGGGAAGAATCCCTGATCAGCGTTGACGCTATCTGCTCAATTTCCTGACTCGACTGATCCGATTGCTCTGCAAGTTTTTTAATCTGACCTGCCACCACAGCGAATCCGCGGCCGCTTTCTCCCGCCCGGGCAGCTTCAATGGAGGCATTCAGGCTCAGCAGATTGGTTTCCTCTGCAATAGAAGAAATGATGGTTGTGGCCTGCTGGATCTTCTGTACAGAATCGTTTGTCCGGTCGGTCTGCTGCTGAACCTGTGCCAGCATCTGCTCCACCTGTTCATTGATCCCACAGAGTTTTTCCAGCGTTGCGGAAGCATTTTCGCTGGAAGAATGCATAAATGTGGCATTTTGATCCAGATTTTGTACCTCTGCTGTAGTTTCCGTGATATTCTCCCCCATAATTTTCATATGATCCGAAGTATTTCTCGAATTTTTCGCCTGCTCACTGGAATTATCCACTACAAGGCTGACCGCCTGCTGTACCTGTGACATTGTTCCATTGGTGTTGTCTGCTGCCGTACCCAGAATCTGTGACGTTGAAAGCAGCTGCTTTGCATTTTCTGAAATATCCCGGATTACGGACTTCATGGCATCCCTTAATGTCATGGTTCCGCGAGACAGATCACCAATCTCATCCTTTCGTTTCAGAAGTTTTTCATCTACCCACACATTTAAATCACCATCTGCAAGTTTTCCTACAACAGCAACACTGTTTTTGATATTTTTACTGATAGAGGCTGCCATGCGCATCGCCGTAACAATGCACAAAAGCATCACTACAAGCAATGCCATCATAATACTTCCAAGGATTTTATTGACAATTGCATCTTTTCGTGCCTTATTGGTTCCGACAAACACCATACCGATAACCTGATCTGTCGTTCCATTCTGATACACTGGAATAAAATATCCATAATTTCTCGTCCCATCCAGTGAAACATTTGTACTGAAAAATGGCTTTTTCCCTTTGATCACCTGATTCACCACACGCTCTCCGGCTTCTGAACCAAGGATACGGTTTCCTTTTTTATCCAGTGCAGATGTCATAATCCTTTTGTTTCCATAAAAAAAGGTTACATCCATACCGGTATTCTCTTTGATCCGGTCCACAAGACTCTCCGACTTTGATATATTATAGCTTCCTTTCCAGATATCCCCATTGGTACTTTCCAGATAATCCCCGGTATTCTGGTCATAGGCGGCAAGGGTGGCTGCCGCGGTACCTTTTAATGCATCCTGTACCTCATCCATCAGGGAGCTTTTAACCATCGTAAGCATAAAAAGCAGGGTAATTACCCCTAATACCAGCACCGGTCCTATGCTGATTGCAAGAATTTTCTTTCGTATACTCATATATGCCCCCTATTCTACCACTTCAACGGTTTTAAAATACCAGTTGATTCCACCTGTAATTGTGGCATCATCCAGCGTTTTTCCTTCTTCACCAACCGTTTCCCCGGTATTTGTTTCAATCACACCGTCAAACACACCGTTTTTCCCGGATAAAATATCTTCTTTTGCAGTATCCACAGCCTCCTGTGTTCCATCCGTGCAAAAATCAGCAAGTGACGTAATCCCTACCAGATTTTCATTCATACCGCCATAATAATTGCTTCCATCCCAGGTACCGTCAATCACGCTCTGCACCGCTGCTGTATAATAAGCACCCCAGTTCCAGATCACGCTGCACAGGCAGGCATCCGGAGCATTTTTGCTCATATCGGAATTGTACCCGATACCATACACCCCTTTTTCCTGTGCCATTGTCTGTGGATATTCTGTATCACAGTGCTGCGTGACCACATCACAGTCCATATTTAACAGGGTTTGTGCTGCTGCTTTCTCCGCATCCGGGTCAAACCAGCTGTTCGTGACTTTTACATAGATTTTTGCTTCCGGTTTCACGGAATACACCCCAAGTGCAAAGGCATCAATACCTCCTGTCACTTCGGAATTGGAGGAATCCATCGCTGCCACATATCCCAGCTTATTGGTTTTGGTATTCATTCCCGCTACGATTCCGCTTAAATATCTTGCCTGATAGATTCGCCCGAAATAGTTTACAAAATTCTTTCCGTTGCTTTTGTATCCTGTTCCATGTGCAAAATATATATCCGGATATTTTTCCGCCATCTCCTCCGTGGCATCCATATATCCCCAGCTGGTGGCAAAAATAATATTGCATCCATCATCCACACACTCCTGAATCGCTTTTTCGGTTGCCTCTTTATCGGAATCATCAACATTTATTTTTCTGTCAATCTGTTCATCTGATAATCCAAGATTCTGCTGCATTGCCTGAATGCCGAGATCATGTGTATAGGTATATCCACTGCCTTCTGCCGGATCCGATAAGTGCAAAACCCCTACCTTGATCTTGTCCTTTGAAATCCCTCCGCTTTCAGTTCCCGTTGTTTTGGTGGAAGCCTCCTGTGTACTTCCCTCATTCGTTGCATAATCATCGACCTGTCCGGCTGCCCCGCATCCTGCAAGCAAGATACCGGTAAGTGCCATGGCAAGCAGTCTTCGCCCTTTCCATTTCATAGCGTTCCTCCTTCGCACATTATATCCATTTTCTCCCCTGTAACCTCATAATATTTATTATATCCAATTCACCCCCATTCTTCCAGTAAAATTTTAAAAACACCGTGCCCGTTCCCGTGTGCCCGGCACAATAAAAAGTGGGAACCGAAACATACGGTTCCCACTAAAGGAGGAGTTAAAATATTTTTATGATAATTTCCAGATTTCTTTGTTGTACTGCTCAATCGTTCTGTCAGAGGAGAAGAAACCTGCCTTGCTGATGTTGATCAGTGCTTTCTTTGCCCATGCCTTGCGATCGGTATAAGCTGCATAAGCTTTCTCTCTGGTTGCAATGTATTCCTCGAAATCCGGGAATGTCATAAACCAGTCTTTGTTTAACAACTCATTGTACAGACGCTCTAAGTTCCCACTGCATCCTACAGACTTTACAGTGTCACTTACAATAAAGTCAACGGCTCTCTTTAACTCAGAATCTTTCTCATAGTAGCTTCTGGAGTTGTAATCGCCTCTTGCATAGCGGTCGATAACTGTCTGGGAATCCTCACCGAAGGTAAAGATATTCTCATTTCCAACCAGCTCTGCGATCTCAACATTTGCTCCGTCCATAGTTCCAAGTGTCAGTGCTCCGTTTAACATGAACTTCATGTTACCGGTTCCGGATGCTTCCTTGGAAGCCAGGGAAATCTGCTCGGAAATATCACATGCCGGAATCATCTTTTCAGCCATGGTTACATTGTAGTTTTCTACCATAAATACCTTTAAGTATGGGCTGACTTCCGGATCATTGTTGATGATCTGCTGTAAGCAGAGAATCAGGTGAATGATATCCTTTGCGATAATATATGCAGGCGCTGCCTTTGCTCCGAAGAATACCGTGATCGGAGTTGCCGGCTTCTTTCCTTCCTTGATCTCGAAATATTTATGGATGACATAGAGTGCATTCATCTGCTGTCTCTTGTACTCGTGAAGTCTCTTAACCTGAATATCGTAAATGGAATTCTCGTCAATATCAAATCCCTGCTTCATGTTAAGATAGTTCTTCAGATCTGCTTTCTTTCCAGCCTTTACTGCAAGAAGACGATCCAATACAGCATCATCATTGACATAATTGCCAAGTTTCTCTAATTCGTTTGCATCTTTCTTCCAGCCATCCCCGATGAGCTCTGTAATCATTGCAGATAATTCAGGGTTGCAGGACATGAGCCAGCGGCGGAATGTAATACCGTTTGTCTTATTATTGAACTTCTCCGGATAAAGCTTGTAGAAATTATTTAACTCGCTGTTCTTTAAGATTTCTGTATGCAGGTAAGCAACACCGTTTACGCTATATCCGTAATGGATATCCATGTGTGCCATATGAACCAGACCGTCTTTGATGATGTATGTGCTCTCATCACTTACTTTTGCACGTACACGGTTGTCTAACTCACGAATGATTGGCATCAACTGTGGAACCGCCTTGTCTAAGAAGTAAATTGGCCATTTCTCCAGTGCTTCTGCAAGGATTGTATGGTTTGTATATGCACATACCTTTGATACAATATCAATAGCCTCATCCATCAGGATTCCTCTTTCCTGAAGAAGACGGATCAACTCCGGAATAACCATCGTTGGGTGCGTGTCGTTAATCTGGACGACTGCATAATCAGCCAGATCATGAATGTTACTGCCCTTAGCCACCGCC
>OMEC01000915.1_pt1 | contig 13555 bp, 8 predicted proteins | sample 1673401 | NCBI WGS metagenome assembly OMEC01 (sample SAMEA103958110, study PRJEB25191) | human gut metagenome | reverse complement strand
ATCCGTCCTTGCCGCCATTGACGGCGTCTTCGGCGAAAACTCAGCCTATGCCGCGCTCTGGCGCAGCATCTATCTGGCGGGCATCAGTCTGAACGGCTGTCATAACACCTCCGTCGGAGAGTTTGACTTCACAAACGGCTCCGGCTGGCTGTATACGGTCGGCGGCGGTACATATTATCCGGACACGACCCTCTCCAATTACGAATTGCAGGACGGCGACGTGCTGGTGCTGCGCTATACGCTGGCCTATCAGCGCGACGTCAGCAGCGCCGATCAGGAAAACGCGTTCTGCGTGTCCATGCTCAACGGTTCGATGAACGTCTCGCACAAGTGGCAGACCGTCACCGGTGCGGACGGCGCAGAGCAGACCGTCTGCACCAGCTGCGGCAAGCTCCGCGCGTGCGAGCACCCGCAGACGGAATACCGCGAGACAGAGGACGGAACGATGTGCTACGAATTTTGCCTCAAGTGCCAGAAATCCGTCACAGAGCCGGAGGCGCACGACTGGCAGATCGAGCAGATCGAGCAGAATGACGAGCAGCACCGCAAGATCTGCTCCCGCTGCAAAAAAGAGGTCGAAGAAGGTCATCGCTTTGAATTTATAGAGGATACCGCCACCTGTGAGCAGGCGGGCGAGAAGCTCTCCCGGTGCCTGGACTGCGGCTATGAAAAGCACGAGCCGTCTGAGAAGCTCAACCATACGCCCGTGATCCAGCACAACGAACAGGAGCACTGGGAGGAATGCGAGATCTGTCACGCGGAGATCGAGGGCACGCGCGGCGAGCACCGCTACGAATGGGACGACGGCCTGCGGGATTGGGTCTGCACCTGCGGCTATACCCACACGGAGCTTTGCAATGGAACGCTGGAGGCGATTGAAGCCCTGTGCACGTGCAGCCATGAGACGACCCGGTGCAGCCTGTGCGGCAAAACGTTTGAGCGCGATGCGCCCGGCGCGTTTGAGTACCCGCACAGCTATGAGATCGTCCTGGCCGAATGCACGTGCAGCCTTGAGGTAAAGCGCTGCGTGTACTGCGGCGACAAAACAGAGCAGCCGGGCACATACGAGAACTATCCGCACAGCTATGAAAACGGCTTCTGCCGCTTCTGCGGTATGCCGGAGCCAGTCGCTCCCGGCCCAGACCCGGACCCGGATCCAAATCCCGAACCCGGCCCGGAGCCCGATCCGGGCACGGAGGAAGGCCCAGAGGAATAAACAGGAGGAACACAGATGCAGGAAAAAATCAAGGAAATTTTAGACCAGATCGAAACCGTGATCGTTGGCAAGAACGAGGTCATGGAGCGTATCCTGATGGCGATTCTGGCGGGCGGTCATGTGCTGATGGAGGACGTGCCGGGCGTTGGTAAGACGACAACGGCCATGACGTTCGCGCGCGTGCTCGGCTTGCAGACGCGTCGTGTGCAGTTCACCTCCGATACCATGCCGTCGGATATCATCGGCTTTTCCGTCTATGACAAGGACACCGGCAAGCTGGTCTACAAACCCGGCGCGGTTATGACGAACCTGCTGCTGGCCGACGAGATCAACCGTACCTCCAGCAAGACGCAGTCCGCGCTTCTGGAGGCGATGGAAGAGGGCCATGTCAGCATCGACGGCAAAACGCATCCGCTGCCCGACCCGTTTATCGTCCTTGCAACGCAGAACCCCGCCGGCTCCGCCGGTACGCAGATGCTGCCGAACTCGCAGCTTGACCGTTTTCTGGTCAAGCTGACCATGGGCTACCCGGACTTCAAAAGCCAGGTCAGCATTCTCGAAGAGCGGCACACGGAAAACCCGCTTGACCGCGTCCACCCCGTCGTCGGCGCGGAGGAACTGAACGCGCTCAAGCAGCGTGCGGCAGCTGTGGAAATGAAGACAAGCGTTTATGAATACGTCACGCGTCTGGCGGAGGCGACGCGCGTGCACTCGCTGGTGCAGCTGGGCCTCAGTCCGCGCGGCGCGCTGGCCGTTTGCCGGATGGCAAAGGCGTATGCCTATGTGCAGGGCCGGGATTACGCGATGCCCGAGGACGTCGCGGTGATCTTCCCGGACGTCTGCTGCCACCGCCTGATGCTGAGCACAAAGGCCCGCATGATGGAGCGCAGCGCGGAGCAGATCGTGGATGAAATCCTGAAAAACGTGGAAATGCCGGTGATCCGGAAGAGCCGGGAGGGCGTATGACCGTACTTCGGATCGGATATGCGCTGCTCCTGCTGACGGTTCTGGGGCTGGACGCGTTCTGCGGCAGCATCCTGAGCGCAGCGGCGACAGCCCTTCTCGTGCTGACGCCGCTGGTCTGCGCTTTGCTGCATCTGCGTGCGGCGAAAAAGCTGCGCGTGCGGCTGGACGCGCCGGTCAATCTGGAAAAGGGCGAAGAGGGTACGCTGCGCATCCGCGTGGAAAATGCAAGTGCACTGCCGGTCTGCCTGCTGCGGCTGACAAATCTGCTGACCGGCCAAACCGCCGTCCGGCACTACCGGCTGACGGCCCGGCCCAAAAGAACCGGCGTGTCGGAATACCGCATTTCCAGCGCGCACTGCGGCAGGATTCAGCTGACGGCAGAGCGCTGCCGCCTGTATGACCCGTTCGGGCTCATCGGCATCCGGCTGGGTGAGCCTGCGCTCGCGGCCATGACCGTGCAGCCGAAGGGCTTCGTGCAGAGCGTCTATGTTTCACCGGACGCGAATTGTCCGGACGACAGCGAGAATTATGCACCCGACCGGACGGGATACGATCTGGCCGAGGTCTACGCCCTGCGCGAATACGCGCCCGGCGACAGCCTGCGGCAGATGCACTGGAAGCTGTCCAGCAAGCTTGACAAGCTGGTCGTCCGGGAGCCGTCGCTCCCTGTGCGCCGTTCTGTGCTGGTGTTCTGGGAGCGGACGCAGACCGCTGCGCCGGAGCAGTCCGACGCGCAGGCCGACGTTGTCGTCACAGCCTGCCGGTCGCTGCTGGAATCCGGCGTGCAGTTCACCGTCTGCTGGAACGATGCGCAGGAGCAGCAGTGCGTGAGCCAGCCCGTGCGCAGTGTCGATGAATTGACGGGCCTTCTGCCGCGCCTGCTCTCCGCAGGCACGGCACAGGGCGAAAGCGGCGCGGCGCTGTTCTGCCGGAGCAGCGGCGAGGCCGTTCTGTCGCACATTCTGTACATTACGGGCCGTGTCCCGGAGGATGCGGCTGAGCTCGGGCGCTTCGGCCGCCTGACCATATTAAGCTGCGGGGCAGACGCGCCGGAGGCGATCGCCTTCGACGCAGAGCACTATGCCGAGCAGCTTTCCGAACTCGAAATTTAAGGGGGAACGGGCATGAAAAAACAGGATACTGCCGCGTTCTCCCTCATCCGCTGCGATACGGAGAAAAAAATGCCCGCACTGGCGGTGCGTGCAATCCGTGCTGCGCTCTTTTTCGCCGGACTTCTGGCTGTGGCACAGGGAGCCGCCGGGATCTGGACAAACTACGGCTGGCTCTGGGCCGCCGCAGGCGCTGCGGCGCTGGTCTGGCAGAGCGTGGCGCTTGGACTCCCGCGCCGCTGGCTCCGGGCGGTACTTCCGCTGCTCTGCCTCGTCTGCGCGGCAGTCTTCTCCGGGCGCTTCCTCGCGGGAGCCATTACGGTCAGCAGCTCCGCGGGCGAGACGCTGACGAAGGCCACGGGACATATCCTCCTGCCGCTGGCCGGAGTGGGAGCGGATGCGGCACTTTTTGTGGCTATTTCGGCGGCACTGCTCGGCACGCTCTGTGCCTATGCTGTCCGCTGGTCGCCGACCGTCTGCGGCCTGCTGCTGACGGTGCTGTCTGCGGCGCTTCTGGCGCTGCTCAGGCCGGATTCAGCGCAGGTCTGGATGGCGGTGTGCCCGCTCTGCGCGGCTCTGCTGCCGGCAGGCGGCGCGGCAGACCGCAAAGAATCCGTTCCAATGCTTTTGAATTATGGCGCGCTGCTGGCAGCGGCAGGCGTGCTTGCAGCTGCACTGCTGGCCGTACCGGGACTGCGAAGCGGCACATTGTTTTCCGAGTGGGGAACGGCTTCCCGCACCGCATTGCACCGGCTCCGGTACGAATCCGGGCAGGCTGTGCTGCCGGAAGGGGAGTTTTCCAACTATTCCGCCGCACCGGAGCAGACATCATGCCTGACCGTCACGATGGAGCAGCCGACGGCGCTCTATCTGCGCGGCTTTACCGGCGATACCTTCACCGGCACGGCATGGCAGGCGCTTGATGCGCAGACGCTTGCCGAACAGACCGATCTTCTGTACTGGCTGCATAAGGAGGGCTTCTACCCGCAGACGCAGCTTGCCGCCGCGTCGCGCGGCCTGCACCGGCAGGAGCAGACGCAGACAGTCCTGATTGAAAATACCAGCGCTTGCAGCGCCTATGTATACGTGCCCTACGCGCTCTCCGCGCTCCCGCAGGAAAGCGCACTGCGCACAGACAGTCTGGAAAGCACCCAACTCCCGGCCAGCGGCCTGCGCGGAGCGCGGCAGTATCGCTTCACCATGCCCCTTGCCCCGGAGCAGACCGCAGCGGAGTTATTGGACGCGCTGCGGGAGCAGCCGGAGAAGGCAGACGCCTATCTCAGCGCAGAGGGAAGCTACCGTGCGTTCGTGCAGGAGCAGGACGTGACGCTGCCTGCGCAGATACGTGCGCAGCTTGCTCCAATTCTGGATGAACTCTGCCGGGAATACGGTTCCGCAGGTTCTCTGACGCCGGAGCAGGCACAGCTCTGCACGGCGCGCTTTCTCGAACAGCTGGACGCGCTCCGCGAAGCCGGAACGCCGTTGCCGCTGGACGAGCTTGTAAAGGATACAACCGCGACCCTGACCGTGCTGGCGCTTCGTTATTACGGCATCCCCGCGCGCTATGCCGAGGGCTTCGTCCTCACGCAGGAGACTGCCGCGCGTGCGCAGGCCGGTTCTGCGATCACCCTGACCGCGGCAGACGCACAGGGCTGGGCCGAAGTCTATCAGGACGGCACCGGCTGGATGCCGCTGGCTCTCACACCGGGCTACGGCGAGTTGACCGACATTCTTTCACCGCATCAGTCCGAATCTGCCAGCCAGACCGGAGATGCACACACGGACGACGGTTCCAACGCGCAGGCGGAAACGATTGAGGACGAATCCGACGAAACAGAGGATACGCCGCAGGAGCAGCCGGATGACGGCGCGCAGAGCGCCACCGCAGTCAAAGCGCGGCTCTGGCTCTGGATCGTGCTGGCAGTTGGACTTCTGCTTTTCCTGCTGGCAGCCGCCGCGCTGCGCTATGCGCTCATCCGCCGCAGATGGCGCTACCGGTTTGAGTGCACCGCACCCGCGCAGTCTGTTGCCTGGGTGACGGGGGCGCTTGCGGCGCTCTGGCCCGCGATGGGGCTTGGCTACGACGGCGGCTCGGTCTTTGCGTTCGGCGAATCGCTCCGGGAGTCGGATGCGGAATACGCCGGAGCGGTTCGTGACCTTGCTGCGCTGAACGGCGAGGCCCGTTTCAGCAGTCACACTATGACGCGCGAACAGGCGAAGCGCGCCCTCCGGGTTTGGAAACAGACGGTAGACCGCCTGCAAAAGAATGTACCGCTGCCGCGCCGCGCGTGGCTGAAATGGATTCGCTGCCTGTACTGATAGGGGAGGACAGATATGAAACAAAAAAAGGTTCGGTTGCTCGGGCTGCTGCTTGCGGCCGTCATGCTGCTGGGCTGCCTGCCGGTGCAGGCACTGGCAGCGGAGGGCGGCTGGTTTTACCTCGCTGCCGACTGGAACGGCACGCTGCTGATCGCGCCGGAGCGCATCAGCTACACGGCAGATCAGACGCTTTACGAAGCGCTGAACGCCAGCGGCCACAGCTTTGGGCCGGACGAGAACAGCGTGACGCAGATCGATGGCAAAACGGGCAATTTCATCCGCAGTGATGAAACCGGGAGCCACGACCTGACGCGAAACGCCGCGCAGGCTGGGATCCGGTATCTCTGCTTCACAGACAGGCTGACGGCGCAGCCGTCGGATGCCATCCAGAGCCTGATCGCTGCTATGGCCGATTACCGGCTGGAGGAGCCGGATGTGCAGCTGGCTGCAAAGGTAGCGTATAACGCCGCCTGCACCGGATACGTCACGGCGGACGATAATGCGGCGCTCAGCTTGTACACGGCGCTTCATAACGCAGTCGAGCAGTACAAGCAGACACTGGATGGCCCAAAATATAACGTTACTTTCTCGGACCGGAACAGCGTCTGGCAGTCCGGCGATACGCTGTATGCCGAGAACCAGTATGGCCGCGTCTATCAGGACGAGAACGGCAGCGGAATGCTCTCGCTGCCCGCCGGAAGCTATACCTTTACCATGCAGGCGCAGTCCGGCGGCGTGACGGGCAGCGTCACAGTGCCGGAGCAGACCTCCGTGACTGCCGTGCTTGACAGGACCGACTGGCTCAAAGCGGACGGCTTCATGCTTTCATCCGCGTCCAAAACGGAGTTTGACGGCAGTAAGCTTCCCGTGGAGAAGAAGACGGCGCGTGAATTGACCGCCGTTCTGGACGACAGCTTTACCGGAACACTCTACGCGTTCTGGCCGTATGACACGCGTGTGTTTCCGGATGCAAGCAAGCTGAAGCTGACCGCAATCTATACCCCGGCGGGCGGCACGGAGCCGCAGCAGGCCGAACAGGCGCTGAAATCCAGAACCAGCGGCGTGGACGGCGTGCTTGCCGTCGGTATGCAGGGCAATACCGTCGTGTACCGCGCCGACACGCAGGACGCGCAGGGCATGACGCAGTATCAGGACTATACGCTTACCATCCGCCGTGCCCCGACGCTGAAGCAGCTGCGCGTGACGGAGGACTCCGGCGCGCCCGCCGCGCTGGAGTCGTTTGACGAGAGCACGCGGACATATACCTGGCAGGTGCTCAGCGAACAGGTCACGCTGGCCCTGACACCCACGGCAGAGGGCTATACGCTCTTTGCCGACGGTGAAGACGTCACGCAGACGGGCGGCTGCACGCTTTCCATCGATGAAACGGAGAAAAGCGTATCCATCGAGGTGCGGGCCGGAGGCGAAGCGACACAGTATACGTTGGTTCTGAAAAAAACAAACAGCTGCACCGTTCGCATTCCGGTCGAATCCGCAGATGTTGACCTGACGGTCTGCGATGCAAGCGGACAGATCTTCAAGGGTGTCTATGTCGCGGCTGCAAATCAGTACCGGTTCACGCTGGTTCCCGGTATGCAGTATACCTACACGGCGACAAAGAATACGTATTATCATGCAACGGGCAGCTTTACGGCCAAGGACGGCCCGCTGTCAAAAGTCACTGTGCAGACCGGCGACTGGCTGACAGAGCTGGCTCTGAGCAAGGACAACCTGACGTCCAGCAAGGGCAGCATCGCCCTCGACCAGACCTTTGACCCGGCCAGCCATGCCTATACGGCGGCTGTGGCCGATACGCCCGCCGCAGTCTATCTCTGCATCAACGGCGATATCCAGACGGACAGCACTGCCTTCCTCGCGCAGTACCGCACCATCACCAACACCGCGCAGGACGATCAGCTGCTTGAGACGCAGATCACCTCCGCCCAGCTCGGAACGCCTGTATTCCTGCGGAACCTGCTTCTGAACCAGAACGGACGCGGCAATACGCTCACGATCCGCTGCCAGCGCACCGCCGGGAGCGTCACCTACTATCAGGAGTATATCGTCACGCTCCGGCGCACGCTCTCGCTGCGCGATCTTTCACTTGCCTGCGCCGGGCAGGCGCAGACGCTCACGTACGGCGGCGGCGCGGGCTATTCTGCTGCGGTGTGGGACTATACCGTCACCGTGCCCGCGGCTGCACAGACGCTTTCCGTCTGCGCAGAGGTCTATCCTGCGGATGCCGCCTGCTACCGCGATAACGGCAGCACCGGCTATCGCGTCTGGATGGACGGACAGGAGCTGACGCCCGGTGCGGCTGCCGATGTACAGCTGAACGGAACGGCGGAGCCGGAGACTATCACGCTGACGCTGACGAATGAATTTGCGGGCGAAGAAACGGCTTCGGAGTACCGGATTCAGGTGCGCAAGGCGCAGCCGGTCCTCTTCACGCCGCAGCTGACACCCACGGACGCGCTGATGTTTGTCTGCGATACGCTCTCCAAAACACGCGTCTGGCCGGATGCAGACGGCGCGTATGAGCTGTTTGACGGCTATACCTATCAGTACCTGCTGACCTGCCCCGGCTATGCGGGCCGGAGCGGGACCATCGAACCGTCGCACAGCGCATCCGGTGCGCTCGTTCTGAAAATCGACGAGGACGCTGTTGTCGTTACGGGCGGCGCGGCCCGCGCCGCAATGACCCTCAGCGCTGCGCAGAAGAACGAAACGCTGCGGCAGCTTCCCGCCGAATGGGCCGATTTCCGCGGAACGAGCTATGACGCCAATGGCACGCCCGGCGGCACCGCAGGCAGCAACAACGCCGTCGTATCTATCCAGATGCCGGTGGATGCCGACGCGTCCACGCTTTACTGGTCGAATGCGATCGGCAGCGGCATAGACAGCGGCTCGACCGGCTGCCCGCTGCTGGTGGACGGCGTTCTGATCGTCTGCGCGGGGGATATGATCTGCCGCGTCGACCCGGTTTCCGGCGAGATCCTGACGAAGGCCAAAATGGATCGCGCGTCGAGCTTTTCCATCACGCCTCCGGCCTATGCCAATGGCATGGTGTTCGTCGGACTTTCCGACGGTACGATCCAGGCGTTCAACGCCGAAACGCTGCAATCGCTCTGGATCTACCATGACCCGCTCGAGGGCCAGCCGAACAGCCCGATCACCGTCTGCGGCGACTATCTCTACACCGGCTTCTGGCGCAGCGAGGAATCTCCCGCAAACTTTGTCTGCCTGTCCATCACGGACGAGGACCCGGCGCGCACGGATGAAGAAAAGACCGCCTGCTGGTATTGGACGACGTCAGGCGGCTATTACTGGGCAGGCGCGTATGCCTGCGAGGACTATGTTCTGGTCGGCACGGACGACGGCGCGGACGGAAGCAAGTCCATGACCGGGAGCCTTCTGATGCTCGACGCGAAGACCGGACGACTGCTCGACAAATGGGACGGCCTCTGCGGTGACGTGCGCAGCACGATCTGCTATGATAAAGCGACCGATGCCTTCTGTTTTACCACGAAGGGCGGCTGGTTCTGCAGCGTAAAAACCGGGAAAACGTCCGACGGCTGGCAGCTGCGGACAGGCAGCAAGTGGACGCTGAAGCTGGAAAACGGCACGAGCACCGCGCAGGCCATGAGCACCTCAACGCCGGTGGTGTACAATGGCCGTGCCTACATCGGCGTCAGAGGTACGGCGCAGTTCAGCGAGTACGGCGGCCACAGTCTTACAGTTGTGGATCTTGCGTCGCACACGATCGCCTACCGTGTCCAGACGCAGGGCTATCCGCAGACCTCCGGCATTCTCACGACGGCCTATGAAAAGACGACCGGCTATGTCTATGTCTATTTCGTCGACAATTATACGCCCGGCAAGCTCCGCGTCCTGCAGGACAAGGCAGGGCAGACGCGTGCAGACTATGTCACGGAGGAATCCGGCATGGATACGCCCTATGTCCTCTTTACGCCCAGCGGAAAGGACGCGCAGTATGCAATCTGCTCGCCGGTCGTAGATTCCTATGGCGTGATGTATTTCAAGAACGACAGCGCGAAGCTCATGGCCTTCGGGCCGTCGGTCACGCTGGAAATTACCCGTCAGCCGGATAAAACGCAGTATCGGGCCGGTGAGGTCTTCGACCCTGCCGGTATGCAGGTCGATCTCGTCTATGCGAACGGCCTGCGGCGGGACGTGACAAAGTATGTCCAGTGGTCGGAGGACCCGCTTACGGAGGAGGATGCGGCAATCGACATCCGCTTCCCCTATGTCCGGTACCACGATCAGGACAGCGAGGAGTCCGGCCGTCTCACAAACGTCAAAACGCAGACGCCGACCGCGTCCGTCAGGCTGACGGTCGAACCCGGAACGGTGGAAAACGGCCGGATCGGCATGCTGACCTGGGCCTATGATATCAAAACCGGCTCGCTTACGATCAGCGGCGAATTTGAAAATGGCCAGAAGCTGGCCGTGGCCTATTATGATCAGAATGGACGCATGGTGCAGGTAAAGCTGCTGACGCAGGCACAGACGCTTGCGGCAGTTGAAAACGGCGCGCGGATCCGCCTGTTCCTGCTGGATCAGGATAACCAGCCGGTCTGCCGGGCCATGACGGTAAAGAGGTAACAGCATGAAAAGAATACGAGCGGTTGCGCTGCTTCTGGCGCTGTGCCTGCTCCTGTCCGCCTGTGGCGGCACGCAGACGCCGCTGGAACGGACGGCAAAGTACCTGAAATCAGCGGTGCCGGAGCCGGGCTTCGGTTCGCTGGACGGCGACTGGATCGTGTTTGGTCTGGCGCGTGCCGGGGCAGATCTGTCGGACGGATATTTTGACCGGTATTATACGGCGGTCGAAGCCGCCGTGCAGGCAGCAGACGGAACCCTCGACGAGGACCGGTATACCGAGTATTCCCGCCTGATCCTTGCCCTCACGGCGATCGGGCGCGACCCGCAAAACGTCGGCGGCTATGATCTGCTCCTGCCGCTGGCAGACCTTGAAAAGACGACGGCACAGGGCGTCAACGGCGCGGCGTTCGCGCTGCTGGCGCTGGACTGCGGCGGCTATGAGCTCCCGCAGAATTCCGCAGCCGCCGTGCAGGCGACGCGCGACGGCTATGTCGACGCAATTCTGACCCGGCAGAATGCCGACGGCGGCTGGAGCCTCGGCGGTGGCGCGTCAGATCCCGATCTGACCGCCATGGCCCTGCAGGCGCTTGCCCGCTACCGCAGCCGCGCGGACGTGTCCGCGGCAGTAGAAGCCGGGCTTTCCTGTCTGTCGCAGATGCAGGAGGAAAACGGCGCGTTTTCCTCCTGGGGCACAGAGAGCAGCGAGTCGGTCAGTCAGGTGCTCACAGCACTGACGGAGCTTGGCCTCTCGCTGGATGACGCGCGTTTTGTGAAGAACGGGCAGACGCTGGAGGACGTGCTCCTGCGCTTCGCGCAGGACGACGGCAGCTTCGCCCATACGCCGGAGGACGGAGGCAACCTGCTTGCTACCACGCAGGCGTTCTACGCCCTCACCGCTCTCCAGCGCGCCCGCGACGGAAAACCCACCCTCTACGATATGTCAGACGTTACGCCCTGAAAGCCTGCCCCCCAATCCTCACCCTGCCGCACGGCAAGGTGAGGATTTTCGCGTTTTACAGCACGCACCAGACACTTTCCCTGTACACAGACACCGATCTGTGCTATAATCATCAAATAAAACTGGACGATCAGGAGGCAGAACTATGATTCCGACCAGAGAGCAGGCATGGGACCTGCTGTGCGAATATAATGAGGGTGAATTCCACCGCCTGCACGCGCGTATCGTGGGCGATGTGATGCGGTATTTTGCCGCCCAGCTTGGCTATGCCGATGAGGCGGACTTCTGGCAGACCGTCGGTATCCTGCACGATCTGGATTTTGAGAAGTATCCCGACCAGCACTGCACGAAGGAGGCGCAGATCCTGCGCGAACGCGGCGTGGACGAGCGCCTTGTCCATGCGGTCGTCAGCCACGGCTATCTGCTCACCGTCGACGTGCAGCCGGAGCACCAGATGGAAAAGGTGCTCTACGCCACGGACGAGTTGACCGGCCTTATCGGCGCAGTCGTGCGGATGCTGCCGACAAAGAGCGTACAGGATCTTCAGCTCAAGTCGCTCAAGAAGAAGTTCAAGGACAAGAAGTTTGCCGCAGGCTGCTCGCGCGAGGTCATTGAGCGCGGTGCGGATATGCTCGGCTGGAGCCTTGACGAGCTGATGGAGCGCACGATCACCGCCATGCAGGCGTCCCCGGCTGCCAATGGAAACTGAAAAGGTACTGGTCGCCATGTCCGGCGGCGTGGATTCCTCTGTCGCGGCCAAGCTGCTGACGGACGCAGGCTTCTCCTGCATCGGCTGCACGATGAAGCTCTATGATAATGAAGACGCGGGCATTCCGAAGGCCAACACCTGCTGTTCGCTCGACGATGTCGAGGACGCACGCAGCGTGGCCTACCGCCTCGGTATGCCGTATTATGTCTTCAACCTCAAGGACAAATTCGCCGAGTGCGTTATCGACCGCTTTGTGGACGCCTATGAGCACGGCATTACGCCGAACCCCTGCATCGACTGCAACCGCTATCTGAAATTCGACAAGCTGTTTGAGCGCGCCGATATCATGGGCTGCCGCTATATCGCCACCGGGCACTATGCCCGCATCGAGCGGGAAGGGGAGAAGTACGTCCTCAAAAAGGCCCTCGACGAGACGAAGGACCAGAGCTACGTGCTCTACGACATGACGCAGCAGCGGCTGGCGCGGACGCTCTTCCCGCTCGGCGAGCTGCGGAAAACCGAGGCAAGAGATCTGGCACGCGAGGCGGATTTCATCAACGCCGACAAGCCCGACAGTCAGGACATCTGCTTCGTGCCGGATGGCGATTACGCAAAGATCATCGAGCTGCGCACCGGCAAAAAGTCTGAGCCCGGCAATTTTGTGGACAAAAGCGGCAGCATTCTCGGCAGGCACAACGGCATCATCCGCTACACGATCGGGCAGCACCGCGGGCTGGGGCTGAGCCTGTCGCAGAAATACTACGTCTGTGAAATCCGCCCGGAGGACAACACCGTTGTCCTGGGAGAAAGCGCAGACCTGTTCCATCGCGGCGTGCAGGTACAGGATATGCACTGGATTGCCGGCAGCGCGCCGGAAACGGTCTTCCGCTGCAAGGCAAAGCTCCGCTACCGCCACCCCGAGCAGCCGGTTTGCGTCACCGTGCAGGAAGACGGCAGGGTGCAGCTGATGTTTGACGAGCCGGTTTTGTATGACGGAGATATCGTGCTCGGCGGCGGTGTGATTCTGCGCGCGTTTGAGCCGGATGAAAAGGAGGGGCTTTTATGATTTCCACAAGAGGACGCTATGCCATCCGCGTGCTCCTTGATCTTGCCGAGCATCGGGGCGAGGCGTTTACGCCCATGAAAGAGGTTGCCCGGCGGCAGGAAATTTCGCTCAAGTATCTGGAAAAAATCATGCCGCTGCTGAGCAAGGCAAATATGGTCGAGGGACAGCACGGAAAGGGCGGCGGCTACCGGCTGACCATGGAGCCCGAAAACTACCGCATCGGAGACATTCTGCGCCTGACCGAGGTGGACCTCGCGCCCGTGGCGTGTCTGTCTGCACCGTCCAATACCTGCCCCCGCGCGCCGTATTGCCGGACGCTTCCCATGTGGCAGAAATACTATGAAATGACGCTTTCCTATTTTGACGGCATCACCATCCGCGACCTCATGCAGGTCGAAAGCGGCGGCGACTATGTAATATAGGACAGCCGCGCACCGCATGTCTGCCATCTTCGGCGGGTCTTTTGGCGCTGCCTGGCAGGGTGCAGCTGCTTCTTTGTGAATACCTGCCAAATTTTTTGAAATTTTTTTGGAAGAACCGCTTGACAGGAGCGGTTCTTCGTGCTATTCTTTTATCAACCTACCAG
>OMEC01000892.1_pt1 | contig 13842 bp, 13 predicted proteins | sample 1673401 | NCBI WGS metagenome assembly OMEC01 (sample SAMEA103958110, study PRJEB25191) | human gut metagenome | reverse complement strand
GATTTTAAATTTTTACCGTGCGGTGATATAAATGGAAGATAAAAACAAAACGTATTCCGACGGCTGGAACCCGACCGAATACGAAATATACACAAAAGAAGAGACGGAAAAAGAAAGTGCGGAAATTCCTTTAAACACAGGAGAGGATGAAGTTTTGCCTAAGAAAAGAAAATCAAAAAAGAGCAAAAGAAAAGCCGTGACAACCGCCGTGGCGGTTATAATTTTAATTGCGGCGCTTGCCTGCGGATATTTCTTTTTGAAAGACCGTGTTTTGCCCGGCGAAAACAATTCCGGCGGCGGCTCGTCACCCATAATAAAAAGCTCCGTGAGAGTTACTTTTCCCGAGGGGTACACGGTTTATCAGATGGCGCAGTTGCTCCAAGAAAATAAAGTCTGCTCGGCAGAGGATTTTATGAAAGCCGCCGACACTCCCGTTGACGGGATAGAGATAGATAATGCGGACGAAAGAGTGTTTTTGCTTGAGGGCTACCTTTTCCCCGATACATATGATTTTTATATAGGCGAGGACGCGCAGAGCGTTGTGAAACGCTTTATAAAAAACTATAACTCCAAGGTCGGCGAGGCAACAAAGCAAAAGGCACGTCAGCTCGGCTACACAATGGACGAAATGCTCACGCTTGCGTCTATAATTCAAAAAGAGTGCGACAAAGACATTGCGGAGTGCCAAAATGTTTCTTCGGTTTTTCACAACAGATTAAAGCAATCCAAAAACAGCTATCTCGGCAGTGACGTAACGTATTTTTATCTCAAGAATATGGCGGAGCACCTCGGCGGCAGTGAAAGCGAAGAGTTTGACAGTTATCTTTTAAATTATTACACATACAGCCCCTATCGCAAGGGTTTGCCGGCAGGACCGATTTGCAACCCCGGTCTTAAAGCGATTGAAGCGGCGGTCAGTCCCGCAAACACAAACTATATTTATTTTTTGACCGACGCGAGCGGCGAAAAATTTTATTATGCCGAAACATATGAGCAGCATTTAAAAAACGGCAAAGAAGCCGGCATTATGAATTGAGGAATTTAAAGTGAAAAAGTTTTTAAAAAGAGCAATATCGTTTGCACTTGCGGTGCTGATTGCGCTTTCTTTTGCCTCGTGCTCCGGCAAAAACAACGGAAATGCCGACAGAGAACCCGTATCTCAATCACAGCAAAGCTACAAAAAAATCGGCAGCGGCAGCCGCAGTTTTTATCTTGATATTGAGTTTGAAAACGGCAGCAAGTCATATTATGAAGTCAGCACAGACAAAGAATATGTCGGCGAAGCACTTAAAGAGCTTAAAATTATTGACGGCGAAAACGGACCTTACGGGCTTTATGTTTTGACGGTTGACGGCGAAACGCATAAGTATGAAGAAAGCAAAATGTTTTGGGAGCTTTCTGTTGACGGCACACCGTCGCCTTACGGCATTGACAAGGTCAAAATACAGGACGGTGAGCATTATTCGTTCAGCGTAGAGTCTTAATTCGTTTATATTTTCCACGGTTGGTGTATTTATGGAGACTGCAAATATATTTTTTGAAATTACAGAGTTTGTCGGCATAGTCGCTTTTGCCGTATCGGGCGCAATGATTTCTATTGACAGAAAAATGGACCTTTTCGGCGTAGTATTTTTAGGTCTTGTAACGGCTTTGGGCGGCGGTGCGATAAGAGACGTGTTTTTGGGCGTAATTCCGCCGAGAAACTTTTTTAATTTTCGGCACCTGATGTGTGCCGTGATAACTTCGCTTGTTGTATTTTTGCTTGCGAGAATTTTCAGAAAGTTCTTTTTTGAGAATTATAAAAAAATCAACATGGCGGTCAATTTTTTTGACGCAGTCGGTTTGGCTTCTTTTGCAATATCGGGTGTAAGGCTCACTATCGAAGCGGGTTACGGCGGGCATGATTTTTTTGTTATATTTATGGGCATTTTCACGGCGGTCGGCGGCGGTATGCTGCGCGACGTTATGAGCCGAGAGAAGCCTATGATTTTTTGCAAAAATATATATGCCACGGCTACGCTTATCGGTACGGTCTTTTATTACTTTGCAAGCTATATAATAAAATTGCCCGATGTGCCCTCAATGCTCGCGGCATATATAATAATAGTCACTGTAAGAATGTTGGCGGCAAAATTTCGCTGGGATTTGCCCACGATAGAAAAACCCGAACCGCCTACTCAACAGTGACGGATTTTGCGAGGTTTTTGGGTCTGTCTATGCTGCAGCCGCGCAATTTTGCGGTGAAATAGGCAATGAGCTGAAGCGGTAAAACGCTCAGTGACGGCGAAAATAAATCGTCTGTTTTCGGCACAAATATTATTTCATCATCTGCGTCCCCACGGCATAGTTCATCTGCCGCGACGCAGATTATTTTTGCCCCGCGCGCCTTACACTCTTTAATGTTGCTCATTGTTTTTGAGCTTACGGATGAATCCGTGCACACGGCGATAACGGGCGTACCGTTTTCTATGAGTGAAATTGTGCCGTGCTTCAGCTCGCCTGCGGCATAAGCTTCACAGTGGGTGTAGCTGACTTCTTTTAATTTCAGTGCACCCTCCATAGCTGTGCAGTAGTCGGCGGCTCTGCCGATAAAGCAGGCATATTTTATATCTTTTAATTGCTTTGCGATGTTTTCGCATTGCAGGGCTTTTTCTAATGTCAGACGTATTTTTTGCGGCAAAAGAGAAAGTTCGGCGCAAAGCTCTTTATATTTCGTTCGGTCTATTTTACCTGCGGAGTATGCGAGGCGTATGCACACGGCATAAATCACCGCAAGCTGTGCGCTGAATGCTTTGGTGGTTGCAACGGCAATTTCCTGCCCCGCTTTTGTGAGAATTACGCAGTCACTCTCCTGCGCTATGGTGCTGTGCTGAGAGTTTACAATGCTGACTGTTTTGGCATTTCTTTTTTTAGCTTCGCGCAGTGCGCCGAGCGTGTCGGCAGTCTCGCCGCTTTGGCTGATGATTATTACGAGTGTGTTTTCATCTGCGACAGGGCTGTTGCTGCGGTATTCGGACGCAATGCAGGCGTATGACGGCACGCGCAAAAGAGCTTGGGCTGCATGTGCGCCTACAAGCCCTGCATGGTATGCGGAGCCGCAGCCGATAAATTCAATTCGTGAAATGTTTTTTATTTTTTCTCGGTTCAATTTTAAACAGCCGAGTTTAATTTTGCCGTCTTCGAGTATTCCCTCAAGAGTTTTTTGAACAGACAGCGGCTGCTGATAAATCTCTTTGAGCATAAAGTGCTCATAGCCGTTTTTTTCGTTATCCTGCTCGGCTTTTTTTATTTTTATCTCTGTTTTCCTTATGCGGCACCCGTCAACGTCAAACACTTTCAGCGAATCTTTTGTAAGTATTCCTATCTCGTTGTCGCCGAGCTTATATATTTTGCTTTCGTCAGTTTTGGGAAGAACAGAAACATCGCTTGCAAGGTAGCCGCCGTCACGGTCGGTGCACACAAACAGCGGACTCGAAAGCTTGGCGCAAAAAATCATATCCGGGCAGTCACGGCAAAGAATACCGAGCGCGTATGAGCCTTTTAATTTCGGCATGACCTCGCTTATCGCACTTTTAACGTCGCCTTTATATGCTTCTTCAAGCATATAGGCAACAACTTCTGTGTCGGTATCTGTTTTAAACAAAAAGCCGCGGCTCTCCATATCTGATTTCAAGTCCGAATAATTTTCTATTATTCCGTTATGAACTATTGTGAATATTCCGTCGGGGCCCGTATGAGGGTGAGCATTGGTGAGCGTCGGCGCACCGTGAGTTGCCCAGCGTGTGTGACCTATGCCCATGTGGGACGGGCTGTTTTCGGGCACTTTATCCCAAAGCTTTTCGGGGCTGCCGACCGTTTTATATACTTTTATTTCGTTTTTGTTTAAAAGCCCTATTCCTGCGGAATCATAGCCTCTGTATTGCAGCTTTTCAAGACCTTTTATTATTATCGGCGTTGCAGGTAAAACGCCTGTGTATCCCATTATTCCGCACATAAAAAAACCTCTCTTTGCATTTTCTAATATATTTTACGCAAAGAGAGGTCTTTTATTCTGTTTTTAATTTAATTGATTGTCGGCCAAACGCTCCAATATAAGCTCGTAGTCTTTGGGCTTAATGTATATGGCGCGAATTTGCTCCTCGGTGTATTGAGTGTATTCTTCCGGCACTTTAAAATAATCTGTCTCGCCTTTGAGCTGAGAAAGTGCGCTGTCTCTTAAAAGGCACGCTGTTTTATAAATATTGCCGTAAATAAAGCACTCGCCGCCGTCCGTGTCTTTTCTCCAACGGTCATAGGGGTAAATTACAGTGTTGTCTCTCTCGTGATATTCGTCGGTGACCGAAAGGCAATAATCTATCATCGGCTTCAAGTTTTCATCGTTTATCATGTCGCAAACCCGACGCACATATTCTTCGTATTGATTACGGTATTTTTCATTTTTCATGACGGTGTAAAAGACGTTAAAATCCATGGTCATATCGCTGCCGTCTTTTTTGGGGAATATCCTCATAAGATTTTCGCAGTCTGCACCGTATCTGAAAGCTTCGTCCAAATCCCACGGAATAACCGTATAAAACCCGGGAGAAGCTTCGTAAAGATAGAAGTTGTTTTTCAGCGCAGTGAAATCGTCAAAACCACCCGTTACTCTGTCAACCGCCGCAAGACGCAGAAGAGTGTCAATGTCAAAGTATTTATCATAATCTTTGCCGTCTACAAATGCCTGCGCCATTGTTTTGAATGTTGAATGGTCGGGATTTTTTTTGTTGGTTTTGAGCTTTAAAAATTTAAAGCTGTACCAATAATCTATAAGCTCATCTTCATATTTATCGTTATCGTGCACGCTTTTATAAAGATTGCCTGATGTATATTCGTAGTTCTTTTTGAGAAAACATTTGTCAACTTCTTCAACCGCAACGGCAAGACCCCAGTCAACGCCGTTAATCCTCACAAAGGCAAAGGTACACTCCGGTGAAATAATACCCATCTCTTTCATAAGGCGATAAGAAATATATTCGTTTAAAAGCCCCGTGTAATTGGTAGAGAAGTTGAGGTTAATACTCTCAACACCGTTGTAGTTCAAGTCGTCTTCGTATGCGTCAAGGCGCAGCTCAAGGTTGTAGCGATACGTTTTCATATCCGTATTTTTTGCCATGGTGGCGTTGCCCCTGGTGCGAAGACCGATTTTGCCGTATTTTTTGCCGTCAACTTTAGCCGAAGCCTCGTGCAAGTCTTTTTTTTCGGGGTTGCCCATCATTTTTTTAAATTCATTGGCGTCAATATTAACGTCTATCTGCATAACAGAATTTTCGTCAAATGAATATTGTGATGGACTGTATGTGCATATCAGACCGGTTGGATTTATTTTCTCAGAAGTTTTGCTTTTCGGTAAAAAAAATAAAAGTCCCAAACAAATCAAACACACAATTGCGCCCAAACAGGCAAAAATTATAATTTTGCCGCGTTTTTTGCTTTTGCACTTATTTTGTGCAGAGGCTACCTTTATTTCTTTCTTGCCGTTCATTTTTATCCCCCTAAATAAACTTTAAGAAATTTTAATATATTTTACCACATCTAAAACATAATTTCAATATGAAATGCAAAACTTTTGTGCAAATTTACACAAAAAAACGACAAATTTTGACCGTGACGGCTAAAATTTTCATTTTGGCAATATAAAAATGCGCCGCTTAAACCAAGCGACGCATTTTTTAAAAGCAGTTTAAATTATTTAAACATCAAAAGCAAGAAGCCTGCCGCAACTGCCGAGCCGATAACACCGGCAACGTTGGGACCCATGGCGTGCATGAGAAGGAAATTTGTGGGTTTTGCTTTTGCACCCTCGTTCTGTGCAACGCGCGCAGCCATGGGAACAGCCGAAACGCCTGCCGCACCGATAAGGGGATTGATTTTGCCCTTGGTTACCACATAAAGCAGCTTTCCGAAAAGCACGCCGCCGACGGTTGAACCGATGAAGGCAAACAGGCCGAGAGCAATTATCATAAGAGTTTTGGGATGGAGGAAGGTTTCGCCGTTTGCGGTTGCGCCGACGGTGAGACCGAGCATTATCGTAACGATGTTTGTAAGAGCGTTCTGAGCCGTGTCGCTGAGTCTGTCAACAACTCCGCACTCGCGGAAGAGGTTGCCGAGCATGAGCATACCGAGAAGCGGCGCAACAGAGGGAAGAATGAGCGCGCAAATCATAAGAACAGCTATCGGGAAAATTATTTTTTCTGTTTTGCTGACCTTACGAAGCTGCTTCATTTCAACCTCGCGTTCTTTTTTGGTGGTGAGAAGTCTCATAATGGGCGGCTGAATAAAGGGTATGAGCGCCATGTATGAGTATGCCGCGACCGCGATTGGGCCGAGCAGGTGAGCGGCGAGCTTGCCTGCAAGGAATATAGCCGTGGGACCGTCTGCACCGCCGATTATGCCGATTGATGCAGCCTCTTGAGGTGTAAATCCGAGAAGAATTGCAATAACAAAAGCAAGGTAAATACCGAGCTGTGCCGCTGCGCCCAAAAGCAGGCTGACGGGGTTTGAGAGAAGCGGACCGAAATCGGTCATAGCTCCGATGCCGAGGAAGATGAGGCAGGGGAATACGCTGCTCTTAACGCCGGCATAAATAATCCTCAAAACGCCGGAATCATACCAGTGACCCGAAGCGTTGACCGCTTCGCCGCCGAAAAGTCCTACGGCGTCGTCCATAATCCCCGCACCGGGGAGGTTTGCAAGCAAAATGCCGAAAGCAATGGGAACAAGCAGGAGCGGCTCACATTTTTTTGCAATGGCAAAATAAAGAAGTACGCAGGACACTAAAAGCATAACCGCGTTTTGCCATGTGAGCAGTGCAAGACCCGATGACTCCCAAAGTCCTATAACAAGGTCTTTTATCATTTCCATACCAAAGCCCTCCGTTAAATCACAGCGAGGACGGCGTCTGTGTCAACGCTTGCACCCTTTGAAACAACTATCTGCTTAACTGTTCCGTCCTGAGGGGCAACAATGTCGTTTTCCATCTTCATTGCCTCGAGAATAAACATAACGTCGCCGGCTTTGACCGCCTGACCGTTTTGAACTTTAACCTCGAGAATTGTGCCGGGCATGGGTGAAAGCACCTTTGCGCCTTCTGCGGTGCTCTGAGCAGCAGGTGCAGCAGCAGGTGCAGCAGCAGGTGCAGCCTGAACGGGTGCCGCTGCCGGAGCAACGGGCGCCGCGTCTGAAACATTCAGCAAAACAGCGTCCGATTCGCTGACGTCTACTTCATATTTTTTACCGTTAAGGTTAACAACATATTTCATTTCTTACTCCTCCAATAACCTGATGGATTTAAACTCAAGTCTGTTGAGCGGTATGCCGCTTTTATCGCTTACAATTGCCATGATGATCGCCGCTGTGGCTTCGTCCGTGCCGATAAGCTCAAGCGAGCCTATTGATTTGGTATCAGGCAAAGGTTCGCCGCTTGCGGTTTTGCTCTCTGCGGCAGGTGCGGCTTTATCTTTCTCGCCGTTTTTGTGTGCGGCAGACTCTATTGTGCGAATGACCTTTGACAGAATCATTATGCACACGGCTATGAGCGAGAGAATCAAGAGTACCGTTATTATGCCGACCAAAGCAGTTGTAAGAGCCTGAGAGATTGGCATTTTAAGCGAATAATCAGCTGTTCCTAACATAATTATCAGCTCCTTAGTCTATTCTTTCTATCGAGTAGCTGAAAGTGTTTCTTTCAAGCTCGTCGCGTTTTTCAAAAAATGCTTCTGCCTGTGCAGGGAATGCAATGTAAGAGAGTACGTCTTCGTCGCTCTTTGCCTTTTTGCCGAGCTCTGCCTTAGTCTTTTCAAATGCAGGCTCAAGAGTGTCGGCATATTTGCCCTCTATGGGCTTTGCGTCGCCGAGTACGGTCTTCATAAGCTCGGAGCTTATTTCGCCGGGTGCTTTGCCGTATTCGCCTTTGACATAACTTTTTATCTCTTTAGAGATATTTTTGTATTCGCCTGTGAGAACGTTTGCCGTTGCCTGAACGCCGACCATCTGGCTCATGGGCGTAACAAGCGGAGGATAGCCGAGGTCTTTTCTTACTCTCGGAACTTCCTTGAGTACGTCCTCAAGCTTATCAAGCTTGTGCTGAGCTGTGAGCTGAGCAACAAGGTTTGAGAGCATACCGCCGGGAATTTGGTATTTGAGCGCGTCTGTGTCTGTGCCGAGAACAACGGGGTTCAAAAGACCGGAGTCAAGAGCCTTTGCCTTTACGGGCTTAAAGAAGCTGTTGATTTTGTTAAGCTGCTTGTCGTCAAGGTCAACCTCATAGCCGAGCTGGCGCAGGGCATATGCCATAGCCTCTGTTGCAGGCTGTGATGTGCCGCCGGAGAATGAAGAGATTGCGGTGTCTATAACGTCCGCACCTGCTTCAACCGCTTTGAGCAAAGTTATGGGCGCAAGTCCGGTGGTGCAGTGAGTGTGAACGACAACGGGAATTTTAACGCTCTCTTTAATTGCCTTTACGATGTCGTATGCATCCTGCGGCCCCATAATGCCCGCCATATCTTTAATGGCAATTGACTGAACGCCGAGATTTTCAAGGTCCTTTGCGTATTTTGCATAGGACTCAAGCGTATGAACGGGGCTTACTGTGAAGCATACCGTGCCCGAAGCGTGCGCGCCTCTTTTGATTGTTTCGTCAACTGCAACTTCGAGGTTGCGGATGTCGTTGAGCGCGTCAAAAATACGGATAATGTCAATGCCGTTTTCAATGCTCTTTGCAACAAACATTCTTACAACGTCGTTGGGGTAGTGCTTGTAGCCGAGAAGATTCTGACCTCTGAGAAGCATCTGAAGCTTTGTATTGGGGCAGGCCTTGCGGATTTTGCGAAGTCTCTCCCACGGATCCTCCGAAAGGTATCTGAGGCATGAATCAAAGGTCGCGCCGCCCCAGCATTCAAGCGAGTAGTAACCTGCTTTGTCCATGTCAGAGAGAATACCTTCAAAATCTTCAAACGGCATTCTTGTTGCTATCAAAGACTGCTGAGCGTCTCTGAGCACAGTTTCTGTAAATTGAATTTTTTTCATTTTATCAACGCCTTTGCTTTATATGAATTATATAAAATTAAAATTCCAATTTTGATTCAATGTATTCACCGAGCTTTTCAATCGGCATACGGATTTGCTGCATGGTGTCTCTTTCACGAACGGTTACGCACTTATCCTCAAGTGAGTCAAAGTCATATGTGATGCAGAAAGGAGTGCCGATTTCGTCCTGACGGCGGTAACGCTTGCCGATTGAGCCTGCGTCGTCATAATCAACAGAGAATTTTTTGCTCAAAGCGGTGTAAACCTCTGTTGCCTGCTCGCCGAGCTTCTTTGAAAGGGGAAGTATAGCCGCCTTAACAGGCGCGAGAGCAGGGTGAAGTCTGAGAACAACTCTTGTGTCGCCCTTTGCTTCGTCAACCACTTCTTCATCATATGCGTCGCAGAGGAAAGCGAGTGCAACTCTGTCTGCGCCGAGCGAGGGCTCAATGACGTAAGGAATATATTTTTTGTTTTCCTCCTGGTCAAAATATTCCATGCTCTTGCCGGAGGCTTCCTGATGACGGCCAAGGTCGTAGTTTGTGCGGTCTGCAATGCCCCAGAGCTCGCCCCAGTCGGTGAACGGGAACGCATACTCAATATCGGTCGTGGCTCTGGAATAGAAGGCCAGCTCCGCCGGCTCATGGTCGCGCAGGCGCAGGTTCTCCTCGCGGATACCGAGGCTCTTGAGCCAGTTCACGCAGTAGTCCTTCCAGTATGCGAACCATTCGAGGTCCGTGCCGGGCTTGCAGAAGAATTCGCATTCCATCTGCTCAAACTCGCGGGTACGGAAGGTGAAGTTGCCCGGGGTGATCTCGTTGCGGAACGCCTTGCCGACCTGGCAGACGCCGAAGGGCAGCTTGCGGCGGGTGGTTCGCTGGATGTTCGCGAAGTTCACGAAGATGCCCTGCGCCGTCTCCGGCCGCAGATAGCAGGTCGAGGAGGAATCCTCGGTGACGCCGATGGCGGTCTTGAACATCAGATTAAACTTGCGGATGGGGGTAAAATCGTGCTTGCCGCAGACGGGGCAGACAATATCCTCATGCTCGGCAATGAACTTGTCCATCTCGTCGAAGCTCATGGCGTCGACGTTGACCTCGTGATGCTCTTCGCCGATGAGCTTGTCAGCGCGGTGGCGGGCCTTGCACGCCTTGCAGTCGAGCAGCGGGTCGGAGAAGCTGGACACATGACCGGTCGTAATCCACGTCTGCGGATTCATGATAATGGCCGCATCGAGACCGACGTTGTACGGGCTTTCCTGCACGAATTTCTTGAGCCACGCCTTTTTGACGTTGTTCTTGAACTCAACGCCGAGAGGGCCGTAGTCCCAGCTGTTGGCCAGGCCGCCGTAAATTTCGGAGCCTGCAAAGACAAAGCCGCGGCTTTTGCAAAGGGCAATGATCTTGTCCATGGACTTTTCGCTGTTTTTCATCATACTTCTCGTCCTCCTGACGTATATGATCAAGTTTATCCTATTATTATAATGAAAAAGCCCGCAAAGTCAACCGCGCGGCAAAAATTTGAAAGACCAGTTTTGTTTTTCCCGAAAATGTGGTATAATGCAGGAAGCAATTCGGAAAGGACATATCCATCTTGAAAGCAATCGGAAGAGTGATCCTATCGGCGATCCTTCTGGTCCTGACGGGCCTGATGATCGCGTTTGCAAAGGCCGCGCCCAGTGTGGTCTTTTCGTTCTACCCCGCCCTCTCCAGAAGCATCCTGTCGGCCATTTCCTTCGTGTCCGGGCTGATACCCATCGCGCTGTGGGAGGTGCTGGCAGTCCTGCTGGCGCTGTGGTTTTTCTATACGCTCATCCGCGTGTTCACGGGACGCCGGAGCCTGCTTTGCTGGCTGTCCGGCGTTCTGCTGGGGCTCAGCACGGGCGTGTTCCTGTTCGTTGCCATCTGGGGCCTCGGGCACTTCGGCCCGTCGGTCGATCAGACGCTTGGCCTTGACGTGCGCGAATATTCCAAGCAGGAGCTGATCGCCGCAACGGCCTATTATGCCGCGCAGGCAAACGAATACGCCGAAAAGGTCGAGCGTGACGCAGAAAATCTGACCGTCTATCCGGCGTTTTCCGAGCTTGCAAAGCAGGCCCCCGGCGGCTACGCGGCGCTTGCGCAGCAGTATGATCCGTTCACGGACGGACTCGGGCCAGTAAAGCCGTTGGCTTCGTGGCGTCTGTTCAGCCAGACCGGCACGACGGGCATCTTTATCTGCTTCACGGCGGAGGCCTGCGTCAACCCGGATACGTATACCGCGTGGATCCCCTTTACCATGTGCCACGAGCTTGCCCACCGGCAAGCCGTCACAGCCGAGGACGACGCGAACTTCTGCGCCTATCTGGCCTGCATGGCCTCGGAAGACGACGATTTTCGCTACTCCGGCGCGTTCGGCGCGTATATCTACTGCCACAACGCCCTGTCGAAGATTGACAAGACCGCCGCCAGCCAGATCTGGAGCACCCTGTCAGAAGGTGTCCTCGCCGACATCCGCGCGGCAAACGCACACTACGAGCAGTATGAGGGCAAGGTGCAGGACGCAGCGCAGAAGGTCAACGACACCTATCTGAAGGCCTTCTCTGAGGAATCCGGCGTCCAGAGCTACGGCGAAGCCGCCGATCTGCTGATCGCGTGGTACCTGAAAAATAATGCTTGACAAACGCAGCGGGATCGAGTATAATAACCCCGCTGATGGACAGTTAGCTCAGCTGGTATGAGCACATGCTTGACGTGCATGGGGTCACAGGTTCGAGTCCTGTACTGTCCACCATAAAAAACTCCGAAATCGCTTGATTTCGGAGCTTTTTCTTGCACTTTTCTGGCTAAAAAGTTCAACCATATTTTTGAAAATGCGTTTTGACCCAAACCGTGACCCAAACCGCGATGTACGTCGATGTACAAAACAGTACGAAATAGCACAAAAAGACCATTCCGCAGCGCATAAGACGTACATAAAATCAGTATTTTTTCACGAGAAAAGGGGCGCGCTGCCGTTTTGACAGCGCGCCCGCTATGCTTTGCGTCACACCACTTCCCGGCCGATCATTTGACCGATGGTGTCCGCAGCCTGCACGCGCATGCTGGGCGTGGAGTGGACGTAGGTGCTGAGCGTGAACCCCGCGCTGTAATGTCCGAGCATTTCGGAGAGTGTCCGCACGTCAACGCCGTTTTTGAGTGCCAAGGTCGCGAATGTGTGTCTCATGTCATGAAATCTCACATGTTCTGCGCCGATGGCTTCCAGAATCCGGTCATGCATGGCGCGGAAGGATGCCGGGTCGAGCATTTCTCCGGTTTTCGGGGACGGGAACATATAGGGATTATCCGGGTGCTTTTCGTGTTCTTCCACCAGAATTTGCACGGTGCTCTCCGGGAGCGTCAGCAGGCGCAGCGAGTTTTTTGTTTTCGGCTGGCTGACAACAAGCTGATGGTCGATGCGGCAGACGCTTTTGGTAACGGAAAGTGTTCGGTTCTTCACGTTCAGATCTTTCCAGAGCAGGGCCAGCAGTTCTCCCCGGCGCAGGCCGCTGGTCAGTTCCAGATAGAGCGGTGCAAACACACCGCGCTGCTTCGCTTCGTGCAGATATGGCCCGATCAGTTCTTCCGGCAGCACTTTCATCTCTTTCCGTACCGTTTTCGGGGCTTTGCAGTTTGCTGCCGGATTGCTCAGAATGAGCTTTTCTGCGACGGCCTGATCGAGACTTTTCCGCAGGATGCCGAGGATGCCTTGCACAATGCGTGGGCTGAGCGTCGTTTCTTTCAGCGGAATGTGGCTGTAGTAGTGATTTCTGCCGTGCTCGCTCATCTCGTTGATCGCGCGCTGAATTTGAATGGTGCTCAGCTTTTCCAGCGGGCAGTCACCCAGCGCGGGAAAGAGATGGTTTTCCATGCAGTTGCGGTAGAACTGCTTCGTATTCGGGCGGATCTGCGGCTTGATAAACACCTCGTACCACAACGTCACCCATGTCTGAACGGTGTACTGCCCCGTGCGGGTCGGGTCAAGCTTCTGGCTTTCTTCGATCGCTGTTTTCAGCTTTTCTTTGACTTCTGCCTGCGTTTTCCCGAGAACATTTTTCGTGATGACCTTTCCGTCCTTGTCATACCCGGCGGTATATCGGCCCTCCCAGCGTCCGTCCTTCCGTTTGCGGATGCTGCCTTCGCCGTTGGCTCGCTTTTTGCTCATGTAAATTCCTCCTTTTCCGGTAGCTCACACAACTACCACAAGCACAGTGAAATAGCGAGTACTTTTTGCGCTCAGGCGCATTTTTGTTCTGTGGACTGCCGGTTCAGCCAGCCGAGGAAGTTTTCCCGCGAGACAACGATGCGTCTGCCGATTTGGAAAGCCGGGAAATCAACGCTGTGGGCGAGCTTGTACGCTCCGGCTTTGGAGATGCCAAGGACGGCAGCAACATCTGTCATGTTCATCATCAGGGGCAATTCTTCCAGCGAGTGATATTGTTTCTGGTTCATATGGCTTCCTTTCTCCCATTCAGGGAATCAAAATTTGTTTTTGCATGGCCGAGAAGAATTGCCCAATCAAAGTTTTTTATTCTATTTTCTTCACGCCGCCACGATGGGCGGACGCGGCGTTTGTGCGGCGCAGACCTGCACGGCTGCGCGGTCGGCCTGCAAAACCGCACACATCGGCACAACGCGCCCCACGCCGCGGAGCAAACGGCTGCGCCGATGTGCGTTTTCTGACCTGTGCCGCAGTTCAGCCGTTAATCTTCCGTCCGGAGGCGGCATTGGGGTCAGGGTTCTCCCTGCAAGCTGCGTTTTGGTA
>OMEC01000884.1_pt1 | contig 13914 bp, 10 predicted proteins | sample 1673401 | NCBI WGS metagenome assembly OMEC01 (sample SAMEA103958110, study PRJEB25191) | human gut metagenome | reverse complement strand
GATGTGGTAATATATCATAAGAGATACAAAATAATTAAAAAATATTAAATAAAACGGCTGTTTTGTATCCGGAAATTCAAGACCTATGTCAGAAATTTTTATTTGATCTTAAATGATCAAGAAAAGGGGATGGTGCTGAATTTTAGGGTGTATGGACAGATAGTTACTCATTTTGCCTGTGTTGAAATTTATTGAAGAAGGTGTAGAAAATGTTGGGTAAAACTAAGAAAAATTTGGCACTAAAAATAACACTGGGATTAGTATTAGCTTTGCCGGTAGGAACAGCTTTAGCGGCGGATACAGCGACAATTGTTGATTACGATGCTCTTACTGTGAAGCCAAATGCGGAATTTATATACCACGGCGAGGGCGATAAGAAAGCAGATTTTACTGCTGCAGATATTAAACGCAGTGAAACGCAATGTGTATATGGAATTTTTGTTGGGGATAAAGCCGTTTTGAATGCGGCATCAGAAAATATAAACATATCGGTTACTAATACGGAAGGTGAAGCAAGAGCAGTATATGCGGGGGCTTTCACTGATAAAGATAAGCATGTTATAAATGGCGGGACATTAAACCTTGGTGATGATACAACTAAAAATGTCACGGTGAAGGTTGACGCGAAAAAAGATGCTCTGGGGCTGAATGCAATACGTTCAACGAACAACAGTGAGGTTGAACCGGGCATTATTAATGTCAAAGGTGAAAATGTAAGTATTGAAGCCAATTCGGCGGAAGGATTAGCTGTTGGTATTTGGGCACAAAATAATAAGACTGTAAATGATGGCAATCCGTCCACTGTGAAAATAGATGCTGATAACACATATATTAACGTAACTTCTGGTAATAAAGTGCCAACCGCAGGGGAATATAATAATATCGGCATTGTTAATTATAGCGGTGCTAAAGTAATTATTAACGGTAATTTAACAGTAGAGTCAGGAACTTTTTTGAGCACTCGCGGCGGTGCAACAACAGAGATCAATAAAGATGGCAAGGGCACAGTTAAAATCAACGGAGATATTAATTTTAACTATGACCAACCGACATCAGGAACATCGGTAGATGCAATTGTTGATTTAAATTTAACAACACAAGACTCTGTCTTTAACGGCAATATCTTTGTTAACGGTAATCCTTATCCGCCAGACGGGAAAAAAGAGGTTGGCGGCATGACCTTAGGACTTGCCAACGGTGCACAATGGAATACTGATGAGAACAGCTTTGTTAATAAACTAAATTTTAACGATGGTATTATTAATGTGAATGGCGGTGAGGGGCAGGAAGTTAAACTTGGTGACATTAATGGCAGTGGAGGCACTGTAAATATGTTAACGAGCTCCGATTTAAAAACCGCCAAATTATCAATTGGTACGATAGAATCTGATGCTGTAAATAAAATCGATCTCAAAGCCAAAGCGGTGGCCGGTCCTAAACTTACAATTAATTACACTGGTATCACCGCCGACGATCTTAACAATGTGGCTGATGATTTAGGGGGTTTAGCTAAAAATATTAGTGTTGCGGAAGGTACTAATACTGGTCTTACAGCTACGGCTAATGTAGCAGAAGGTTTGTTAAAGGGTTCGGTAAGCGCTGATCTGGATACTGCTGCCAGCGGCAGTACGGTCAAGGTTGACAGCGTCAAACAAAATAAGGAAAGTTCTACTATGACTTCTATGCGCAATATTGCCAGTGTTGCGATCGTTTCATGGCGGCAGGAGGACAGCACGCTGAGCCAGCGGTTAGGAGAATTGCGTAACAGCAAGGGAGACCAAGGCATTTGGGCACGTATGAGCCGCGGTGAATTTGAATACAGCGGCGCTTATAAAAATCAGTATAATTTCTTCCAATTGGGCTATGATAAAGCTTTTGGCAGCTGGCATTATGGTGCGGCAATAAGCCATAACGACGGAAAAACTACTTACGATAGCGGTAAAGGTGAAAACAAGAGCACCTCCCTGTCACTTTATGGAACCTGGCTGGGTGACAGAGGACATTATACTGATATTGTTTTAAAACAGGGTCGTTTATCCAACGAATACGATAATTATGCGGCAGCAGGGCATACTCATGGAGATTATGATGCTTGGGGAACTTCTTTGAGCGGTGAATATGGTATGAAGGTAGGCCTCGATAACGGCTGGTATGTAACGCCGCAGGCTCAGCTGACATTGATGCGTATCGGCGGTGAGGATTATACTACTAATAACGGTATCAAAGTCAACCAGGATACACTGGAGAGCTGCGTTGGACGAGTGGGCTTTGAAATGGGTAAAACTATCAGCGATAAAGGCAGCATTTATGCCAAAGCTTCATTGCTGCATGAATTTGCAGGTAATGCCGATACTTATCTGAACCTGAATAGTATCAGCAACAGCTACAGTCAGGATATTGGCGGCACCTGGTATGAAGCAGGCCTGGGCTTCAACTTCAAAACTACGGACAACAGTTATGTTTATGCTGATGTAGTTAAAACATTTGGCGATGATATTAAAACTCCTTGGCAGTGGAATGTGGGTGCTCGCTGGAGTTTCTAAGCAGTATTGAAATCTGAACAGAAGAGAAATAAAAAAGCACCGCCTGAAAGCGGTGCTTTTTTATTTCTCTGTTTTTCTCATGGGCTTCGCTTTTGGTATTTTGGGCGCGGTCAGTTCAAAGCTGTGGGCGATCATGGCAAATAATTCGCCTTTGGGTACACTGTTTACTTCGACGGTGTTCCAATGTTCTTTGTTCATATGCCAGGCCGGGTAAACGCCTTTGTAAGTACGGCGCAGAAATTCGGATCTGACAGGATCACATTTCAGATTTATGCAGAGCTTGCCTTGAAGATGCATAATACAGGCAAACCATTTACCACCGGATGGATGGCGCATAATAGTGAGATCGTTATCGGCAAAGGGATAATCTTCGACAGCATTAGGATAAGTAAGGCAATGAGCGATCAAGGTTTGTTTTTCCATGGCAGATACCTCGCTTTCGTCAGGCGGCATTAATTTTATCATAATTATATAACAAAAAAGCCGACCTCGCAGTCGGCTTTTTATTTTGTGATATGCTAATTATTTCCCTGTCAGTCTTTTGATTATTTCCTGATAGGCTTCTTCGACGCTGCCCATATCACGGCGGAAACGGTCTTTGTCGAGTTTTTCGTTAGTATCCCAGTCCCATAAGCGGCTGGTATCAGGTGTGATCTCGTCGGCGAGGATCACTTTTCCGTCTGCATCGACGCCAAATTCCATTTTGAAGTCGATCAGGCGCACTTTCCGTTCAGCCAGAAAGGCCTTTAAGATTTCGTTGATCTTCAGGGCGCAGGCTTTGATTTCTGCAACCTGTGCATCGGTTGCCAAGCCAAAAGCTTCGGCATAATCAGCGTTGATCATCGGATCGCCAAGATCGTCGTTTTTATAGTAAAATTCTACGATAGGGCGTTTCATAACATAGCCTTCTTCGACGCCCATTTTTTTGGCCAGGCTGCCGGCGGCGATGTTACGGGTAACTACTTCCATGGGGATGATACTGACTTTTTTACACAGCGCTTCACGATCGCTGAGCTTTTTGATCTGGTGATGGGGGATGCCGTGCTTGGCAAGCAGGTCAAAGAAAAAGCTGGTGATCGTATTATTCATAATGCCTTTATCTGCGATAGTGCCTTTTTTGAGGCCGTTCATGGCGGTAGCGTCATCTTTATAATAGATGATTACTTCATTGGGGTTCTCGGTTTCAAAAACTTTTTTGGCTTTGCCTTCATACAACATTTTTGCCATTGTCTGTAACCTGCTTTCTTTTAAATAAATTTATTAGTAGAGCCGGCGAATGTAAGGCACTCGTCGCCTGCTAAATCGCAAGTGTTGATATTGGTAGATGGATTTTTTACATTGTTAGTTTAGCTTGTTTGCTTTTCATTGTCAATGATTTTTCGGAACATTTAATATAAAAAATAGTAAAAAAAGGCGTTTTTATGCTAAAAATCCGAACATTAAAATAAAAACATGAAAAAATATTTGCTAAAACTCTTTACAAATCCTGAAAAGTGATTTATAATCATAGCATAAGCAACAGCGAAGTTGCGGGCCAAGGCCTGAGTTCGCCGTTGCTTTTTTTTATTCTGTTTAGTTTCAGTGAGGGGGAGAAAATTATGAGCAATGTACCGAAAATGTTTGGCAGCCTGGTATTTAATGAAACGGTTATGAAAGACCGTTTGCCAACGGCTACCTACAAGACTTTCAAAAACGCTGTCTTAAAAGGCGAAGCGCTGGATCTGCCGATTGCCAACATCATCGCCAATGCGATGAAAGACTGGGCGCTGGAACATGGCGCGACCCATTTTACCCATTGGTTCCAGCCGATGACCGGTATTACTGCCGAAAAGCATGAAAGCTTTATCGCTCCGACGGCAGACGGCCGCGTTATTATGGATTTCTCCGGGAAAGAACTGATCCAGGGCGAGCCTGATGCTTCCAGCTTTCCTTCGGGCGGTCTGCGCGCTACTTTTGAAGCCCGCGGCTACACTGCTTGGGACCCTACCTCTTATGCGTTTATCAAGGATGGCTGTTTATGCATCCCGACTGCGTTTTGCTCCTATACCGGCGAAGTATTGGATAAAAAAGCGCCGCTGCTGCGCTCGATGTGCTGTGTCGACCAGGCTGCCAGACGTATACTGGCGCTGTTCGGGCAGGCGACCGAGAAGGTTGTGACTACTGTCGGGCCGGAGCAGGAATATTTCCTCGTCGATAAGGAGATGTGGGAGCAGCGTAAGGATCTGGTATATACGGGGCGCACACTGTTCGGAGCCAAGGTTCCGAAAGGGCAGGAGATGGAAGACCATTATTTTGGCATCATCAAGCCGCGCGTCCTGGCTTTTATGAAGGAGCTGGATGAGGAGCTGTGGAAGCTGGGCGTGCTTGCTAAAACGGAGCATAACGAAGTTGCTCCGGCCCAGCATGAGCTGGCACCTATTTTTACTACTACTAACGTAGCTTCTGATCATAATCAGCTGACAATGGAATTTATGAAGCGCGTCGCCCTGCGTCACGGACTGGTATGCCTGCTGCACGAGAAACCCTTTGCTGGCGTTAATGGCAGCGGTAAGCATAATAACTGGTCTATTGCGACTACTGAAGGCGATAATTTACTGAATCCCGGTAAAGAACCACATAAAAATACCCGTTTCTTACTGTTTCTCGCAGCTATCATCAAAGCTGTTGATGAATATCAGGATCTGCTGCGCGTAAGTGTAGCCAGCGCCGGTAACGATCATCGTCTCGGCGCGAACGAAGCGCCTCCTGCGATAGTATCTGTTTTCCTGGGGACGGAGCTGACCAATATTCTGGAAGCTATCGAAAAAGGGAAGCAGTACAATCCTGACGCGGCGGCGTTATTGAAATTGAGCGGCGATGTTATCCCTGCACTGACCAAGGATAATACGGACAGAAACCGTACGTCTCCGTTCGCTTTCACCGGCAACAAGTTCGAGTTCAGAATGCTGGGCAGCGAGTTTTCTATCGCCGGCCCTAATATCGTTCTCAATACTATCGTTGCCGAAGCTTTGAATCAATTCGCAGACAAATTAGAAAAAGCAGCCGATAAAGATGCTGCCATGAAGAAATTGATCAAAGAAACCATCGTTAAGCATAAACGTATCGTGTTCAACGGTGACGGTTATACGGACGCATGGGTAGAAGAGGCCAAATCGAGGGGGCTTCTTAATCTTAAATCCACACCGGAAGCGCTGCCTTATATGGAAGCGGAAAAAAATATCGAATTGTTTGTTAAACACGGTATTTTTACAGCGGCCGAGGTGCGTTCCCGGGTGGAGATCATGCTGGAAAAATATGCCAAAACGATCAATATCGAAGCCTTGACGATGCTGGATATGCTGTATAAGGATATCCTGCCGGCGGCAGCGGCTTATACTAATGACCTGCTGGGCAATGCTGCGGCCAAAAAGGACCTGGGGATCAAAAACTGCTTTGAAGCTGATCTGGCGGCGAAGATTTCCGAGTTGACCGCTAAAATGTATAACAGCGGTGAAAAGCTGGCCAAAGCGCTGAAAGGTGCTGAAAAATGTGTCGATATGAAAGCTGAGGCCAACTATTATCATGACACGGTTTTAAAAGAAATGGAGCTCCTGCGCAGCTATGCTGATGCTGCCGAAGAGCTGATCGGTGAAGACTATCTGCCGTATCCGACCTACGGCAAGCTGCTTTACGGCGTCAACAATTAAAGGACGCCCTGGGGAAGCTGACAACGCGAAGAAGCGTATCCGCTGAGGATACGCTTCTTTTTTATGAATAGAGCTAAAATGATTGGATGTGGGGGGACTATGATGATGGAAAAATACGCAGCAGCGGATACGATGTGGGTACTGATCGGCGCGTTTATGGTATTTTTTATGCAGCCGGGCTTTGCCATGGTCGAGACTGGTTTTACCAGAGCTAAAAATGCCGGCAATATTGTGATGAAAAATTTTATGGACCTGTGTCTGGGCAGTATCGTTTTTTGGATCATTGGCTTTGGCCTGATGTTTGGCACGGATATCGGCGGTTTGATCGGTGCGCCTGATTTTTTTGTGCAAAACGATTATGGGGCGTCTTATCCGTCCTGGGCCTTTTTTATCTTTCAAACTGTTTTCTGTGCTACGGCGGCGACTATTGTATCAGGTGCTATGGCCGAACGGACGAAGTTTTCTGTTTACTGTATCTACAGTATTTTGATCAGCGCGGTTATTTATCCGGTCTCGGGGCATTGGATCTGGGGCGGCGGCTGGCTCGGCGCCATGGGTTTTCATGATTTTGCCGGTTCTACGGCGGTCCATATGGTCGGTGGTGCAGCAGCGCTTGTCGGTGCCAAGATACTTGGTCCGCGTATTGGAAAATATAATGCTGACGGCAGTGTTAATGCCATACCGGGACACAGCCTGACGCTGGGCGCTTTGGGCGTATTCATTCTCTGGTTCGGCTGGTTTGGCTTTAACGGCGGCTCTACAGTTTGCGCGACCGGTGACGATGTCCTGACATCAATGGGCAGGATCTTTGTTACTACTAATATGGCCGCTGCCTCTGCCGCGACGGCAACGATGTTCCTGACCTGGCTGCGTTACGGCAAGCCTGATGTATCGATGACCTTGAACGGCGCGCTGGCAGGATTGGTCGCTATTACTGCTGGCTGTGACGCAGTCAGTGTTCCGGGAGCTTTTGTGATCGGTATCATTGCCGGGCTTGTGATCGTTTTTGCAGTAGAATTTTTTGACCAGATTGCCAGAATCGACGATCCTGTCGGCGCAATTTCGGTACATGGAGTCTGCGGTGCGCTGGGCACGCTGCTGGTTGGTGTTTTTGCAGTAGACGGCGGTCTGCTGTACGGCGGCGGCAGTGAGCTGCTGATCATTCAGGCGACAGGAGTTGCAGCGGTAGCGGCTTATATCGGTATCGTGATGACGCTGATTTTTCAAATCCTCGATAAAACTATCGGGCTGCGGGTCAGCACGCGTGAGGAAATCGCCGGGCTGGATATGGAAGAGCATGGTCTGGCCAGCTCTTATGCCGATTTTATGCCGGCAGCAGAAGATTTCCATGGTGCTGTGACTGCTCAGGAAGCAGCAGAGGCTGGTGCTGCCGTTACTCACGTTACTGCCGCTCTGCCGTCAGCAGGCAGACCGAAAATGACGAAGATCGTGATCATTACTTCGCAGCTGCGTTTTGAGATCTTGAAGGAAGCTTTGGATAAACTTGGTATTACCGGTATGACGGTAACGAAGGTTTTGGGTTACGGGCTGCAGAAAGGCAATACCGAATATTACCGCGGTGCGGAAGTAAGCGTGCATCTGCTGCCCAAGGTCAAAGTAGAACTTGTTGTTTCGGCTATTCCTGTGGCTGCGGTGGTGGCAGCTGCGAAAAAAGTGCTTTATACCGGCAAGTATGGCGACGGTAAAATTTTTATCTATGATGTAGAGAACGTCGTTAAGATACGTACTGGCGAGGAAGACTATGAAGCCCTGCAGGACGAGCCGATCGAGGCATAATAAATAAATCTGACTTGCGGTACTGTCCTGATATGGCGGCAGTACCGCTTTTTAGTAATTATATTTTAGAAAATAATGCAACTAATAATTATTATTAAGATTTTTGACTGTCGCTGCTTTCTGTGATATAGTGATAATAACAACAAGCGATGCTGTCATTCATTGGCAGCGCGCCGTTGATCTTGAAAAGACAGGAGTTGAAAGTTATGTTGTATACCGCAGAAGACGCGATCCAGATTTATCATGCTAAATCATCGACTTTGGAATTTTTTGCGGCAAAAGTGCCGAAAGCTGCCTGGCAGGGTATCCGCAAAGAAGATATTGAGCCGGCTCAGGAATATTACAGTGACGATATTATTGTAGATTTTGATTTGCTGGACCGGGACGCTTATGAAGAAAAGGTCTGCGGCGGTGCTCATAGCGATCTGCCCGATGCGGCGTTTCCTGTTCTGGTGATCGTCAAGTCTTTGGATTAAAAATTTTTTATACTCAAAAATGACCTTTGCAGGTACTGCGCTTACAAAGGTCGTTTTTTTATTTACTTCTACTGTTTCAGGGGGGTTAAGGGCTTTAAAATGCGACATTCAGACCTGTAAAAATGGCGGAAAAAGTATTTTTGTAAGCAAACTGTAATTTTTTTCTAGTTGATATTTAAATATTGAAAACTTTACACAGATGAAAAAGTGTATATAATAAAAATCGTAAACAAAACCTGCTCAGCAGGAAAGGAAAGAGGTCAATGAAAATGAAAAAATCTGTAATCGTAGTGGTCTGCTTATTATTGGTAGGCATTTTTGGCTGGTCTATTGCTAAAGCCAACAGTGCCGATATCAAAGTCCATCTTGGTGCAGGAACCATCGTTATGGATCAACAAGAGCTGGTATTAACTCCTGATGAAGCCATCATGGTTCAAGAAGATACAGTATACCTGCCCCTGCGTCCGCTGATGGAAAAAATGGACTACCAGGTATTCTGGGATGCCGGTATGCAAAATGTTTCGATGGAAAAAGGTGATCAGACCTATTTTATGACTATTGGCAGCAACCAATATGTACGCAATGGCCAAACCATTACTTTGGACAACGCTCCGATTTTAGTAAATGGCAAGACTATGGTGCCGGTTACATTCTTTACCAACGTCATGAACAAAACGGTTGAAGTTTCCAACAGCCATGTTTAAGCCTTAACGGCAATTACATCTCATATATAGCTTCCTACAGGCAAAACACCGCTTTTACAGAAAGCGGTGTTTTGCTTTTTTTCAGCGGCAGTAAAAAACAGCGGCCGGGCTTAAAAAATAAAGATAAAAGTATTTATTTGCTAAAAGTAAAAATGCTATAATATAAAAAATAGGTTATAATTAATAGCGGATAACCTAATTGTTTTATTTTGTAGAATTCAGAGAGCATTTGTAAAAAATAGAAAGAGGTAGCTTTATGTGGGGAAAACTGCATCGTGAGCTGATCGTCATAACTATAATCTCAGTTTTGATCCTGGCGGTTTCTTTTGCATTCAATTTCAGTGCCAGTCAAAAGGACATTCTGGAACGCCAGACTTACGATTATTTGCTGGACGCAGCCCATCATACCAAGGTTATTCTGCATACCGAGATCCAGCGGCAGAATGAATTACTGGATATCGTGCTGAGAAACGCTCCTCGATATGAAGGGCAGAAGGATAATTTGATCAATCTTTTGAGTACAGTTTCCAACACAGGGCATTTTTCGACTGTTGGACTTACTTATCGTGGTCAGAAAACCCTGATGAGCAATGGCGAGGAAATCGATATCCTGGATCAGGATTATTATAAAAGGGCCTTAGAGGGAGAAGAAGTTGTTGAAGGGCCGGTCGTTTTGCCGTCCAGCGGCAGAAAAGTAGTTATTCTGGCTAAGCCACTGTATAAGGATGAAGAGGTCATCGGCGTTGTCCATGAAGCCTATGATCTTGACAATGCGACGAAAACGCTGCTGGCAGTGCTGAATATGCAGCAGGACCGCATTACGATGATCGCCGATGAAAAGGGCGACGTGATTATGGGCATCGGCAATGGCCGGCAGGGGAATTTTTATAACTTTCTGAAGCAGGAAGCTATCGTCTGTTCGATGTCGAAGCAAGACCTGGAAAAAGCTATCGCGAAGAAGGAAAGCGGCGCTTTCTATTATACTGATATTTACGGCGAGACCCAGTATGTAGTTTTTGCGCCGGTCGATGTCAATGACTGGTACACCTTCCAGATCGTGTCGGGAACGAATCTTTTAGCAGACCAGCAGATGCTGAACAAGATCGCCCGGGATACGATGGGAAAATATTTTCTGCTTATCTGCCTGTGCTTTATCGTCATCATTTACATCTGGAGGCAGATCGAAAAAGACCGTTTAAAACAGATCAACGCGGAGATCGAGGGCCTGAGGCTGACGGCTGGACTGATGGAAGGCTGCATGTTTGAATTTGATCTGAAAGCACGTAAGTTTTTGATCGTTAAAAATACCGGTGATAGTGCTGAAAGCGACAATACCGAAAAACAGGTACTGGAAAAACTGAGCGGCTTTATTACTGATAGCATTGCGAAAAAGAACGACAGCAGTTTGGACAGGTATTTCCATGAAGATGATCTGCCTGCCGTGCAGAAGGCATTGACAGAGCTGAAAAGGGCCGGCAGGACAGTTTTTCAGGGGCGCCTGCATACTTCTGATGGCGATTATCACTGGTATCGTTTTTATATGGCGGTGGTATTTGATGATAAGCGGCAGATCAAGCGTGTTTTAGGTAATGTTCTGGATATCAACGATACGCAGAATAAATTTGCACGGATGCAGCATAAGGCTGAGCGTGATCCTTTGACGGGTATTTATAACCGGGCTGTTTTTGAAAAATATGTCAATGAGGTTTTAGCTGACAGCTCGAAACGGCAGCATGCCTTTTTCCTGCTGGATATTGATGATTTTAAAAATGTTAACGACAGCAGGGGACATGCCTTCGGTGATACGGTGCTGTGTGAGCTTACTGCCAATCTTGAGCGCAGCTTCCGCAGCTCGGATCTGCTGGGCCGTATCGGCGGCGATGAATTTGCGGTGCTGATGTGTGATATCACCAGTATGGAAAATGCCCTGGTGAAAGCCGGGCAGATCTGCAGTCTGTACACTAAAGGCGCGGCAAAAGAAGGACTGAAGATATCCTGCAGTATCGGGATGGTGTTCTGTGAATCTGACGACGGCGCTGCTTTTGACGACCTGTATCAGAAAGCGGACAGCGCTTTGTATAAAGCCAAGGGAAAAGGCAAAAATGTTTTTGTCGTATTTGATGAAAATATGCTGTGAGAACAGCAGGGAATATTCCTGGAAAAATGTAAAAGCAGCTTCTCATCTTAATAATGGAGAAGCTGCTTTTTGATTTAAAAATAAATTTCTGAAAAACTATTTTGAAAAAAATGGGAATGTGCTATAATAACATAAATTAAAATATTGCGAATTTAAATATTGCGATATTTAAAATTTGTGAAGTCGATTTTCGGCAAGGTAGATTGCAACCCTCTCCGCCTTGTTTGAAGATATTCCCCAAAAATAGACCTGCCTTAGGGCAGGTCTATTTTTTTATTTGATATTTAAATCTGGTATCTTGTAAGGTGTTGCAAGCTTTGCGGCTTCCTGCAGGCCATGCTGTATAATAAAATCACGGATCGTTTCAAGGATATAGGAAAAACAAATTGCCAGATAAGTGCTGAAACCTTCAATATCCCGTGCTTCCAGGTATAAATAAGCCTGCCATGTATATTTGCAAAGAGTATCCGTCGTTCCTGCAAGATTCTGGCGGTGAAAAGCCAGATAATAACCCCAGTGCAGCAGTTTATTGGTTTCCTGCAGTATCGCCCGCAGCGGCTGCAGCTCCGTAAGTTCGATCAGGGAATTGACTATTAAGGCCAGGGGTACTTTACCTGGCTGACCAAATTCTGACCGCCAGGCTTTCTGTGTCTGGGGATCGATCCTGCCGGCTGCAGCCACAGCGACAGGCTTGATAATAACTGACATTAGCTGCAAGGCGCTGAGATAGATCAGCGTATCTTTTTTGTAACGCTCGTTCTGCATACAATTAGCGGTGATGAAGGTAGGCGGCAGCCTGACAATAGTGCCCTTGGTATTGATGGTTTCTGCGAAGCCGATCTCGTTGAGCAGAGCCAGCGATTTGCGGATCGTGGAAATAGAGACTTTGTAGTTTCTGGCCAGTACAGCTTCATAAGGTAAAAGTGTACCGGGCTCATAGATGCTGGCGGCGATCTTATCGATCAGGTCACGGGCGATCTGGGTATAGTAATGGTCGCGTCCTTTTTCAGCGCTCCAGTTATAATCATAAACAGGTTCGGGAATCTCTGCCTGTTGGTATTTTTTGTATACTTTCCGGATATATTTGTTGACTGAAACAGAAAAGCTGAGATACATATCATTGAAACGCTTATTGACAAGCTGGTAATCATTACTCTGTAAAGCAGCCAGCAGCAGCCGGAAGGTTTCCGGATCATACTTAAACAGTATATTTTTAGGTGCCGCTAAAGTAACCTTAGAATAAGTTTTCAGACTGTTATACAGATCGTTATAGAGCAGATTGTTGGAGCTGCGCAGCAGTTCGTTCAGCAGAGCTGAAAAAGCGGCATCGAGCGCTGCAGTATCCTGACAGTTATTTTTTTTGAGCAGCTTCTGATAGGAGGGCAGCTTTTTGATATCGCAGTGTGCGGCAGAAAAATGAAAAATGGACGGTAAAATGAGCCCCATGGTTTGATAAACTTCTGTCAGCGACTCCTGACGCCGCAGCAGACCAACAGCATAGCTTTGAGAAGCACTGTTTTTTTCAGCCCGGTAAATGACACGTGCCGGTTTGCGTTCTGTCGTTTGGATCAGGCCTTCTGTTTTTAATCTGGCCAAAACATCTTTGACGGTGCGGATACCGACATTATAAATGGCTGCAAGCTGCGGCATGGAAGGCAGAGTATCGCCAGGTTTCAGATGGCCGCAGGTGATCTGGTCGTGTAAATTTTGATAAAGAAATTCAAATAGCGTATTTTTGCTTAACATCGCCAATATCCCTTCGAAAATATTACAAGTAAATTATAACATAAACATTTATAAATAATATAGAGAAAAGGAGAACAAATTATGAGCAATTTAAATCAGATGAATCCTCAGGCTCTTCAGGCATTGCTTGGAATAGCTTCAAAAAAATTAGGCACTACGCCCGAAAAGCTTCAACAACAATTACAGGACGGCACATTTGAAAAAGCATTAGGAAACATGCCAGGCAATGATGCCGCAAAACTAAAGCAGGCTTTGTCAAATCCAAAAACTGCAGAGAAAATTTTATCTTCTCCTCAGGCAAAGGCTATATATAACAAACTTCAAAAAGGCTGATTTCACATAAATTTAAAATATGGACGGTGATTTAATGGACGATTTAATGAACAAGCTTCAAAACGTACTTAACGACGAAGAAAGTATGAAGCAGATTAAGGAGCTTGCGGGAATGCTGGGAGGTGAGCTTAGCGGACAAAGCGACGCTCCGGAAACCCCGGCTCCTTCGCCGTCCTCCGGCAGCAATCAGATGCCGGATTTATCGCAAATTCTGTCAAATCTCGGCGGAATGTTCGGGAACTCTGTACCACAGCAAGAAAATTCCGCACCACAGTCAGACGCCAACCCTTTAGGAAACATTGATATAAGTAAAATCACTCAGCTTTCCGCAATCATGGCACAAGCAAAAAAATCAGATAAAAATGTAGATTTACTTCTTGCTTTGCGTCCATTGCTTAAAGAGGAAAACCAGATAAAAATAGACCGTCTTATTAAGATTTTCAGGCTGTTTGCCATATATCCTGCAATAAAGGAAAGCGGACTGCTGGGGGG
>OMEC01000871.1_pt1 | contig 14078 bp, 11 predicted proteins | sample 1673401 | NCBI WGS metagenome assembly OMEC01 (sample SAMEA103958110, study PRJEB25191) | human gut metagenome | reverse complement strand
GGTGGTCCTCCTTTTCCTTGCCGCCGGTCGACAAAAGCGCGCGGCCGCTCATCGCGCCGAGCGCGCACAGCAGCAGCGCCATTAGGCAGTTTGCCGCCTCGCCCACGCCGTCGCGTAAGACGTAGACAAACTCGACGGAGAACATCATCCCCGCGCACAGCAGCGGCAGAAACGCCCGCTTTTTGTAGAGTTTCAGATCGAAAAACGCGTTGTTCGCCGTGAAGATCAGAACGCCCGCGGCGAAGGTCCTAAGTGCGTGCGAAAACGGCAGAAACAGCACAGCGCCCGCCGACGCGCCGATCAGCGCGCTCACCCCCCGCAATCCTGCGCCCGATGCGCCGATCATGCCGAGCGCGAGCGGCGCGTAGCCGCCGAACACCTGCGCAAGCGCAAGCGCGAACGAGAGCGCAAAGCGCAGCACGCAGTCGATGACCTTTCCGGACCATTCCTTGCTTTTGAGCAGCTCGATCACCTTCACAGCCTGTCCCCTCCCTGTGCGTCGATTTATTGTGTCGGGGATTATTGTAAACGAGCGGAAAGAAAAAGCCTGTCGGGAAATACACGCGCAAAAAAAAGAACCGGCAGTTTTGAAAACTGCCGGTTCTCTCGTTCACGTTGATGCTTATTTGACGATCATTTCTGCCTCGCGGGCGTTTTGCGCGATCATGTCGTGCAGCTCCTGCGTGGAGGAGAACTTCTTCTCCTCGCGCAGGTAGTCGAAAAAGTCGAGCTGTAATTTCTGCCCGTACAGGTCGCCATCGAAGCCGACAAGATATGTCTCGATCGTCACGGTGTTCTTGTCGCTCACCGTCGGCCGCACACCGACGTTCGTTACGCCCACACATGTCTCACCATTCGGCAGATGCGCGCGCGTGGCGTACACGCCGCGCTTGAGGGCAATGATGTGTTCCTCAGGGATGAGGTTTGCCGTCGGGAAAAGGGCTTTTTTGCCGATGCCCTCGCCGTGGCGCACCGTGCCCTCCACGGAAAAATAATGGCCGAGAAATTCCGCGGCGCGCCTGACCTCGCCCGCTTCCAGAAGCGAGCGGATATAAGTTGAAGAGACGGTCACACCGTCTTTTTCGACGCGCGGGATGATGTCGCAGCCGAGGCCGTGGGCGGCGCAGTAACTTCTGAGCTTTTCCACATCGCCCTCATTTTTGTGGCCGAAGCGGAAGTCGTGTCCCGCGACAAGGTGCACCGCGTGGTACTTCCTGACGAGAAGCTCAGATATAAAGTCCTCCCACGGCATGGTCATCATGTTCCGGTCGAACGGCTCGACAAAGACCTCCTGCACGCCGTATTGTGTGCGGATGATGTTTGCGCGCTCAGACGGCGTTGTCAGCAGCGGCACGGGCTTTCCCGTGACGAATTCACGCGGCGAGCGGTCGAACGTGAACGCCGCGGAGCGGCAGCCGCGCTCCTGTGCGCGGCGCACCGCCATTTTGAGCAGTTCGCCGTGTCCGATATGCACCCCGTCGAAAAAGCCCAGGGCGATGACTGTGGATTCATTCATAGTTTCGGTTTCCTTTTTGCGTCAGCGTCACACGCTGAAAAAATTTCGTTTCGAGGTGAGCGTGCCGTCCTTCGCCTCCGACAGGGCAAGGAACGCCCCGTCGCGCCCGTAGACGCGGTACAGCCCGTCGGGGAGCTTTGCGCGCAGTGGATTGCCGCAGAGGCACTTGCGCTCCTGTTCAGTGCTCGGGATGGTGTAGGCCGGATACTGCCGGAACAGGCTGTCCGTGGGGCGGAGCAGTGCTTCGCCCTCGCGCTGCACGTCCTCGAGCGTCACGGCCTCGTCAATGCGGAAGTTTGACGCCTCCGTGCGGCGCAGCGCTGCCATGCAGCCGCCGCAGCCGAGCGCTTGACCCAAATCGTGGCACAGCGTGCGGATGTAGGTGCCCTTCGAGCACACGATGCGCAGGGCGTACTGTCCGTTTCCCAAATTCTGCATCAGCGCAAGGTCGAAGATCGTGATCATGCGCGGCTTGCGCGCGACCTCACGACCCTGGCGGGCGAGGTCGTAGAGCTTCTGGCCGTTTACTTTGATGGCCGAGTACATTGGCGGGATCTGCTCGATCTCGCCGAGAAAGCGCGGCAGCGCCGCGCGCACCTCGTCCTCCGTGACGGTCACGGCGCGCTCTTCAAGCGTTTCGCCGGTCGTATCCTGCGTGTCGGTCACAAGGCCGAGCTGTAAAACGGCCTCGTAGACCTTTTGCCCGCCCTCGGCAAAGGAGACGGCCTTGGTCGCCTGCCCGACGAACACGGGCAGAACACCCGTCGCCATGGGGTCGAGCGTCCCCGCGTGGCCGACGCGCTTTTCATGCAAAATGCCGCGCAGCTTGGCGCACACATCCATACTCGTCCAGCCCTGGGGCTTATCAATAATTACAATGCCGTTGGGCATACGTTTCTCCTTTTGGCTTCACTCTCCGCGCACCAAGATATGCGCGTTCATGCGAAAGCCGTATTTCTCGTAGAGGTGGACGGCGTCGTTGCCGTCGACCACCTTGACTTCGATCTTCCGGACGCCGCTGCCCGAAAATACCGCCATCGCCCAGTCCATCAGGGCCTTGCCGTATTTCCTGCCGCAGCACTGCGGCAGAACGACGAGGTAGTCGAGCTTGCCCGTGCCGTCTCCATGCAGGTCGACCTTGCAGAAGCCGACGATCCCGCTGTCCTCTTCGATGACCGCGATGCGCGAGACATTTTCTTCCAGCGCCTGTGCAAAAAGCGACAACGTTTTATCATAGGGCCGGCTCGGATAGCTGCCCTTGAAATTCACGGACACGCGGTTGTGGTGCTCGGACAAGGCCTGCACGCACGCGCGCAGGCGCGGCGCTTCGTCCGCCGTGATTTGTCGCAGCGGCGGCAGCCGCTTTTCAAGCAGCACGAGCTGCACACCGGCGATACCGTTAAACGTGCACGGCACGACGCCGATCTCGGCGTAGCCGAGCTTTTGATAGAAGCGGCGGGCGCGCGCATTGCGCGCGTTCGTGTCGATGCGAAGGTACCGGCAGCCGTGCGCGAGGGCATAGCCCTCGTAAAATGCCGCAAACTCGCGGCCAAGGCCGCGCGATTTGGCCTCGGGGTCGATGACGAGCGTGTGCAGCACCATGACCTCGCTGTCCGGCGCGTCATAGCGCCAGTTCGCCCCCGCGTAGGAATCGACCTGCGTTTGGTTGAGAATGGCCGTGCCGACGATCTCACCGTTCTGCTCCTGCACGAAAAGGTCGCCGCGCGCAAGCGCGGCCTCCGCTGTCTCACGCTCGGGATACACGCCGCGCTGCCAGCCGATCGCGGCCTCGCCGCGCTCCTCTGCCGTGTGGATCTGGTCGTAAATGCGGCACACCGCGTCCAAATCGGCGCGCGCTGCCTTGCGGATCGTGCTCATGCCTCTTCCGCCACCGCTTCGGCGATGGCGTTCAGGATCATGGCGCGCGCGGTCTCATAGTCCGCGTGCTCAATGAGGCAGCCGGACGCCGCGCGGTGTCCGCCGCCGCCGAGGAATGAGCAGGCGAGCGTCGCGTTGACACGCGCGCCTGTTCGCACGCTGACCTTCCACGCGCCGTCCTTCGTTTCCTTCATCGTCACAGCGCAGTCCGTGCCCTCGACCAAGCCGCCGAGGGACGCAAGGTCTTCCATGTCGGCCTCGGAAAGCGCCATGCTCTTTTGCAAGGACTGCGGCACGGCGACGATGACGACGCGGTCCTCGTCGTAGAATTCCATCGTGCGCAGCAGCTCTCCCTCAAGCGCCAGGCGCTTTTTGCTCTTTGTGCGGAAGTGCAGCTTGTTGGCGGCTTTATAGTCGATGCCCGTCTCCATCAGCGCCGCGGCCACGCGGTGCGTGTTCGCCGTGACGTTGGAGTAAACAAAGCAGCCCGTGTCGGTCGACACGGCGACATAGAGCGGCAGCGCGACTTCGGGTGTGAGCTGTCCTAATTCCTGCGCGAGCTCGCAGAGGATCTCGCCGCAGGCGGCGCACTCGGGATGCACACAGCTCTCCTTGCCGAAGCCCTCGTAGCTCGGGTGATGGTCGATGGCGAGGTCGACGCGCGTTTTGAACATCTCGGCATTGTCGGGGAACAGGCTCAGCGCGGCGAGGTCGACGGAGACGACCGTCTCATAGTCAAAATCGTCCGCGACCCAATACTGCTCGACATAGGACTCGAAGTGCTCGGTCGTCTCGCGGTTATAGAGGATGCCCGCGGTCTTGCCCATCTGGCGCAGCATGGCGCACAGCGCCGCAGCGCAGCCGAGCGTGTCGCCGTCCGGACGGCGATGGGTGAGGATGAGGTACTTGTCGTGCGCGCGGAGGTATGCCGCGACTTCGGAAACGGTCATTCCTGCTCATCCTCCGTGTTCAGTGTTTCGTTTTCGGGGTTCGCGGGCTTCACCACGCGCGGGTCGCGCAGCATCTCTAAGATGTGCGCGCCGTATTCGATGGAGTCGTCCGCGATGAACTGCAGCTCCGGCGTGTAGCGCAGCGACATGTTCGCGCCCAGCTCGCGCCGGAGATAGCCCGCTGCGCTCTTGAGACCGCGAATAACGTCCTTTTCGAGCGACTTTTCGAGAACGCTCACGTAAATGCGCGAATAGCGCAGGTCGCTCGTCGTGTCCACATGGGTAATGGTCACCATGCCGCTCTGGACGCGCGGGTCCTTGAGCGTGCGGAAGAGCGAGCTGAGCTCGCGCTGGATCTCTTCATTGATGCGTCCAATGCGATTGCTTGCCATTTTTATTCCTCCTTTACTTAATGCACTTCATTTCAAATGCCATAAGCTTTCCCTCGTCAAAATAAAAGCCTACCTGATTTTTCTTAATATTCAAAACATTTTCACTTGCTTTTTTGCTGTAATGCAATTCCTCAATGTCCTCATATTCTTTTGTCGGGTTGCCGTATTTTGAAATGATGCTGTCTCTTGTTGTTGTGCCGAGTTTAACGCCTTTGGGCAGCTCAACACTTACCTGCGGCTCATCATAATAATCATCGTATTCTGCGCTTACATAGTAAACCAAGCACTCATCCATAGTTGCCGAAGTTTCTGAAGGATTATAAACGCGAACATCTATATAAATATCTTCGTTATCATTAAGAACCATAGTTGTATATTCGTAATCGCCTGCGTCAACGGTTGACTGACCGTCTGCGGCATATTCAAACACCCAACCGTTTTTTTGGAACTTGCTGACGGGGTCGGGGAGCGAATAAACCGTTCCGTTGATTTTGAGCTTAAAATCATAAATATCGCTGCCGGCAAGAGAAGAGTTTAAAATGCCGGGCAATGTTGCCGCGCAAATTATTGCCGCAATTATAACGACCGCTATAATAAGTTTTTTTCGGTTGCTTGATTTTGCCGAGCGTTCCTTTTTGCTTTCGGCAGCAGTTTCTTGTGCAGGGAGAGTGTTATTGTACTGTTCCACTTTATTTTTCCTCCGTTATTTGCTTTGCTGTGATTTGTTTGCGTTGTTTGCAAGCACACCTATTATGAGCATTGCAAGGCTGACCCAAAGACCTGTTTGTATAATGTCTTTATAAAAGAAGCAAACCTTATACATTATTATTTCAAGATCTGCACAGTCCAAAACATTTATGTCGTCGCCGATGATTTTTCTGATGATTTCAAGCAATGCACTTTCGGCAAAAAGCACGCCCATGCAGGCCAGAGTGCTGAATTTTGTTTTTGCTATCGGTGCAACGTATTTATTGTCTAGCAAGCTTTTGGTTGACTTGTTGTTTGCGAGAACATTTATCAAGCCCTTTACGCAAACGGCAAGAGCGATGAGGAAGAATAAAATATAGAATATGTATCCGTATTCAAGTTCGGCGAGCTGGACAAGATAATCATCTTTATACTCAGAGAATTTATCTAAAAATACGCTTATCCAATAAATAAGAATCACGCCAAACGATATGCCGGCTAAAGCGTTAAACAATCCGCCGGAAGCCATTGATTTTTCGAGAACGTCTGCAACATCTCCCTGCTGCTGAGGCTGTGACTGCTGAGAAGCTGATGGCTTTTCATTTGTCTGGGGTTCATACTTCTCTTCATACACCGGTGCAGGCTCATAGCCGCTGTCCTGTGCATTGCTTCTTTTGACCGGTGCGCCGCAAAATGTGCAAAAACGCAAACCCTCTCCTATTTCTTTTCCGCATTTTGAACAAAACATAATTTTCAAACCTTTCCTTTATTTATTGTTTATATTTAAAGCCGTTGTCGGCTTCAAATTCATTTTTCTTGCGGCTCATGACAATTATCACGACCACAACCGCTATGATTGCCGCCGCCGCAACGCAGATAATAATTATCATCGGCGTTGAGAGCTTTTTGCTTTTGCTCTCGGCAGTCTTTTTTTCTGCCTTATTCTTTTTGGCTGCGGCATTTGAGCTTGCCTCGTTTTTGTCGGCTACCGTTTCGTTTGCTATTCCGTTGCTGTCGGCATAAGCCTGAGCATATGAGCCGTCCTCACACATGATTTCTCTGCTTTCGCCGTCGTCCTGCCCAAAGGCGTTTTGACCGAATTGCGAAACAGACGACGGAACATAAATTATCTGTGCCGGAGTGCCTGCAAAGGCGTTGTCCGCTATGCCGATAACGGGCTTGCCGTTTATTTCGGACGGAATTTCTACATAAGTGTCACTGCCGGAGTAATTGTTTATAACTATGTTGTAGTTGACGTCTATGTAATAATAAAAATTACCGCTTTGATAGGTCTGCGCGTTATTATCTGCGGTGATGTTTATATAATCGGACGAAGAAATCGCAGTGCTGTGTTTTGTGGTTGTTGTGCTTTGAGTATTCGGTGTTTTTGACGGCGCAGTTGAACCGCCGCCCGAGCTTGTGGAGAAGTTGACCTTGAGGGAGTAGTTTGTTGTGCAATAGCTGTAACAATCTACTTTAATATAATATGTACCGGCAGAAAGACCTTGCTTGGCGGAAGATTTTTTTTCCTGGGAGTTGGAAATATAAAAATCCATATGTTCTTTGTCGTTTGTGCCATCATAAGAATATAAGTACACATTGTGAGAGTCAGCTCCGTAGTCATGTGTAAAATCTATCCACACATATCCGTCCTGATTGATTGTAAATTTATACCAGTCTTTCGAATCGTTACTGTGCGTCGTTCCGTTTACAACCGTGTTCACCGAAATTGTGTTTGCGGTAACTATGGTGTCGTTCGGCTCTTTTTCTTGTGCGGCAAAAGCCGAGACGGTGCACATTGCAATGATGATAAGTGCAAGTGCCGCAGCAGCCGCTCTTCTAATTGTTCCTCTCATTTTTTACTCCTCCGTTTTTGTTTTATATCAAAAGCACTCAAAGCGGTTTGAGGCTTTCGGTTTAATGCTCCAGCTGTTTTTGTTTTTATCGTAACAATATATCTTTCTGCCGCAGCCGCATATTATTTTTTTGTTTGCAAAGAAGGCAACATGAAGCTTTTGGGTTTTTCCGGTGCTTTCGTCATATTTATATATTTCGGTCATTTTATCGCTTTTGTTTTGCACCGCATAATAAACTGCCGTGCCGTCATAAAGCGTGCTGTAAATCTGCTTGCCGGAAAGCTCACCGCAGACAACCTGTTCTTTTGATTTGCCGCCGTTAAAATCAAAAAATGCAAAGCAGACAACTGCCGCAATCACCGACGTTAACGCACATGCGGCGATGACGCTTACTTTTTTCATATACTTAAACCCCGTCCGCAATACCGTATTTTTATAAGCCGAGACGGCCTTTTAAAAGTCCTGTGTTCAATCGACTGCCTCATTCTAACATAAAAAAATCGAAAAAATCACAAAACGGCACGAATAGCTATTTTAGCGGTACGAATTGATAAAAATTGACTTTACAAAGCTGTTTTTTATGAATAAAATATATATGCTTGAAAAATTTTGTTTTTCAGTGTATACTTTTCAAAACATAACATTGATAAGTTCTTTTGAAATTATAAAATCGAATAATTCCTTTTTCAATATATGCGTGATGAATAACCGAGTTTGCGTGGTAAAAAACTGTGCGCCTCGGGGGATTTTGTATTATAATTTGAATTGCGAAGGCAGAGTGATGTATTATGTTAAAAATCGCGGTATGTGACGACCACAAAACAGTGACGAATTTTATAGCCGAAGCAATAGACGACTATAACGAATATAACCGTACAAACATCGGTTATGAGCTGTTTTATGATTATCGGGATTTGAGCGACAGAACAGATGAATTTGATTTGTTTTTTCTCGATTATAAAATGCCCGGCGTAAACGGTCTGGATTTTGCACGCATGATAAGAGATAAGGGCGGATATAACAAGGGGATAATTTTTATCACGGCATATCCGGAGTTTGTATATGAGTCTTTTGAGGTCAGAACATTCCGATTTCTTGTCAAGCCCATCAGAAAAAGCAAAATAATCGAGGTGATCTCTTCTTTTGTCGAAGACACCCGCACGGCGCAAAAAATTGTTATAAAAGTTAATGACGAATCAATAATTGTTGACATTAACGATATTTATTTTATAGAGGCGGACAGGAAATATTCGGTTGTTCACCTGAAAGACAGAGATATTGTTTGCAGAAAAACCATGCAGGCTTTTGAAGATGACCTGACAAAATGCGACTTTGTCAGAATTCACCGCGGATATTTGATAAACATAAACAAAATTTCGAGCTTTGACAGCAAAAATTGCGTCATGCAAAGCGGTCAGGTCTTATGCGTCAGCCACAGCAAGTATAATGATTTATGCCAAAAATATCTTGAGGTAACAAAATGAAGCAATATATCTTAGAGTGTATACTTGCCTGCCTTTATATTTTTGAGGGTGTTGCATTTGAAAGCTTTTTAATGAACAAGCTGTTTGGCTATCGTTTTTGCGTTAAAAAGGCTGCTTCGGTCGTGTTTTTCTCTTTTTTGCTCTTGTCCACGGCGGCGGCGCTGCTTTTTATCGGCGACAGATATGCCGCAACCACCGTGCCGGACACCGCCTCAATGCTTGCATTTGTAATAGGACCGTATTTCCTTTTTAAATCCAAAAAGAAAATGACTTTTTTCTGGTTTGGATTTGTATTTGCGGTAACGTCGGATTTTGTTGTTTTGACCGTTCGCACATATTTAAAGCTGACAAGCTTTTTGTCTGAAGCGATTTGTTATGTTGTTCTGTTCTCATTGCTTACGGCGATAGTTTTTGCAATAACAAAATTCAGCTCGCTTTATGTGCCGCAGGACTTTTTTGAGCAGATACCGTCAATAGTTTATGTTGTAATAATCATTGCCGACTTAGCGGCATTTTACGGTGCAACACTTGCAGAAGAAAATTCATACCGCGACGTTTATCAAGTGCTCACGCTTCTTTCGGCAACGCTGGTTGTCGGGTGCTTGTCTTTTGTTATTTACAAATATTCTTCAGCCGCAAGGGCGCAAAAGGAAGCAGAAAATCAGTTGTCCTTGCAGTTGAAGCATTATGAAGACTTGATGCAAATGAACAAAGATATACGCAGCTTTCGCCATGATATAAAGAACAATCTTTTTTCTTTAAACGCGCTTATATCCGAGGGCAAAATCAAAGAGGCTCAAAACTACATAGATGAGCTTGGCGGCAAAGTGTCGCAAACAGAAAAAACATACTTCACCGGCAACCGTCTTGCAGACGCAATAATCTCCGACAAAGCAAGAGACGCAAAAAAATCCGGTGTGAACATAATTTTTGACGGCACTATACCCGAAAGCGGAATCAGCAATTATGATTTGTGCACAATCCTTTCAAACGCACTCTCAAATGCGGTTGAAGCCTGCAAAGATTTAAGCGGCAGCGACATTATAGTTAAAGGAAAAGAGAGCAAAATGGGCTTTTCACTTACCGTGAGAAATCCTGTAAAAAACAAAGTCGTTATTAAAAACGGCAATATAAAAACATCTAAATCAGACAGCAAAAATCACGGCTTCGGCATAAAAAATATAAAAACCGCCGTAAAGAAATACGACGGTTTTGTAGATATGAGCTGCGATGAATTTTTCAGCATCACAGCTTCGGTAATTTTAAAAAGAGAAGGGGTTTAAAATGAAAAAATTTTTGGCAGCTTTGTTGGCTGTTGCGGCATTGTTCACCGCTGTGCCGCTCTCGGGAATCTCTGCCTATGCTTTGCAGAATGATGAGTTTGTGTATGAGCTGAACGGAGACAACATAACGCTGACACATTACAAAAGCTCAACAGCCGAAGAGTTGACTGTGCCGAGCGAAATAGACGGACATCCCGTTACTAAATTTGAAGGTACGGTTTTTTCGAAAACCAACAAAAATCTTAAAAGAATAATTATTCCGAGCACAATTACATTTATGAGTGCTACACATTTTAAAGATTGTCCGACAATCGAAAAAATAACGGTAGACAGTGAAAATACACGCTATTTTTGCGATGATAACGGAATACTTTACGAGCATGATACATATGACGCATCAAAAACGAATCTTATATATTGCCCGCCTAAAATTACAAAACTGACATCTGCAATACCTGAAAGCGTCTCAGATATAGAAAAGTATGCTTTTTACGGTTCGTCACTCGGGAATATTTCTTTGCCGTCAAATGTAAGCTATTTTGGCGAAAGTGCATTTGAAAATTCGGCAATAGAGTCAATGTCGATTCCGGATAAGGTTAAGAATATAAACTATTATTGCTTTAAAAACTGCACGTCTCTTAAAAGCATAGAATTAAATAATGTCACACGCATTTGGAAAGAGGCTTTTGCTGGCTGCACATCTCTAAGAACAGTAACATTGCCGGAGACAATGACAACGGTGGAAGAAAGCGTTTTTAGTAATTCGGGACTTCAATCTGTAATTTTTTCTTCTAACATAAAAAGCATAGAAAATATGGCTTTTGCAGGATGCACCCAACTTACAAGTGTGGAATTATCTTCTAATCTTGTGAGCATGGGAACAAACTGCTTTGAGGGCTGTACAGCTCTGGAAAATATAGTAATTCCGAAATCTGTAACCAATATAAAAAGAGATGTATTTTTGAATTGCTCATCCTTGAATAATATAGAATTTCTTAATGACAATATTGAAAATCTGCCGAATATTTTTGACGGAACGGCACTTGTAAACAATGAAGAAAACTACGATGAAAATGGGGTTGTATGTTGCGGCAATTATCTTGTGCGTGCAAAAGATAATATAACAGAATTGAAAATCAAAAGCGATATAACCGGAATTGCGGGAGAAGCATTTAAAGACAACACAACCCTTGAAAGTGTTATAATTCCGGACAGTGTTCTCAGTGTGGGCGAGGGTGCTTTCAGAAATTGTACGAGCCTTAATTATGTGTATTTGTCTAATAGCTTAAAGGCACTGAATGATTATTCTTTTTCCGGCTGCACAGCTTTAAAAAATATAATAATACCCGAAAGTGTTACAGAAATAGCTAGCTGTGCATTTTATAAGACAGGATTAGAAAAAATTACCGTACCGCAAAATGTAAAGTCACTTGGCACGAATTCTTTCAGAGACTGCACAAGTCTTTTGACAGTTGGAATAACAGGCGCAACAAGTCTTGCTTCGGGCTCAATATTTAATGGCTGTACTTCACTGAATACAGTTAAAATTCACGCCGGAACAAGTCAAATAGGCAGTTACTGCTTTAACGGCTGCGTTTCGCTTAGTGAAATAAATATTCCCGAAGGTGTAAGAATAATTGATCCATATGCTTTTTGGGGCTGTGAAAAGATTAATAGTATCGTTTTGCCCAAAAGCATATATCAGATATATTCAAATTCATTCAGCAGCTATTTAAAAACCGTGTATTATGTCGGCTCAGAAGACGATTGGAATAAATTATATCAGTTTAACGGAACTCTTCCGTTATCGTGGACAGAAAAAGTTTATAATTATAATGCGACTGAACAGCCCAACACCCCGACTGACAATTTGACATTCGGCTTTTCTGCCGATGGAACGCTCAAAATAAGCGGATCCGGCGAAATGGGGGCATATGAAGACCAAAGCGGCTTTGGGTGGTACGGCCTTAGAAACGAGATTAAAACCGTTATATTTGACGAGGGCGTAACAAGTATTGCGGCGGCTGCTTTTAAAGGATACGAAAATCTTTCTGAGGTTATTTTATGCGGCACTATAACAGACATAGGTGCGTCGGCGTTTGAAAACTGCGGCAATTTAAAATTTGTTACATTTAAATCCTCACCTGACGTTGGCGACAATGCATTCAAAAACCATAACAGTAAGCTCTTAATAATCGGTGAGAATAATAACGGAAAAAGATTTGCGAACAATCAAAATATAAAATATTTGCCGGTAAGTTATAACAGCAAAAAAGAGGCACTTGTTTTCAGCAAAGAAATCACGGTATATAAAGACCTGGGATATTATTTTATAACTGATTTTGTCAGATTACACTCACAGGCAAAGTATTTGTATTTTGAGAGGTTGGTTTTTGACGGTGTATTGAATGAGGGCGATATTGACCTCTCGTGCGTAGACGATGAGAGTAATTATTTGTCTTTTGACGGTCTTTATGTCAGTCTTGTTGCCGTGACGGAAAACGGCAAAGAACAAATAAGCTTTGAGCAAATGCTGAACTTGATGAAAGAAGGTAAATACGATGCCTTTAAGTTTGTTATTGCCGGCCATGAAGAAACTCCGCTTGACAGAATAAACGAAAGATTTGAAAACTTTTTTCAAGATGCTTTAAAGACTGTAACAAGAGTTATAAACTTCTTTAAACGTGTGTTTAGATAACACAAAAGCTATAATTCACCAACGGCAGTAATATACCGATGTGAATTATAGCTTTACTTTTTATCGGCACACGGCATTGTTCTTGACAATGATTTTTTGCTTTGCTAAAATAAGACCTATCATAAAACAAAGGCGGTAATAAAAGTGAAAAAATTTATTTGCATCGTTCTTGCGCTAACGCTTGTTTTCGGCTCATCCCTTGCCATCGGAGCTTTTGCAAAAGAGGACGAAAAAGCAACGGGTTTTGCCGTAGCTTCGGATATTCACTATGTCACACCCACCAAAAATGCGGATTCCACACCTGCGGACGAGGGAATAGAAACCACCTTTAACTCGGAGGGCGATTCGCTTTATAATCAGAGCGGCTTTATCATTGACGAGTTTTTGCGGCAGTGTGCCGGAAACCCCGATTGCCGCTTTGTGCTGATAACGGGCGACCTCGCAACTCACGGCAGAGATTTTGCCTCAGAGCATGAGGCTCTTGCCGCAAAATTCAGAAAATTTGAAAACGAAACCGGCAAACAGGTCTATGTTATAAACGGCAATCACGACAATACCTCAAAGGGCGTTATAAGCCACAAGGAGTTTGTCTCGATTTATCACGAGTTCGGTTATGACGAGGCTCTTTCCACCGATGAGGGAACCTGCTCATACAGCGTCAACTTAGACGATGAGTACACCCTTGTCGCCTTTGATTCCTGCGACGAGAGATACAGAGTTGTACCCAACAACGACCTTTCGAGAATGAATTGGGCAGTTAAGCAAATCAGAAAAGCCAAATCAGAAGGCCGCAAGGTCATTATGATAATGCACCACAATCTTTTGGAGCATAACCCCTATCAAAAAATCACAGAGAAAAATTATGTTGTCGATACGCCCTATTCGTTTGCGGGGCTGCTTGCCGACCTCGGCGTAAAGCTTGTTTTTACGGGTCATACACACAGAGAGAATGTCACATCATACACAAGCTTTGCAGGCAACACGGTTTATGATTTTTCTATGCCGAGCCTCGGCAATTTTCCGGCGGAGTATAAATTTGTTAAAATAACCGATGAAGAAATAAATTACGAAACCAAAAAAATAGAGCATATTGACGCAGATAAGCTTGCCGAAGTCTGCAAGGGCTTCAGCGATGAGGATATTGCTCTTATGAAAAACGATTTTCAGCAGTACACATGGAATAAATCGTTTAAATATTATTCCGAAACACTCAGCGAAGATATTTCGCCCGAGCTTCTCGGCGTTGAGGAATCGAGCGCGCTTTACGGCAGGCTGAAGCTTGTCACGGACGGAATAAAAGAGATGTTCAACACGCCGATTTATGCCGAGGGCGG
>OMEC01000856.1_pt1 | contig 14219 bp, 10 predicted proteins | sample 1673401 | NCBI WGS metagenome assembly OMEC01 (sample SAMEA103958110, study PRJEB25191) | human gut metagenome | reverse complement strand
AACACCGTCCGCAAATTTGGAAAATCGGAAAACAAACCTCATATTTGTGAACTCTCAACAATCTCAAAGCGTCCTGACATGCAAAAAGCCCTCGCTCTCCTGCTGTCGGCAGCCATGCTGCTGTGTCTGCATCCGGCTGCCGCGCAACAACCCAACACCCTGACCGGGACGGTCACCGATTCGGCTTCCGGCAAAGCCGTCGGCTATGCCACCGTCTCGCTCCAGCGCGACTCGGTCACGGTCGTGAACGCCGTAGCCGCCGATTCGGACGGCCGCTTCTCGCTCAAAGCCCCCGAAACGGGCGACTACCAGCTCTGCATCACGATGGTAGGCTACACGCCCTACAAACAGGCCGTGAAAGTGCCCGCATCGGGCAAGGCGCTCGGCAAGATCGCCATCACGCAGGGTGTCGAGGTCGGCGACGTGGTGATCGAAGTCCAGAAACCGCTCGTAATGGCCGACGCCGAGAAGACCACCTACTCGGTCGAGGACGACCCGCAGGCTTCGACGAGCACGCTCGACGAGATCATCCGCAAGGTTCCGCAGCTCTCGCTCGACGGCGATGGCAACGTCCTGCTCAACGGACAGAGCAATTACAAGATATTGCTCAACGGGCGCAATTCGGCAACGATGAGCAACAATTTCAAGGATGTGATCCAGAGCATGCCCGCCTCGCAGATCAGCCGCATAGAGGTCATCACCAACCCCTCGACCAAGTACGAAGCCGAAGGCGTGGGCGGCATCATCAACCTCATCACCCAACGCAAGAAGCAGTTCCACGGATACAACGGCAGCGTCGGCGCGAGCATCACGGTGTTGGAGAACCCGGCCTACAACGGCAACGCCAGCCTCTCGATCCAGGCCGGGAAGTTCGCGGCGAGCATCATGGGCTATGCAGGCTACTACGACGGGGGCCGTACCCCCTCGGAATCGGAGTCGTGGCAGGAAAATTACGACTCGGAGAACCGCTACAACCGCAGTTACTCCGAAAACAAGGGCAGCTCGCGTTACGGCAACGTCGGACTGGACATGAGCTACCAGCCCGACACGCTCAACCTGATCACGCTCAACGGGTGGCTGTGGCTCGGCCGCAGCCGCTACAAATCGCTGGGCACGAACGCGATCCTCGACCCCGAGATGAACCCGCTGCTGGAATACGGCAGCCGCAGCATCCAGAAATGGAACTACATGGGCGGCAGCGTCTCGCTCAATTACGAACACACCTTCGGCAAGGAGGGGCATACGCTGACCATATCGGATGAAGTCGAGATCGCCCCGGACAAAGGCCATACAGACCGGATATACAACGACGGATACAATTACAGGGCGTTGCAGGATGCGGACAACCGCATGACGGGCAACACCGTGCAGGTAGACTACGCCAACCCGCTGTCGGAGCACCACAAGATCGAGGCGGGGCTGAAACACATCTACCGCAACAGCACCTCCGACACCGACAACAAGCAGAGCGACGAATACGGCACATTCCCGATTGAAAAAATAAAATTCACGGGCATGGATTACCGCCAGCACGTGCTGGGTATCTACGCCGGATACGGATTCACCTACACCAAATGGTCGGGACGCCTCGGGGCGCGCATGGAACGGACATGGAACGACGCCCAGGTGGAGGAGACCGCCAAAGGCACCTACTCGTTTTCGAACCGCCAGTTCAACGTGGTGCCCTACCTGAGCCTGACATTCATCCCCAAGGTGAGCCACAACATTTCGCTCTCCTACACGCAGCGGCTCCAGCGCCCGGGCATCTACATGCTTTCGCCGGCCGAGGACGACACCGACCCCACGCGGCTGTCGTACGGCAACCCGGGACTGGAAGCGGCCGTATACCACACGATCAACCTCCAGTACGGCCACTATGCCGCAAAATGGAGCATGACCTTCGCACTCAACACGTTCCTGTCGAACAACAACATGTCGTCGTACTCCTTCTCGGACGGGGACGGCATCACGAACACCACCTACAGCAACGACGTCCGTTCGCGCAGCTACGGATTCAACGGTTCGTTCTCGTACCGCCCGTCGGAGAAGGTCAACCTCTCGCTGAGCTACAACGGCAGGTATTCGCAGAACGATTTCGACGCCATGGACATCCACACCGACCAGTTCACGTTCAGCCAGAACCTCAACCTCGACTTCGCGCTCTGGAAGGAGGCGCGGCTTATGCTGGGTGAGAATTATTCGACGGGGTATGCGTGGCTCGGCGGCAAATCGGAAAGCTACTACTACTATTACATGGGCATCAAACAGCAGTTCCTCAAGAAGAAGCTCGACCTGAGCATCATGTGCAACAACCCCTTCGAGAAATACCGCAGGAACAGGAACACCTCGGACACGCCGACCTTCGGCGGCTGGAGTGAATACAGGTATGCGTGCCGCAGCCTCTATTTCCGCGTCAGCTACCGCTTCGGCAAACAGAACGTCGGGGTGAAACGCACTGCCAAGTCGATCCGCAACGACGACATGAGCAGCGGCGCACAGGGCGGTGGCGGCGGAAGCACCGGCGGCGCACAGGGCGGAGGAGGGATGTAATCCCCCGCCGGCGATCCTGCCCGATACGCCGGGCGCCGGCATCACCGCGTGGGCCATCATCGCAGGAGTCATCGCGGAAATCATTCCAGGAATCATCGCGGCATTTACGCGGCCGTCTTTCCCCTGCTGCAAGGGACGACGCATACGGCTTCCTGGCACGGCATCCATATCGACGAAAAGGAGCTGCCGAACAAGCAGCCAGAAACAGAAATCACCCCTGCCGGAGTTTGTTCCGGCAGGGGTGAAATCGTAAAATCGGACTTGCCGGACAGCCCCTTTGTGATTTGCAGCCTGCCATGCAGCACCCTGCCGGGAACACCCGGAGCGTCCATCGGTTGCCTGATCCATGCGGACGGGGGCCCGGATCATCGACCGCACGGATTTCATAGCCCGGCAAAAATATGAATAAAATGATTGTTTTACTCATATTTTTTAATTACATTGTGAACAATATAAAACACATGCTTCACAATCCTTTCATTAATCCTTTAAATTTACCGCCATGAAAAAACTTTTTTTATTCCGGAAAAGCCTGTTCATAGCTTTTGCGGCAGCGACCTGCGGACTCTTTTCTATAATAGGATGTGCAGCGCAAAAACCGGCAGCCGGACGGCAAGGCGAAGCGGTCGGAGGGGAGATCCGCCACGCACAAGCGTCGAAGGCACTGGAAGAGGGGCGGTTCGTGATCGAGGCGAATGAATTTTACCTGCCGGAGGACAAATCCCCGGTCAAGTCATCCACGGGCAACTACATATCCATGGAGGGCAAACGGGGCCTTATCAGTTTCACCCCCGACCTCTTCCCGAAAACACCGCTGGGCAACCTGACCATAACGGACGACACGGCGGAAATAACGCTGGAAAAGCGGAAAAAGAACGGAGACATACAGTTCTGCATGAGGATGACCGGGCCGGCGAATTCCCAGGACAGGAAGGTAATAATAACGCTGTACAAGGACACGGACAAATGCCATGTACAGGTTTCGAACGAACTTCTGGCATATCCCGTGGTCAAGTTCACGGGAGTGGTAAAGCCAGCGGGAGAATAACCGCGGCACCACCCGCAACGGCAACGGCCCCGCAAAGACGGGGCCGTTATCGTGAACCGTGCATCCGGGAACCGTGCATCCGTGGCGGGATTTGCCGCGTTCGCAGGCGGGTCAGACGGTCTTGAGCACTTCGAGCAGCAAATCCCAGAACTTGGGAACCGTGGCGATTTCGAGCCTCTCGTCGGGCGAATGCACGCCGCGTAACGTCGGGCCGAAGGAAACCATCTCCAGTTCGGGGTATTTCTCGAGGAACAGGCCGCATTCCAATCCGGCATGGATCGCACGCACCTTGGGCTCCGCACCGAACAGGCGTTCGTAGGCGCCGACGGTCTTTTCGAGCAGTACGGACTGCGGGTTGGGCGCCCAGCCCGGATAACCGTCGGAATGGGCGACGTCGGCACCGGCCAGGGCGAATACCGATTCGACCATCTGCATGACATAGGTCTTGGCGCTCTCGACCGACGACCGCTGCGACGAGGTGACGACGATGCGGTTGTCGCCCTCGAATTTCACCGAAGCGAGGTTGGTCGAAGTCTCGACCAGCCCCGGCATGGCGAACGACATGGCGATCACGCCGTTGGGAACGCCCACCAGCGAGTAGACCAGCCCGAACTGCGTCCGGGCATCGAGCACCTGGTCGACCTCGGGCATCTCGTTGAGCGTAATCTTGAAATTGGGCTCGCGGAAGCGGAATTCGGCTTTCAGGTCGGCGGCAAAAAGGTCGTAGCGTTTGACGAACTCGGACTTGAACCGTGTCGGGACGCCGAAGATGGCGTACGCCTCGCGCGGGATCGCATTGCGCAGGTTGCCGCCGTTGAAATAGCTCAGCTTCAGTTCGAACGACTGCATGCCGTCCCACAAGAGGCGTGCGACGGTCTTGTTGGAATTGACGCGTCCCTTGTCGATGTCGTCGCCCGAGTGCCCGCCCTGCAGGTCGGAGACGTCGACGCGGAAGAAGGAGTAGTTCTTCGGCGCCTCCTCCATCGCATACCGGAACGTGGCGATGGTGTCGATGCCGCCGGCACAGCCGATGAAGATCTCGCCCTCGTCCTCCGAGTCGAGGTTGATGAGGTATTTGCCCGTGAGCATCTCCTCGCCCAGTTCGAAAGCCCCCGTAAGGCCGGTCTCCTCGTCGACCGTAAAGAGCGCCTCGACGGGCCCGTGCTGCACCGCGGGGTCGATCATGACGGCCAGTGCGGCAGCCATGCCGATGCCGCAGTCGGCACCCAGCGTCGTACCTTCGGCCCTGACCCACCCGCCGTCAATGTGCGTGCGGATCGGGTCGTTGTCGAAATCGAACTCCACGTCGGAGTTCTTCTCGCAGACCATGTCCATGTGGGACTGGAGGATAACCGCCGGGCGATCCTCGAAGCCCGGCGTGGCGGGTTTGCGCATCACCACGTTGCCGATGGCATCCTTCTTATACTCGATGTTGTGCTTCCGGGCGAAATCGACCAGGAATTCGATGATCTTGCCCTCCTTCTTCGAGGGGCGCGGAACCCGTGTGATGGCATCGAACTGCTCCCACACGATCCGGGGTTCAAGGTTTACTATTTCAGACATAATCTCCTAATATAATTTACAGGCACATCGCCGGGTTGCCGCCGGCCGTAACGCCGGGCGTACGTCCCTCGATTTCCGCCCATTCCATGACAATATTTACAACGGCAGAAAGACGCTCCGAGGATGGGGTATCTACAAGAATTCTTCCGGCCGAAGATTTTCAAATACAAATATACGAAAAACAGCGTAATTCACGGTATCCCGCGTCCGGTTTTTTGCATTTCCGGCTGGCTGCGACGGCCGAAAATTTGCTTTTGCCCCCCGCTTCCACTATCTTTACGGGAAAATACGGAACTCTATGACGGATTTCAGGATAGGACACGGATACGACGTACACGCGCTGGCCGACGGGCTGCCCCTGGTGCTGGGCGGGATCGAAATTCCGCACACGAAAGGATTCGTGGCGCATTCGGACGGCGACGTGGCGATACACGCCGTATGCGACGCACTGCTGGGCGCCGCAGCGCTGGGCGACATCGGGATGCACTTCCCCGACACGTCGGATGACTTCAAGGGCATCGACTCGAAAATACTGCTCCGAAGGGTTGCGGCGCTGCTGCGCGAAAAAGGATATGAGATCGGGAATGTCGATTGTACGATCCGGATGCAACGGCCCAAATTGCGGCCGCATATCGACGCCATGCGCACCGCGATGGCCGGTGCAATGGGCGTAGGCGATGACCGGGTATCGGTCAAAGCTACGACCACAGAGCATCTCGGTTTCGAGGGGCGCGAAGAGGGGGTTTCCGTCTCCGCCGTGGCACTGATATACAAAATGCAGGCCAAACCGGGCGAGGAAACCGTCGGATAAGGGCTTCCCGGTTCGCGGGCTGCCCGACATCAGTGAAAGCCGCCGCTCAGTCCAGTCGCCGGAACTTGGGATCGCCGATCCGTTTGTCCCAGAGCCACCCGACATAGCGCATGACAAGGTCGGGAGCCGTCAGCGTCAGCACCGTCTCGCCGGTGGCGGTCGAAACCTCGAAGCCGGCATGGTAGGGCGTATCGCCGTCGGCAAAACCGAAGGAGATGCGCCAGCCCCACGCCAGGCGCTCGGCCCGGTAACCGGACAGGGACGGCGAGTCGAAATTGAGCACGTAAAGATACTGCGTGATGCCGCGCTCGGTCGGCAGGTGCACCCCGACGTGGTCGATGAACATGCCGAAAAAGTAATAATCGGTATAGATGCTACGGATCATGCCGCCCGGTACCTCCTGCATACTGTTCGGGAAAAACATGTAGTCGCGCGACTGTACCAGCGAGTCGATCTTCTGCGCATAGAGCTTCGCCCGGTAAGCACGGCGTTCGGGCCGTGTCATGCTGCGCATGGACTCCTCGTAGACGGTCGTATGCTCGACGACCTGCACAGGGGGCTGCTGGACAGGAACCACAGTCGTCTGGGGCACGCTGTCGACGGCGGAAGTGCCCAGCGTGAACTGCGGGACGGTCTGCGCGGACTGCGCCACAGCACCCGAGACCCCGAAAACAAGGGCGCAAAGGCACAAAATCCGGACTACCACCCGCCGCGCAGGAGCAAAAGCCCCCGCCGGGGCGGGGGCTCGCAATCCGGGAAGGATTATCGTTGCAGCGGCATCCCGCCGCGACGGGAAGGACGGGAAGGGGGCGCCGCATCCCGTCCGGCGATACATCCCGGAACTCATGGTCAATAGAGCTGTGAAATGGTGCCCGAATACTCCACGGGGTTATACCATGGGTTGGTGATGGTCAGGTTGGCACCGCCCGTACGGGAAAAAATCTCGAAGGTGAAGGTATAGGTCGACGCCGAGAAAAGCGAGGTGGAGAAGGTTACCATCCAGCCTTCGTGGGTCTGCTCGGTGGTATAGCCCTGCACGTTGGGCACGGTGTAGTTGATGATGGTCGTGTAATAAGGCGGCACATAGCCCTTGACATAAGGCAGGCAGATGTCTACCGTGCCGTCCCAGACACCCACGTTGAAGGCCGGGTTGATGATCTGGCGCATGGGGCCGGCCGGCTGCCGCTGCATGGTCTGGGGGTTGAACTGGAAGTTACGCGAAAGGATGACCGAATCCATCGTTTTCTCAAAATCTGCGATACGTTCCGCACGTCTCTTTTCACGCACCTCGCGGCGTTCTTCCTTGGGCGACAGAATCTTTTTCTGTCCGATCACGGTGGCGCAGACTGCGCACAGCAGCACGCTCACGACGATAATGACTGTTTTTTTCATAGCACATAAAAGGTTTATACGGCCATGAAAAATGCAAATACGGTGCCTAACTGCCTAAAGTCGTGACTAAAGACCCAGTTTTTTCAGAAATTCGCCCGTATAGCTGCGTGGGGCGCAGGCTATTTCGTGCGGAGTGCCCGCCGCGACGATCTCGCCGCCGGCCGCCCCGCCTTCGGGGCCGATGTCGATGATGTGGTCGGCGACCTTGATCACGTCGAGGTTGTGTTCGATGACGATCACCGTATTGCCGCGGTCGACGAGTTTGTTGAGCACATCGAGCAGCAGGCGGATGTCCTCGAAATGAAGCCCCGTCGTAGGTTCGTCGAGGATGTAGAGCGTACGCCCCGTATCGCGCTTGGACAGCTCGGAGGAGAGCTTGATACGCTGGCTCTCGCCGCCCGAGAGCGTGGTGCAGGGCTGTCCGAGCGTGAGGTAGCCGAGGCCGACCTCCTGGATGGCACGGAGTTTCTGGTGGATGGCAGGGATATTCTCGAAGAACTCCACGGCCATGTTGACCGTCATGTTCAGCACGTCGTCGATATTCTTGCCTTTGTATTTCACTTCGAGCGTCTCGCGGTTGTAACGGTGTCCCCCGCACGCCTTGCAACGCACGTAGACGTCGGGCAGGAAATTCATCTCGATGGTCTGGACGCCGGCGCCGCGGCACTCCTCGCAGCGGCCGCCCTTGACGTTGAACGAGAAGCGCCCCGCCTTGAAGCCGCGGATCTGGGCATCGGGCGTCATTTCGAACAGTTTGCGGATGTCGGAAAAAACGTTCGAATAGGTCGCCGGGTTGCTGCGCGGCGTACGGCCGATGGGCGACTGGTCGACGACGACCAGTTTGTCGATATGTCCGATGCCTTCGACGCTGTCGTATTCGAGCGGCTGCCCGAAGGAGCGGTAGAGCTCCTTCGAAAGGATCGGGCGCAGCGTCTCGTTGACGAGCGTCGACTTGCCGGAACCGCTGACGCCCGTCACGCAGATGAACTTGCCGAGCGGGAATTCGGCCGTGACGCTCTTGAGGTTGTTGCCCCGCGCCCCGCGGATCACGATGCACTGCCCCGTGCCTTTGCGGAGCGTTTCGGGAATCCCGATACGGCGGCGTCCGGTGAGGTAGTCGGCCGTGATGGAATCGGAACGCAGGATGTCGTCGATCGTACCCGCGGCCATGATATGACCGCCCTTGCGTCCCGCACGGGGGCCGACGTCGACGATGAAGTCGGCGGCGCGCATCATGTCCTCGTCGTGTTCGACGACGATCACCGAGTTGCCGGCATCGCGCAGCTCCTCCAGGCTGCGGATCAGGCGCCGGTTGTCGCGCTGGTGCAGGCCGATCGAGGGCTCGTCGAGGATATAAAGCACGTTGACCAGCTTCGAGCCGATCTGCGTGGCGAGGCGGATACGCTGGCTCTCGCCGCCCGAGAGCGAGCGCGACGAACGCGACAGCGACAGGTACCCCAGCCCTACGTCCATCAGGAAGCGCAGGCGTTCGCGGATCTCCTTGACGACCTCCTGCGCGATCTTCCACTCCTTGCCGGTCATATAGTCCTCGATGTGCGCCACCCACTCCGAAAATTCGGTGATCGACATGGCCGACACGTCGGCAATGCTCTTGCCGCCGATGCGGAACTGGAGCGCCTCCTTCTTGAGGCGCGAACCGCCGCAGACCGAACATTTGCGGTAGACGAGGAATTGCTCGCGCCATTTCTGGCCGTGTTTGGAGTCTTCGTCTTCGGTACGGCCTATATATTCGGCGACGCCCTCCCACGAGACGAAGTGGTTGCCGCCCGAAGAACTGAACTCCGAAAGGTTGATGGTCAACGGCTCGGAATCGCCGTACAACACCGCATTCAGCCCCGGTTCGGGCAGCGACCCGACGGGGTCGTCGAGCGTGAAGTCGTAACGCCGCCCCAGCATTTCGAGGATGGCGAAAAGCATGTTGTTGCGGTATTTGCCCAGCGGTTCGACGGCACCCTCGCGCAGCGAAAGCCCCATGTCGGGAATGATCTTCCCGACGTCGAAGACGGCTTCCTCGCCCAGCCCGTTGCAATGCGGGCAGGCGCCTTGGGGCGAGTTGAACGAAAAGGTATGCGGCGCGGGGTCTTCGAACGCGATACCCGTCGAGGGGCACATCAGGTGGCGGGAGTAGAAGCGCTGCTGTTCGGTACCGTAGTCGTAGACGGCCATCGTACCCTTGCCCTGACGCATGGACTCCTTGAGCGAGGTCATCACCCGGTCGCGGGCCTCCTCACCGACGACCAGACGGTCGACCACCAGGTCGATGGTGTGTATCTTGTAACGGTCAAGGCGCATACCGGCCGAAATCTCGCGGATCTCGCCGTCGATACGGGCATAGATATACCCCTTTTTAGCCAGCGACTCAAACAGTTCGCGGTAATGCCCCTTGCGGCCTTTGACGATGGGAGCCATCAGGGCGATCTTGCGCCCCGTGAAGCCCGTCATAATGAGCCCGGCGATCTGCTCGTCGGTATAATGCACCATCTCCTCGCCCGTGACGGGTGAATAGGCGCGCGACGCGCGCGCGTACAGCAGACGCAGGAAATCGTTGATCTCGGTCACGGTACCCACCGTGGAACGGGGATTTTTGTTGGTGGTCTTCTGCTCGATGGCGACCACGGGGCTCAGGCCCGTAATCTTGTCGACATCGGGACGCTCCATCGTCCCCACGAACTGGCGGGCATAGGTAGAAAGCGTCTCCATGTAGCGGCGCTGCCCCTCGGCATAGATCGTGTCGAACGCCAGGGACGACTTACCCGAACCGGAAAGGCCGGTTATGACTACCAGTTTACGGCGCGGGATCTCCAGGTCTATGTTTTTCAGGTTGTGAACCCGGGCCCCCAGTATTTTGATCGTGTCTTCTTTCATCATCGTAGTCAAACGTACCGGAAGCCCCGTTTAGTGTGCGGGCTCTCCGGCGCGAATATCGTACAAAGATAGCGCATACCGGGGGCAATACCAAATTTTTCGGAAATCAGAATTCCAGTTCGAAGCCGTCTGCATCCATCCACGCCGGGAACTCCTCGCGGAAGGCCGCCTGCGCCTCGGAGTCGAATTCGGCGACGAGGGTCTGCTCCCGCTCACCGGCATCGGCCAGCGTGGCGCCACGGAAGTCGACGAGCGCCGAGTCGCCCGCATAGGAGGCATCGGGATCCGTGCCCACGCGGTTTACGCCTGCCAGGTAGCACTGGTTTTCGATGGCCCGCGCCCGCAGCAGCGTACGCCACACCTCGCGGCGGTCGTCCGCCCACGAGGCGCTGCACAGAATGGCATCGCAATCGCCCCGGTTGCGGCTCCACACCGGGAAGCGCAGATCGTAGCAGATCAGCAGCAGGAACCGGAACCCCATATATTCCACCACCACGCGGCGGTTTCCCGGAGTATAGTCGCGCGCTTCGCCGCCGGGACGAAACAGGTGCCGCTTGTCGTACCAGGCAACCCCGCCCGAAGGCTTCACGAAAAACATCCGGTTGCGGAACTCCTCGTTTTCGGCGATGACGACGCTGCCCACGACGGCTTTGCCGTATTGTGCCGCCCAGCGCCGCATGGTCGTGGCGACAAGCCCGTCGGCAGGCTCGGCGACACGGGCGGGGCACAGCTTGAACCCCGTGGCAAACATTTCGGGCAGCACGGCAATATCAGCATCGGCCGCCGCGACGACAGGTTCCAGACGTTCCAGGTTCCGGGCGGTATGTTCCCATTCCATGTCGACCTGGCAGACAGCAACACGTATTTTCATAGAAAAACTCCGTTTTGTAAACAAATATATAAAATTTTCTTACAGATCGCACCTGCGGGAATAAAAAACATGGAGGTTTGTAAGGCAGGGCGGCAACAGAGGGAACCGGGCATACAAAACGGACACGCAGGGCGGCACCCTTGCGGCAGTGCATACGGTTCGGCGATGAAAAGCAATGCAGGGAAACAGGGCGCAGGCAGCCGGGGGCAACCGGCCGAGGCGGACGACCTTGAGGACGACCTGTCCAGACAACCTATCCAAACAATCTGCCCAGACAACCTATCCAAACGACCGGACGGAGACAGGTACGGGCGGCCGACGCCAACCCGTACGCCTCAACGCGCCTCCAACCGCCACACCGTGACCGAGGAGGCATTGTCGCGCTGGTGCAGCAGCGAAATCCGGCAGGGCACGAAATCCGAAGCCCGGCAGTTCCAGACGTCGACGAACTGCTGGGGATTGCGTTCGGCAAGCGGGAACCAGGTGCTTTGCACCTGCACCATGATGCGGTGTCCGGCGCGGAAGGTATGGGCGATGTCCGTCATCCGGAAAGGCACCCGCGCCGGAACACCGGGCGTAAACGCCTCGGGACGCGAGAAACTGCGGCGATAGCGGCCGCGCATGATGTCGCCCCGCACGAGCATCCGGTAGCCCGGCAGCGGATCGTCCTCGGGGAAAAGGTCGATCAGCTTGACCACGAAATCGGCATCGGTCGTCGAGATCGCCGCTTGCAGGACGGCCCGGATGCCGCCCGCGAATGTTACGTCGCCTGCCAGCGGTTCGGTCGTGAAACACAGCACGTCCGGCCGACCGGCAGCGAAGCGCTGATCGGCTACCATATAGGCCTTGTCACGCGACGCACGCATCGGGAAATCGTAGGGCACGGGCGACGCGGGATCGGAGCGATAGCCGCTGAACGACTCACGCTCGATCGGCCTCTCGGCAGACAGCGCGCCGTTGCTGCGAAAAAAGAGAACCTCCTTGTGCGCATCGGCCGGAGGCCACTCTTCGAAGGTGCGCCAGCGATTCTCACCGGTGAAGAAGATCGTAGCGCCGGCCAGCTCGCCGCCGTCGCCCTTGCCGAGCAGGTAATAATTGAAAAAGGGCACTTCGATCCGCTGCTGGTAGTAGTCGGTCAGCGACTCGTCGCCGAAGCGTATCTTGCCGAGCCGGTTGCCGCCGTTCGACGACCGCCAGCCACCGTGCACCCACGGGCCGGCGACCATCCGGCACGACGTGCGGGGGCTCTGGCGCCGGATCGAGGCGTAGGTCGTCCACGCGCCGTAGCAATCCTCGGCATCGAACAGGCCGCCCACGACCAGTATGGCCGGCCGGAGGTCGTGCATGGCGCGCACCGAGCAGCGTTCGCGCCACCAGTCGTCGTAATCGGGATGACGCATCATCTCGTTCCAGAAGCGGACGGTATCGCCCAAAAGCTGCGTCAAGCTGTCGACGGTGGCCTTGCGCAGAAAGAAATCGTATTCGTCGGTACGGACGTAACGGGGTGCTGCGGCGGCCTCGGTCGTGGGATTGTCCATCGGCCTGCCGAAACTGCCGCCGATGAAGGAGAAGGCGTCGCGCAGGAACAACACGCCGTTGTGGTGCGTGTCGTCGCCCATGAACCAGTCGGTGACGGGCGCCTGCGGCGAGGCGGCTTTCAAGGCGGGATGTCCGCTCGCGGCGGCCATAAGGGCGTAGAAACCCGGATAGGAGTTGCCGTAGACGCCGACACGCCCGTTGTTGCCCGCGACCTCGCGCACCAGAAAGTCGATCGTATCGTAGGCGTCGCTCGCCTCGTCGATCTGTTCGGGCGAATGCTTATCGGCGATGAACGGACGGAGATCGACGTATTCCCCCTCGCTCATGTAGCGTCCCCGCACATCCTGAAAAACGAGGATATAGCCCTCCTCCAAATAGAGTTTCAGAAATGATTTCCAGAGCGACGCGGAGAATTCCGCGCCGTAGGGGCGGCACGAATAGGGAGTGCGCGTCAGCAGAATGGGGTGCCGGCCCGCCGTGTCGCACGGAGCGTAGACGGTCGTATGGAGCCGTACGCCGTCGCGCATGGGGATGCGGTACTCGGTTTTACGGTAATTTCGCTCGACCCACGCACGGTCGATCGCCCCTTCGGCCGCGGCGGCGAAGCAGAACGGCAGAAGCAGCAGGAGGAGAAGCGTCTTTTTCATGGAAGGGTAGCGGTTACCCTGCAAAGATAGCGTTTCTCGCGCGATTTGTCAATTGCTGCTCTTTTTTCCCGTATAGTATTGTGAAATGTAGACCGTGAAGATCGGGAAGAAGATCATGCCGACGATGGGCAGCAGCACGCAGACGACCTTCCCCACGGCCGTGACGGGGAAGATCGCGGCCCCGACCGTCGTGACGTTCATCCAGGCCCACCACAGAGCATCGCCGTAGTCGGCCAGGCGGGGATTGACCAGAATCTCGTAGTCGTAGAAGACCAGCGACGCCAGATAGGTGAAGACCAGCACCGAAAAAAGATAGGCCGCCAGCAGTTGATTGAAGCGGTTCCTGGCGAGCCATGCGACGATGATGTAGAGCGCCAGAAAACCCCGAAGCAGCGGCGTCAGTCCGATGAGCATGGCCCAGCCGCGCGCGAGCTCCAGCGAAAACCAGTCGACCAGATTGAGGTAGGGGATCGACAGGAGCAGAAAGAGCAGGTTGCGGAGGAAAAAACGCGTACGGCGCTCGCTGCGCGCCAGCCGGATGAAAAAGTCGGCGAGAAAGACGATGCAGACGGCGAACTGTATCCACAGATAGGCTTGGGAAAAGTGGCGGTGGTCTCCGGTGAGAATTTCCACGGACATGGCCAACAGCAGCAGGGCACCGGCCGCCAGCGTGACGATATTCAACGAAAGATTCCGAACGAACGGGGTTTGCAGTTGATTCATAATCGGTTGAAGTTTACGATCGGACGGACAAAATCGATGCCACAGCCGTTACTTCGCTTTTTTTGCGTAAAAAAGCGTTGAAAACTTTTGCGCGAATAAAAATTTCTATTACCTTTGCACTCGCTTTCAAAGCAATGGCGAGATAGCTCAGCTGGTTAGAGCGCATGATTCATAATCATGAGGTCGAGA
>OMEC01000850.1_pt1 | contig 14258 bp, 10 predicted proteins | sample 1673401 | NCBI WGS metagenome assembly OMEC01 (sample SAMEA103958110, study PRJEB25191) | human gut metagenome | reverse complement strand
TCACCTCGTATGCCGGCACGCTCAATACGCTCGGCGCCGGGGGCGAACTGGCCGACGTGGTGCTGGAGATCGCCGGGACGACGCAACCTGCGGCGTTGCTCTACTGCCTCGATTCGCACGATTATTCAACAATCCCGTCTATCGACGGCTACGGCTGGTTCACGCAGGAGCAGGTGGGCTGGTACCGCGCCCGCAGCGCCGCCTATACCGCGGCCAACGGCGGGAAGCCGCTGCCGGCGCTGGCGTTTTTCCATATCGCCCTGCCCGAATACGTCGCTGCATGGCGGAACCCCGACAATACGCATGTCGGCCGTGCCGCCGAGGATGAATGCCCCGGGGCGCTGAACCCCGGCATGTTCGCCGCGATGGCCGAGTGCGGCGATGTGATGGGCACTTTCGTCGGGCATGACCACGACATCGACTATGTGGTGGCCGAGAAGGGTATCGCCCTCGGTTACGGCCGTTTTTCGGGCGACGATACGACCTACAACAACCTGCGGCCGGGGGTGCGCATCCTCGTGCTGACCGAGGGCGAACGAGGCTTCGAGACGTGGATACACGAGCGCGACGGCCGGATTGCAGACCATGTGGAATTCCGCGGCGGGAAAGTTGCGAAAGTCAAAAATAACAACTGATTGCGCGATGAGGATTGGTGTGGATTTGGGCGGCACGAACGTGCGCGCCGGCCTGGTGAAGGATGGCCGCATCGTGCGGTTGCTCTCCGAACCCTGCAAAGCCGACCGCCCCGAAGGGGAGGTCGTGGATCAAATTGCCTCGCTCATCGGGAAGCTCATCACCTCCGACGTCGCCCGCATCGGCATCGGCGTGCCGTCGGTCGTGGATGCGGCGCGCGGGATCGTCTACAATGTCGTAGGCATCCCGTCGTGGCGCGAGGTATACCTCAAAGACCTGCTCGAAAAACGGTTCGGCGTCCCGGTATATGTCAACAACGACTGCAATTGCTTTGCTTTGGGCGTCAGCCGCTTCGGCGAGGCGAGCGCATACAGCGACGTGGTGTGCGTGGCGCTCGGCACGGGTGTCGGCGCGGGGATCGTGATCGGCGGCGAACTCTATTGCGGGCACGATACGGGCGCCGGGGAGATCGGGAGCATTCCGTACCTCGACCGCGATTACGAATACTATTGCAGCAGCCGTTTCTTCGTAGGCCGCGGCACGACGGGCAAGGAAGCCTACGAGCGTGCCCTGGCGGGCGATCCCGCGGCGCTGGCGCTGTGGCACGAATTCGGCGGACATATCGGGCGGCTGGTGATGATGATCCTCTATGCCTACGACCCCGAAGCGATCGTTTTCGGCGGGAGCATCGCCCATGCCTTCGGGTTTTTCCGGGAAGCGATGTACGAGCAGTTGAAACAGTTCCCGTATGCCAAGACGGTCGAACGGCTCCATATCTGCTGTTCGTCGGTCGAACACGTGGGGCTGCTGGGGGCTTCGGCGTGCGAATAACGGGCCGGGGTTTTGATTTGTCCGTTTTTTGCCTTATTTTTACCTTGTGTTTCGGAGGAACCTCCATTTAAAATAACCCGGATATGAAGAGACTTATACCCCTCGTTGTCCTTTGTGCAGCCCTCTGCGGCTGCGGTAAGGTAATCCCCGCCGACGATGAAGTCGCGGTGGTACCGCTCCCCGAACGCGTCGCGAAGGGGCAGGGAACTTTTTTGCTGACCGCTTCGACCGAAGCGGTGCTGCTGTCCGGCGACGACAGTCTGGCCTGTGTGACCGGGGCGCTCGACCAGGTACTGGAACCGGTGTTCGGCAAAGGGTTGCGGGTGCGGCATGCCGACGTGCCCCTCGACGGGGCGCTGAATATCTCGTGCGACGCGGCGATGCCGGCGGATGGCTACCGCCTGGAGATTACGCCCGGGCGTGCGGAGATTGTTGCCGGGAGCGCAGCCGGGGCGTTCTATGCGGTGCAGACCCTCCGCCAGCTGATCCCCGCTGCGGCTTACGGTGCGGCCAACGTGCGGGCCGTGGAGCTGCCCGTCGTGACGATCGAGGACAAACCGTGCCTGGGCTACCGGGGCATGATGCTCGACGTCTGCCGCCATTTCTTCACGGTCGACGAAGTGAAGGAGGCGCTCGATATCATGGCCCTGCATAAGCTCAACGTGTTCCACTGGCACCTGACCGACGACCAGGGATGGCGTATCGAGATTAAGAAATACCCGAAACTGACCGAGGTGGGTTCCGTACGCAGCCGTACGCTGATCGGCCGCGACCCGGGCGGCGAGTACGACGAAAACTGCAAGTTCGACGAAACGCCCTATGGCGGTTACTATACGCAGGACGAGATCCGCGACATCGTGGACTACGCCGCGAAGCGTTTTATCACGGTGATCCCCGAGATCGAATTCCCCGGACATGCCGTGGGCGCGCTGGCCTCCTATCCGTGGCTCGGCTGCACGGGCGAACAATACGAGGTGCGCCAGACCTGGGATATCGACGACAGGGTGTTCTGCATCGGCAAGGAGACGACCTTCGAATTCATCGAGGGGGTGCTGGAAGAGGTCGTCGGCCTTTTCCCGTCGGAATACATCCATATCGGCGGCGACGAATGTCCGACGGTGATGTGGGAGAAGTGCCCGCATTGCAAGGCGCGCATGAAGGCCGAAGGGCTGAGGCGCCCGCGCCAGTTGCAGAATTACGCTACGGCGCGCGTCGAAAAGTTTCTGAACGCCCGCGGACGCCGCCTGATCGGCTGGGATGAGATTCTCGAAGGCGATGTCACCCCGACGGCGACCATCATGTCGTGGCGCGGAGCGAAAGGGGGGATCGAGGCCGCCAGGCAGGGCAACCATGCCATCATGGCGCCGACCACGAACTGCTACCTGGATTACTACCAGACGCGCGATACGGCCCGCGAACCCCTTGCCATCGGCGGGTACCTACCTGTGGAGAAGGTCTACGAACTCGATCCTTACGAGCAGCTGACGCCTGCCGAGCAGGTTTGTATCCTGGGCGTGCAGGCCAACCTGTGGACGGAGTATATCGCGACATGGCCCCATGCCGAATATATGCTTCTGCCGCGCCTGAGCGCGCTGGCCGAAGTGGGGTGGAGCCTCGACCGGAAGGATTATGCCGGCTATCTGCACCGTGTCCGCCGCCTGGCGCGGATCTACGATGCCTGCGGGTATAATTATGCGCGGCATATTTTCGGGGAGTAGACTACTCCCGCATACGAACGGGGATCGGCTGTGTGTCGATCCCCGTTTTTTGTGCCCCGCAGCGGCGCCGCAGGCCCTCGGGGATATTATCTCGGGTTTTGGGCGGCGTGTTCGTAAATTTTTCCTATCTTTGGAGGCAAAAAGTGTGCGGATTATGGATTTGAAATACGTGCGGAGCGAATTGCGCAAGCTCTCGGAAATCGTTGAAGGCTGGAATGCGAACCAGGAGATCGGCTCCCTCGAGCGGGATCTCGTACTCGATAAGTTGCGGACACTCTACGAGGCCGTGCGTTTCGGTGCGGAGGCGGAACCTCCCGCGGCAGATGCCTCCGGACAGGAACCCTTCCCGACGGAGATTCCGGTCAGCTTAGACCTCGGCGAGGTGCTTTCGATCGAGTCGCTGTCCGTGGCGGAACCCGAATTACCGTCGCTCTCCGGATCCGGGCCGGAACCCGAATCAGGGTTCATTGCGCCCCTGGCCGGCCTGCCCGTGGCGGAGTCCGGGGCAGATTTCCCCGATTGCGATACCGCGGTGGCGGAAACGGTGGCCGAATCCGTGCTGGATTCCGTGCCGGCGGACGGACAAGAGCCGGCCGGGGTTGTTGCGGAACCTGCCGAAATCCCGGCTGAACCGGCTGCGGGGCCGATTGCGGAGGCTGAACCCCCGGTTGCCGGGCTGGTTTCCGATCCTGAAACCCCGGCTGCGGAAGAAATTCCTGCGCCCGAATCGACTGGAAATAGCGCCGGCAAGGAAGTGCCGGCTGAAAATATTGCGGCGGCATCCGAATCGCATGGGGATTCCGGTTCGCAGGAGCTTGCCCGTGTGCCGGGGGCATCCGGGCCGCAAGGGGCAACCGCCCCCCGGGACGAGCCCGCACACCGGGAAGCACCCTCGGGGATGCCCGAACCGGAAGCAATTGCCGGATCAGGGGCGGAAACGGGCGTTACCCACCCGGCTCCCGGAGCGGGGACGCATCCTGCGGCAGCGCCGCAGCCGATCGCGCCGACCTTGTTCGGCATCGAAGAGGAGACCCAGCGCCACCGCCATAAACAGCGGGTAATCATGTCGCTTTACAATCCCGAACCCACGGCTGCACGGCCGACGGCCGAAAAGCCTGCTCCGGCACCTGCCGCGGGGGACGCCGCAAGAACCGCGGCCGGGCGGCCGCAGCTTCCAACCGACAGTCTGGCAACCGACAGCCCGGAACCGGTATCCGGCCCTGGCGTTTCTGTCCCGGACACCCAGCGTATGTTCGCCGGGGATGAAGCTCCTGCGGAAGGGGTGTATGCGGCGTCCGTGTCGCAGCGTCCGGCACCCGTGCCCGACACCGGGAATGACGACGAAGAGCCCGATTTCGAGGAGATTACCCTTGCAGGGAACGGGGCGCCGAATAACGGGGCCGTACTGGGCGAAGTGATCAACCATGACAAACAGACGCTGGCCGATACGATTGTGCCGCCGCGCGACATGGCCTCGGAACTGCGCCGCAGCGAGCCCGTCACCGACCTGAGGCGCGCCATCGGCATCAACGACAAGTTCCTGATGATCCGCGACTTGTTCGACGGCGATGCCCGGGCTTACGAAGCGGCGCTCGACAAGCTCGATGCCTTCGGCGATTTCGACGACTGCATGATTTACATTGCCGAGAATTATGTCTGGAATGCCAATTCCGACGGCGCGAAGTTCCTGATGGAACTGCTCGAACGTAAATTCGCATAGCCCCATGGCCAAGCTCTATATCGTACCTACCCCGATCGGGAACCTCGACGATATCACGCTGCGGGCGGTCAATGTGCTGCGCGAGGTGGATTTCATCCTCGCCGAGGATACGCGTACTACGTCGTTCCTGCTCAGACACCTCGGTATCGAGAAAAAACTCCATTCGCACCACAAGTTCAACGAACACGCCACGGTCAAGATGGTGGCCGGGTCGATTGCCGCCGGACGCAATGCCGCGCTGGTCTCGGACGCCGGGACGCCCGGGATCTCCGATCCGGGGTTTCTGCTGGTCAGGACGTGTGTCGAGGCCGGCATCGAGGTCGAGACGCTCCCCGGTGCCACGGCGCTGGTTCCCGCTCTTGTGCAGAGCGGATTCCCGTGCGACCGGTTTTGTTTCGAGGGGTTTCTGCCCCAGAAAAAGGGGCGGGCGAAGCAGTTGCAGTCGCTTGCCGACGAGGAGCGCACGATGGTATTCTACGAATCGCCCTACCGGGTGGTGAAATGCCTCGAACAGTTCGCCGAAGTTTTCGGATCGGAACGCAGGGTGTCCGTATCGCGTGAGCTGACCAAGAAGTTCGAGCAGACCGTGCGGGGCACTGTCGCCGAAGTGCTGGAACATTTTCGTACGACGGAACCCAAAGGCGAATTTGTGATCGTATTGGCCGGGAAACCCAAACCGAAGAGGGAATTACCGGATGAGGAGACTGAATAAAGGACTGGAAAATGGAAAACAACAACGATACGCATCGGATCAAACGTTCTTCCTCGGCATGGCTGGGAGAGATGCGTGAATTCCTCCGGGGGCGTTTCAGCCTCGACGAAGACAAGGCACAGCGCGACGAGGTCGTGGCGTCGATCTCCAAAGGGGTGGTATTCCGCGGGGTCAACCTGTGGGTGCTGATTTTTGCGACGATGATCGCGTCGCTGGGCCTGAATGTCAATTCGGCCGCCGTGATTATCGGCGCCATGCTCATCTCGCCCATCATGGGGCCGATCATGGGCATCGGCCTCTCGCTGGGTATCAACGATTTCGAACTGCTCAAAAAGTCGCTGCGCAATTATGCGCTGATGTTCGTCGTGGCGATCGTCACCTCGACAGCCTATTTCCTGGTGTCGCCCCTGTCGTCGAACAGCAGCGAGTTGCTGGCACGTACCGTGCCGACGACCTACGACGTGCTGATCGCATTGTTCGGCGGCCTGGCTGGTATCGTGGCGCAGACGCGGCAGGATCGCACTTCGACCGTGATCCCGGGCGTGGCGATCGCTACGGCGCTGATCCCGCCCCTTTGTACCGCGGGCTTCGGCCTTGCCACGGGGCAGATACGGTTTTTCTTCGGGGCGTTCTACCTCTTTTTCATCAACTCGGTATTCATCGCCCTGGCGACCTATGCCATGGTGCGGTTCCTGAAATACGAGAAAAAGGCGTTCATCGACAAGGTGCGCGAGCGCAACGTGAAGCGGCTGATGATGGTCATCACGCTGGTGACCTTCATCCCGAGCGTCGTCATCGGGTTCCACATGGTCAGGGTGTCGCTTTTCGAGGCGGCGGCCGACAAATATGTCTCGCAGGTATTCAATTTTCCCCATACGCGTGTGATCGAGTGCAATAAGCGTTACGCACACCACGGACATCCGTCGCAGATCGAACTGCTGCTCCTGGGGGAGCCGCTCGACGACGGAACCATAGAAAACGCCCGCACGCAGATGGGTAGCTTCGGGCTCGACAAGGCCGAGCTGGTCGTCCGCCAGGCAAACACCACGGACAAGATCGACGTGGCGTCACTGCAACAAAGTTACCTCGAGCTTCTGGAGGAGAAGAACAGGCGCATCGGCGAGATGGCTGCGCAGCTGAAACGCTACCGCGTCACGAATGTCGAGGTGGACGACATTTCGCGCGAGGTGGGTGCCATGACCACGAACGTCAGGGCCATATCGCTCATGAAGGGCATTACGTTCGACGTTTCGGGCGCACCGCTCGATACGACGCTCGTCTGTGTGGTCACGCCGAAAGTCGCATCTGATTCCATCGACCGGACGACGCTCGCGAACTGGCTGAGAATCCGCACCAAGGTCGCCAATGTAAAACTTTTCGTCGAACCGTAACCGCTGATTTTCCGGATGAAACGTACAGAGCTGAATTTCATACAAAAGATATGGTTGGAGTTCCTGTGGCTTGGGGCGCGGGTATTTGCCGTGATGCCTTACTGGTTCAAGTACTACATTGTTGAAAACCTGCTCTTTTTCATCATATATTATTGCCTGCGCTACCGCATGAAGGTCGTGAAGGCCAATTTGCGGAACTCGTTCCCCGAAAAAAGCGAGCAGGAACGGGCGGCCGTCTGCCGCAGTTTTTACCGTACGCTTGCCGAGATTTTCGTCGATACGGTCAATATGGCCCACATGAGCGAGGAAAAAGGCCGTACGGTACTCACCGTAAAAGGGTTCGAGGAACATTATGCGCAGGTGCACGGCCGTGACTGGATCGCCATGACGGCCCATTTCGGCTGCTGGGAGTATTGCTCCTACTGGGGGCTTTACGAACGCTCGCAGATGCTCGTGGCCGTTTACCACCCGTTGCGCAGCAAAGTGATGGAACGCCTTTACCAGCGCCTGCGCAACTACGAGAATTCGATGACCGTGGCGATGAAGGATTCGCTGCGCTTCTACCTGCGCAACAGGGAACGCGGCATCGAGGGCAAGAACCTCGTGATGGGGCTTATCGCCGACCAGAACCCGCCGCGCCGCCCCGACAGCCATTGGTTCCGCTTTCTCAACCAGGATACGATCTTCTTCGATGGCGGGGAGAAACTGGCGCTGCGCTGTAACCTGCCGGTCTATTTCGTCCGGATGGAGCGCTTGCAGCGGGGACGTTACCAGATGTCGTTCGAACCGATCTATGACGGTGTGGAGGAGGTCGCCGAATACGAAATCACGGAACGCTACGTTAGACGTTTGGAAGCCATGATCCGCGAGCATCCCGAGCTCTGGATGTGGTCGCACCGCCGCTGGAAACACAAACGCACGAATGCCAATCGTTAAAATCGTCATACTCAACTGGAACGGCGCGGAACACCTGCGCCGCTTCCTGCCGAGCGTCGTGGCCGCGGCTCCCGCCGGGGTCGGGGTCGTCGTCGCCGACAACGGTTCGACGGACGGGTCGCTGGCGGTGCTGGCGGAGAAGTTCCCGACCGTCGCTGTGGTGCGCCTCGACCGGAATTACGGTTTCGCGGGCGGTTACAACCGCGCTTTGGCGCAGGTCGAGGCGGATTATTACCTGCTGCTCAATTCCGATGTCGAGACACCCCGGGGATGGCTGGAGCCGATCCTCGGCGTTCTGGAGCGTGAGCCCGACGTGGCGGTCGTTTCGCCCAAGCTGGTTTCGTGGCTCGACCGTACGAAATTCGAGTACGCAGGGGCTTCCGGGGGCTTTATCGACTTCCTGGGCTATCCTTTTTGCCGGGGGCGTATCCTCAAGCGGGTCGAAGCCGACGAGGGGCAGTACGACGATGCCCGCGACGTATTCTGGGTCAGCGGAGCGGCTTTTTGCTGCCGTGCCGACGTGTTCCGCGCATTAGGGGGCTTCGACGACGATTTCTTCGCCCACATGGAGGAGATCGACCTCTGCTGGCGCATGCAGCTCGCGGGTTACCGCGTGCGGGTCGTGCCCGGGAGTACGGTCTACCACCTCGGCGGCGGGACGCTGACGACCGATTCCCCGACCAAGGTGTTCTACAACCATCGCAATAACCTGGCGATGCTCTACAAGTGTGCTTCTCCCGTACAGCGTGCCGTAGTGGCCATCGTACGCCCCGTGCTCGACCTGATGGCGGCATTGTCGTATCTGGCACAGGGACGGGGCGATAATTTCCGTGCCGTATTCCGCGCCTGGCGCGATTTCCTCCGCTGGCACGGCAGCCTGTCGCGCAAGCGGAAGGAGATTCGGCAGCAGTGCAGGGGGACGGTCGCCGGGAAGGTTTACCGCGGTTCCGTAGTCCTGCGTTACCTTTTGGGGCGAAAGACCTTCGGGCGGATGATGTGATCCGGCGGAAAAGCTCAGGACGGAGATCTACCTCCCGGTGGGTGAAATAATTTAAAACAAGACCTCTCGGCAGAACCGGGAGGTCTTGTTTTTATAAATAGTATTCCGTGTTTTCCTACTTGTTGATTTTCGCCCACGAATCCTTGAGCGTCACCGTGCGGTTGAAGACGGGATGCCCGGGCGTGGTGTCGGTGTCGGGGCAGAAGTAGCCCACGCGCTCGAACTGGAAGGTGCGGCCCGGTTCGGCGCCCGCCAGCGACGGTTCGAGCCAGCCTTTCGTGACGATCATCGATTCGGGATTGAGGTTGTCCTCCCACGTCTGTCCCTCCTCGCAGTCGTCGGGATTCTCCTTCGTGAAGAGCGGGTTGAACAGGCGGATTTCGGCCTCCACGGCATCTTTGGCCGATACCCAGTGGATGACACCCTTCACGCGGCGGCCGTCGCTCGACGACCCTCTGCCCGACATCGGGTCATAGGTGCAGCGCAGCTCGGTGATGTTGCCCGCGGCATCCTTGATGACCTCCTCGCACCTGATCAGGTACGAATAGCGCAGGCGCACCTCTCCGCCGGGTGCCAGGCGGAAGAACTTTTTGGGAGGCTCCTCCATGAAATCGTCGCGCTCGATGTAGATGACCTTCGAGAAGGGCACCTGCCGCGTGCCGGCCGATTCGTCCTCGGGGTTGTTGATCGCCGTGAAGAGCTCGGTCTTGCCTTCCTCGTAGTTGGTGATGACCACCTTCAGCGGGTTGAGCACTGCCATGCGGCGCTCTGCGATCTTGTTCAGGTCTTCGCGCACGCAGTATTCGAGCTTGCCCAGGTCGATCACGTTGTCGCGCTTGGCGACGCCCACCATCTCGGCGAAGTTCCGCACCGAGGCCGGGGTATAGCCCTTGCGGCGCAAAGCGCAGATCGTCGGCATGCGGGGGTCGTCCCAGCCCATCACGGCGCCTTCCTGCACGAGTTTGAGCAGCTTGCGCTTCGACATCATCGTGTAGGTGAGGTTCAGCCGGGCGAATTCGTACTGGTGCGAAGGGTAGATCTCCAGCGCCTGGATGAACCAGTCGTAGAGAGGACGGTGCACGTCGAATTCGAGCGTGCAGATCGAGTGGGTGATCTGCTCGATCGAGTCGCTCTGGCCGTGGGCATAGTCGTACATCGGGTAGATGCACCACTTGTTGCCCGTGCGGTGATGCTCGGCATGGATGATGCGGTACATGATCGGGTCGCGGAAGAGCATGTTGGGGTGCGCCATGTCGATCTTGGCGCGCAGCACCTTGGCCCCGTCGGGGAATTCGCCGTTTTTCATGCGGACGAACAGGTCGAGGTTTTCCTCCACGGAGCGGTCGCGCCACGGCGACGGAGTGCCCAGTACGGAAACCGTACCGCGGTTTTCGCGGATCTGCTCCTGTGTCTGGTCGTCGACGTATGCCAACCCTTTTTTAATCAGTACGATCGCCCAGTCGTAGAGCTGGTCGAAATAGTCCGACGCATAGCGTTCGACGGCCCAGTCGAACCCGAGCCACTGGATGTCGCGCTTGATCGAATCGACATACTCTACATCCTCCTTGACGGGGTTCGTATCGTCGAAACGGAGGTTGCACTTGCCACCGTATTTTTTCGCCAGCCCGAAGTTGATGCAGATGCTCTTGGCATGGCCGATGTGCAGGTAGCCGTTGGGTTCCGGCGGGAAGCGGGTCTGTATGGCGACGCCGCGGTCGGCGGCTTCCTTGACGATCTCTTCGAGGAAATTCAGCGATTTCTCCTTCGCTGCGGGTTCGTTGGTTTCGATAGCCATTGTTATCTCGTGTTTTTTACAAAATTAGTCAAAAATTCCGGCTGCGGTTATCTCTGCGGGTGATTTCGCTGGTCGTAGAGCGTCTTTCCCAGCCGTACGCTCACCTGCACCACCTGCTGCGTGTAGAGCCCCGTGCCGTCGGTGTGGAAGATCATGCCCGCCTGCACGCGGATCGTCTCGCTCGCGAACGACCGCTCGTAGCCCAGCCGCGTGCGGTTGTAGATGCGGTCGCGCGTGGCGTACCACCGTTCGCCGGCGTAGAGCTCCGATCCGTAGCGGCCGAAGAGCGGCATGAGATTCTCGCCTACATAGAGGTTGTTCTCGAATTCGAGCCCCTTCCAGCCCAGACGCACGCGCAATTCGCCGCCCATGGGGGCCTTCCACCCCTCGTCGGCGATGCGGTCGCGCTGCGGAGCCCACAGGAACCCTGCGCGAAAGTCGTACCAGAAGGGCCGTTCGACCGTCGGCCGACCGTCGGCGTTGCGGCGCACCACCTCGGCCGCCTTGCTGGCGAAACCGACGTAGGGGTTGGCCAGCATGTTGTCCACCACGTTGCCTTCGGTCAGGGCGCTGTTGGCGAAATGGAACATCGAAAGCCCCCCTCCGACGTACCAGCGTTTGTCCGCCTCGCGCGACCAATCCTTATGGATCGCTCCGAAGATGCGGAACTTCTCGCGCGAATATTCCGAATACATCCCTTCCCAGTTGAGCACCAGTTCGGCGCGCAGCCCCTTCGGGTTGCGGTAACGCACCGCCATGCCCTGGATCGTGGGGTCGTAGACGCGCAGCGAGTCGTTGAAGAAGGCGTGCGAGTAGTCGCCGCGCAGTTCGTCGCGCGAGAAGATACCCACGTCGGCCCCGAGCCGTTCGGCGCGGTAGGCGTACGACGCCAGAGGCCGCACCTCCGAGAAGTAGTCGCGGTTGTCGCCGAAGTCCTTCTGCATCTGGACTCCGAAACGCAGCGTATTGCGGTCCAGCCAGTTGTAGCTTACGGCCGTCGACAGGTCGGCCAGAAAGATCGTCTGCGACTCGTTGCACGAACTGCCCGTGAATTCGCGATTGTCGAAGCGCGTCTTGAAGTCGGCCTCCCAGCCGACGCGCTGCGCCTGCACGCTGCCCGCGCAGGCGATTGCGGCCAGCAGGCCGAAGATTTGTCTGATGTTCATAGTCGAATCGGGAATATCGCGCCAAAATTACATATTTTATCCCGATTTGTGTTACTTTTGTCCCCGAAATTAGCTGTCGGTCATGCGAAAAATCACGAATGAAGAGTTGCATCGCCCCTCGGTCGAGGAGTTCGCCGCGATGCCCAAGCTGCCGCTGGTGGTCGTGCTCGACAACGTGCGGTCGGCACAGAACGTCGGATCGTTCTTCCGCACGGGCGATGCCTTCGCCGTCGAGCGGATCGCCCTGTGCGGCATTACGGCCGTGCCGCCCTGTCGGGAACTTCACAAGACGGCGCTCGGTGCCGAGCAGAGCGTGGCATGGACGCATCATGCGTCGACCGTGGAGTGCATCGACGAGCTGCGTGCCGCGGGTTACCGCGTGCTGGCCGTCGAGCAGGTCGAGGGCGCGGCGATGCTCGACGCGTTGGCCGTCGATCCGCGGGCGCGTTATGCGCTCGTCTTCGGCAACGAGGTCGAAGGGGTGTCGCAGGAGGCGGTCGACCGCTGCGACGGCGCGGTGGAGATCCCCCAGTTGGGCACCAAACACTCGCTCAACGTTTCGGTGTCGGGCGGGGTCGTTTTGTGGGAATTCTTTTGCCGGATTCGCTCAAAAGCGTAACTTTGCCGGCGAAAAACCGCCGACGCGGCCGGAAAGCCCCCGACGGATCATGTCAAAATATTAACCAAAACAGAAGAACGAATGTCTGTTGAGAGTAAAGTTCGGGCGGTTACGACCCTCCGGCTCAAAGAGATGAAAGATCGCGGCGAAAAAATCGCCATGCTCACGTCATACGACTATTCGATGGCGAAGATCGTCGACGCCGCAGGTGTCGACGTGATTCTGGTGGGCGACTCGGCCGCCAACGTCATGGCGGGTTACGAGACGACGGTTCCCATTACGCTCGATGCGATGATTTATCATGCCCGTTCGGTCGTGCGTGCCGTCGAACGGGCGCTGGTGGTGGTCGACCTGCCTTTCGGAACCTATCAGGGCAATTCGAAGATGGCCCTCGACTCGGCCATCCGGATCATGAAGGAGACCGAGGCCGACGCCGTGAAGCTCGAAGGCGGCGAGGAGATCCTCGAATCGGTCGAGCGCATCCTCACGGCCGGCATTCCGATCATGGGGCATCTGGGGCTTACGCCGCAGTCGATTCACAAGTTCGGCACCTATACCGTCCGCGCCAGGGAAGAGGCCGAGGCCGAAAAGCTGGTGCGCGACGCACGTCTTCTGGAAGAGGCCGGCTGCTTCGCCGTCGTGCTCGAAAAGATTCCCGCCGTGTTGGCCGAACGCGTGTCGAAGGAGTTGTCGATTCCCACGATCGGCATCGGCGCCGGCGGCGGCACCGACGGGCAGGTGCTCGTGATCCACGACATGCTGGGCATCAACAAGGGCTTTTCGCCCCGCTTCCTGCGCCGCTACGCCGACCTGCATACGGTGATGACCGATGCGGTGGGGCGGTACGTCGCCGATGTCAAGTCGCAGGACTTTCCCAACGAGCAGGAGCAGTATTGACCGGTGCCTCCGTGCACGGGCTCGGAAGGGGACTTCGCCGAAAAGGAGGAGTCCCCTTTGCCGTTTCACGGATTTTCGCTACTTTTATCGACGAATCCAAAACTCCGTTGCAGATGAAACGCCTCCTTCTTTTGTTTTTCTGTTTCCTGTTCGCCGGTGCCGTCCATGCGGCCGATTACCGCTTCGAACGCGACATCCTCTACCGTACGGATGCCTCCGGCGACTATGCGCGTCGGATGTGCCGCCTCGACGTGGCCTGCCCTCCCGATGCGGAGGATGCACCGGTGGTGGTGTGGTTCCACGGCGGCGGTCTCACGGGCGGCAAGCGCGCCGTGCCGGAGGGGCTGATGAAGAAGGGGTTCGTGGTCGTGGGCGTCGGGTATCGGCTGATCCCGCACGTCGGGACGCTCGACATCGTGGACGATGCCGCGGCGGCCGTGGCGTGGGTCTTCGACCATATCGCCGACTACGGCGGCAGCCCTTCGAAAATCTATATCGCGGGGCACTCCGCGGGCGGCTATCTGGTCAATATGGTGGGGTTGGACCGTTCGCGGCTGGCGCGCTACGGCAAGGATGCCGATTCGCTGGCGGGCATCATCCCTTTCAGCGGTCATGCCATTACGCATTTCGCCGCGCGCAAGGCATTGGGTATGTCCGCTTTGCAGCCGCTCGTCGACGACACTGCGCCGCTCTATTACGTGCGGCCCGACTGTGCGCCGATGCTGATTCTTTCGGGCGACCGCGAGTTGGAGATGAACGGCCGCTACGAGGAGACGGCCTATTTCTGGCGGATGATGCGGCTCGTTGGGCACGAGGACGTGACGCTCTGCGAGTTCGACG
>OMEC01000849.1_pt1 | contig 14261 bp, 11 predicted proteins | sample 1673401 | NCBI WGS metagenome assembly OMEC01 (sample SAMEA103958110, study PRJEB25191) | human gut metagenome | reverse complement strand
ACGGTAACGGTGATCTCCATGCCAACGGGCGAGGGGGAGACATGGGAGACCTCGACCTTGGTGCCGACGGTGCTCTTACCCTCGGGCAGCTCCTGCTGGAGATAGGTGAAGGCGGCGTTTTCGACCATGGCGACGAGATACGGCGTGCCAAACACCGGCAGACCGCCGCTGCCGAGCGCGGCAGCGGTCATTTCTTCCGTGACAACTTTCTTGACGGTAAAAGTATCTCCGATTTTCATCTTAAAAAACTCCTTTACGATATTATTTGGCAGCTTTGACCTTGATCCAGAGCTTGCTCAGCTCGCGCATGAGCACCTGGTTGTCATGGAACATCTCGTCCTTGTCGTAGCCGCTGCGGGGAAGGTAGGCGGCATTGTCCGCGTAGAGATCCTCAGACGAGGTCATCTCTTCAAACACTTCCGCGTTGGGAGAAGTATAACCCACCGTTTCGGTGTTGTCAAACGCGGCTTCATAGGTGAGCATGTAGTTGATGAACTCGTGGGCGAGTTTGGGATTTTCGGCATTTTGGGGAATGACCATGGCATCGCACCAGATGTTCGTGCCCTGGGAGGGCATATAGAAGCTCATGTCTTCGTTTTCATCAAGCACCACGGCCGCGTCGCCGGAGTAGACAACGGCGATGTCCTTGTAGCCGTTCATCATACCGTCGATGACCTCGTCGGTCACGTAGACGGGGGACATGGTGTTGTTCATCTGCAGGAGCCACTCATAGGCATCGTTGATCTCGTTGGGGTCCTCGGTGTTCATCGAGTAGCCCAGCGCCTTGAACGCCATCATGAACGAGTCGCGCTCGGAATCGTAGATGTAGATGTGACCGGCGTAGTCGGTGTTGCGCAGGACCTCCCAGCCCTCGCTCTCGATGACGGCAGGGTCGACGTTCTCGTGGTTGTAGACGAGACCGACGCTGCCCCAGAAGTAGGGGATGGAGTACGTGTTGTCCGGGTCGTAGCTCATACCGAGCACGGCATCAGACATGTTCTCCATGTTGGGGATCATGCTCTTGTCAAGCGGCTGGAGGAAGTCCTCGTTCATCAGGCGTTCGATCATGTAGTCGGACGGAATGATGACATCGTAGCGGTCGCCGGCCATGAGCTTGGTGTACATCATCTCGTTGGAGTCGAAGTTCTCGACGATGACGCGCACGCCGTACTGCTTTTCAAAGTCGGAGATGACGTTCTCGCCGAGGTACTCGCCGGGGAGATAGAGCTTCAAAACGTTGCTGCCGTACTTCTCGACAGCCGCGGCGCTCTTGTGCTGCTGGGAAAGGCTCGCGCCCACGGTGCCGCCGACAACGGCCAGCGCCAGCACGGCGGCAACAGCCGCCATGGCCTTGCGGCTCACGGCGCGGGAGGACTTGCCGTCCTTTTCGCGCTTTTCGCGCACGATCGGCACGATGTTCACGACGCCGAGCACCAGCGTAATGAGAAGAATCACAATGGTAGAAAGGGCGTTGATGGACGGGTTCACGCGCTTGGACATCGTGTAGACCAAAATCGAAATGTTGTTGACGCCGTTGCCCGTTGTGAAGTACGAGATGACGAAGTCGTCAAAGCTCATCGTGAACGCAATGAGCGCGCCGGAGACGATACCCGGCTTGATCTGCGGCACAATGACTTTCGTGAGCGCCTGGAACGGCGTTGCGCCAAGGTCCATCGCTGCGTCGATCAGGTTAGGGTCGAGCGAGCGGAGCTTCGGCGTAACGGAGAGCATCACGTAGGGGATACAGAACATGATATGCGCGATGAGCAGCGTGCCGAAGCCTTTTTTGACCGTGAGGACGCTGAAAAACATCAGAAGTGAGATGGCCGTGACGATATCGGGGTTCATCACGGGCAGGTCGTTGATGCGCTCGACCATCTTCTGCACAACCTTGCGGGATTTAGAAAGGCCGATGGCCGTGATCGTGCCGACGACTGTCGCGACGACCGTCGCGATGACGGCGATGATGACCGTGTAGAGCACAGCCTCCATCATTGTCGAATCGGCGAACATCTTTTCATACCAGCGGAGCGAGAAGCCGCCGAACTTCGTCAGCGAGCGGGAATCGTTGAACGAAAAGATAATGATATAGAGGATGGGGAGGTAGAAGAAGAGCATCGTGAGCGTCAGGATGATCTTCGAGCCGACAGAGGTTTTCTTTTTCATGCGCTTCTCACTCCTTTCCCTGCGAGGCGACCTGAACGTCCGCCTTGCGCGTCAGCCACATCGAGATCATGATGATGACCGCCATGATGAGCGAGATGGCCGAGCCGAAGTTCCAGTCGCCAGTGGTGAGGAACTGCGTTTCAATGATGTTGCCGACGAGGACGTACTGTCCGCCGCCGAGAAGCTTCGGAATGAAGAAGCTCGACACCGCGGGCAGGAACACGAGCGTGATGCCGGAGATCACGCCGGGAAGCGAGAGCGGCAGCGTCACGCGCAGGAATGCCTGCACAGGCGTTGCACCGAGGTCGTTGGCGGCTTCCAAAAGGCTCTTGTCCATCTTGGCAAGGGACGTGTGGATCTGCAGGATCATAAAGGGAATGAAGTTATAGACCATGCCGAGGATGACGGCAAAGCTCGTGTGGATCATCGACACGGGGCCGATGCCGAACCACGAAAGGATCGTGTTGAAGATGCCCTCGTCCTGCAAAATGCCCATCCAAGCATAGGTGCGCACCAGCATGTTGACCCAGGTCGGCATGGTGATGAGCAGAATTAAGATCGTGTTGCTGCGGCCGCCGCGCTGCGCGATGACGTAGGCGATGGGGTAGCCGAGCGCAACGCAGATGAGCGTTGTGATGAGCGCGATATAGAGCGAGCGCAGCAACACATCCATAAAGACCTTGTCCGTGACGAAGCGGGCAAAGTTCTCAAAGGTGAACTGGAATGTCAGCACCGAGTTGCCGGAGGTCGTGAAGGCATAGAGCACGATCAGAAGCATCGGCACCACGATGATCGCGATGATCCACGCGATATACGGGTAAGTCATGGAACGAAAGCGCTTCACCACTGGCCCTCCTTCTTCATCACGTGGATGTCCTCGGGACGGAAGACAAGGCCGACCTGCTCGCCCTCTTCAAAGGCGTGGGTGGTGGAGACCTTGTACTCATAGCCCTCGGTGGAGAAGGTCACATCGTAAACGCCCGGGGTGATGGTCTCGGGGTCGAAGTCGTACTTGACGTCCGTGATCTCGACCTGCTCGCCGTCTTCGAGGGACCACGCCGACGCGCTGGCCCAGGTCTCAAGGTCGGTGTCGAGCGCGATGCTCTCCTGAATGTCCTCGACCTTTTTGAAGAAGTTCATCGCGTAAATTTCTTCCTGATAGACCTTGCTCTCGACGCGGTTCTGCGCTACGACGAGCACCTTGACGGTGATAGACGTATCGTTCGCGGTGGCAAAGGTCACGGTGTAGTTGCCGGTCTCGGGCTTGATGTCGTATTCGACGTTCTTGATGGAGATGGGCTCCTCGGTCTCGGCGTCCCACGCCTCGGCAGAGGCGAGGGCGACGACCTTGGCGTCGTCGAGCTCTTCGACGTCCTCCACGTCCAGAAGGAAGGCGTTCGCACTGATCTTCTCGCCCTTTTCCTCGTTGTAGACAGGGCGGTCCTGCGAGACCTGCATCTTCACGGTGATGGACGTACCGACGCGCGTTTCGACCACGGTTTCATAGTGCATGCCCTTGAAAAGCTGAGACTTGACCGTGCCCTTGAGCATACCCTCGGCACGCGGAACAATGTCGAGGTGCTCGGGGCGGATGACGACGTCGACCTTTTCGTTCTTATTGTAGCCGCGGGCACGGCAGGCGTACTTCTTGTCCTCGAACATGACGAGGTCGTCCTCAAGCATGACGCCGTCGATGATGTTCGTCTCGCCGATGAACTTGGCGACGAATTCGTTGACGGGGGTGCGGTAGATTTCGGTCGGCGTACCGATCTGCTGAATTTCACCCGCATTCATGACGACGATCTTGTCGGACATCGTCAGCGCCTCTTCCTGATCGTGCGTGACGAAGATGAACGTGATGCCGACCTCCTGCTGGATGTATTTGAGCTCCTGCTGCATCTCCTTGCGGAGCTTTAAGTCGAGTGCGCCGAGCGGCTCGTCGAGCAGCAGCACGCTTGGCTCGTTAACGAGCGCGCGGGCGATGGCGATGCGCTGCTGCTGGCCGCCGGAGAGCTCGGTCACGTTGCGGTGGGCATAGTCCTCAAGGCTAACAAGGCGCAGCATACGCATGACTTTCTGCTCGATGACGTCCTTCGGCTCCTTTTTGAGCGTCAAGCCAAAGGCGATGTTGTCGTACACGTCCATGTGGGGGAAGAGGGCATACTTCTGGAAGACGGTGTTGATCTCGCGCTTGTAGGGCGGGACGCTGACGATGTCCTCACCGTCGAAGAGCACCTTGCCCTCGCTCGGCTGCAAAAAGCCGCCGAGGATGCGCAGCAGTGTCGTCTTGCCGCAGCCAGAGGGGCCGAGCAGCGTGACGAACTCATTTTCGTAAATGTCAAGAGAGACGCCCTTGAGAACGACCTGTCCGTCCTCAAAGCTCTTGACTATGTTCTTGAATTGAATGATCTTTTTCTTTTCTTCGGCCATTTCCGATATCCTCACAATTTTATAGAATAGTAGTTAAAAAAGCGGGGGCGTGCAGACCCAGAGGATGTGCGCGGTGGTCTTGCGTTCATTTTTGAGGTAGTGGAACGTTCTGCCGTGGAGATAGAACGTTTCGCCGCGGCACACGACGCTGCGTTCGCCGTCGCACTCTAAAATGACGCTGCCGTCAAGCACGTAGCCGAACTCCTCGCCGTTGTGCGGCTCGATCTCGAACGATTCGCCGCCGGCGGGAAGTTCCAATAAAATGGGCTCCATCTGGTTTTTCTGCGTGTTGGGAACGATCCAGTTGACCGTGCAGTCCTCGCGCTCGTCAACGAAGAAATCGTCGGCGTGGAAGATGAACTGGTCGTTTTTATCCTCCTGAAAGAATTCCGAGAGGTTGGTGCCGAGAGCCTCGAGGATATCGCTGAGCGAGTCGATCGAGGGGGAGGTGAGGTCGCGCTCTAACTGGGACAAAAACCCCTTTGTCAGCTCGCTTCGGCTGGCGAGCTCCTCCAGAGTCAGTCCCTGTCGCGTTCGCAGCTGCTTGATCTTATTGCCAATGTCCATACACACGCCTCCTCGTTCGATATACTAAACTTTTGGTCAGTTTTTGCTAAACCGAAACTATTATACACAGCGCGTGCAAAATTGCAAGAGTATATTTAACAAAAAGTTCAATATTTTGAACTTTTGAAAAATAAAACAGCGAAGAGCCGATTGCAGCTCTCCGCTTGTGGGATTTAACTAAAATACTTCTTTTGAAACGGGACCTCATCCACCTGAAACTCGCGTCCGCGCAGATATTCGAGGATGCCCGCGTCGCTGGGAAAGTCGAAGCGCAGGCGGTAGGAGTAGAGCGCCTGATGCGTTTCGCCATATTTGCGGTTCACGCTGCCGACGCCGTACTTGCCGTCGCCGAGCAGGGGATGGCCGAGGTCGGCCATGCTCGCGCGAATCTGATGCGTGCGGCCCGTGAGCAGCTCGACCTCCAGAAGCGACAGCTCGCCGCGCGTCTGGAGCGTTTGGTATAAGGTGATCGCGCTGCGGCCGTCCGGCACGGGGCGGTGGTAAACGCGGACGGTGTTGCTCTTCTCGTCCTTGCGCAGAAAGCACTCGATGCGGCCCTTCGGCGGCTCGACGCGGCCGAGGGCGATACATAAATAGTATTTGGCGATCTCGCGGTCGCGAATCTTGTCGTTCAGGATGCGCAGCGCTTCAGCGTTTTTCGCCGCGATGACGATGCCGCCAGTGTTGCGGTCGATGCGGTTGCAGAGGGCGGGGGTGAAGGCGTTCTCCTCGCGTGGCCGCCACTCGCGCTTTTGATAGAGGTAGGCGAGCATGTGGTTGACGAGCGTATTGACTTTCTCGTGCTCGTCGGCGTGGGCAAGCATTCCCGCGGGCTTGTCGAGCAGCATGATGTTCTCGTCCTCGTGGACGATCTTGAGCCGCGGCGTCGTGATCGTGAGGTAGACGTTTTCCTCGCTCGGCGACTCGAAAAACTCATCGTTGATGTAGCACTGTAAAATATCGCCCGCGACGAGCTTCTGGTCGCGCTGGGCGCGCGCGCCGTTGACCTTGATGCGCTTTAGGCGGATGTACTTCTGCGCGAGCGACGCGGGGAGCAGGGGGATGGCCTTGCCGAGAAAGCGGTCAAGCCGCTGATTTTCGTCATTTTTTCCGATGTGAAACTCCCGCATGGGCGGCACCTCCGCTTGCGCAGCGCGCGATTTTCTGCTATTGTACGATAGCAGGCAAAAAAAGTAAAGAAATCCTGTCAAAATTTTTGCCGCAACCGTGAAAAAAGTATTTGACAATCGAGAAAACGTCCTCTATAATATCACTCGTGTCATTGCGAGGTGTAGCATGGTTTTAGATGTAAAACGTATCATTAACACCCCCGGAGGCAGAATTCCCTTTGACTTTACAGAGGACTTTTCTGATGTGGACTTCGGCGGCGTGTGTCCTGCGGTTCGGCCGGTCTCAGTGGTAGGGCAGGCAGAGAACATTGCGGGGATGCTGCGGTTGCAGTTTGACCTGACTACAACGCTTTCCGCCGTGTGCGATCGCTGCGGAGCGCCGTTTGATCTTCCGTACAAGGTCCCGTTCGAGTGTCTGCTCGCTGAGGAGCTGGAGGAAGACGACAACGACGATATCCTGCTGCTGGACAACGGAACCGTTGATCTCAGCGAGCTGGCGCGGGAGACGTTCATCCTCAATATGCCAAGCAAGACCCTTTGCCGCGAGGATTGCAGGGGCTTGTGTTCCGGCTGCGGCGTCAACCTCAACTATGAGAAGTGCCGCTGCAAAAAGGAAGTCGACCCCAGGTTAGCAGCCCTCGCAAAGCTTTTGGAACAATAAATTCGCTGTTCATTCAGCTTAACTTTAAGGAGGTGTCAACATGGCAGTCCCCAAGGGGAAAGTATCCCGTCAGAGACGTGATAAGAGACGTTCTTCTCACTGGAAGCTCACCGCTCCCGCGCTTGTCGCGTGCCCGAAGTGCGGCGCTCTGCACCAGCCTCACAGAATGTGCCCGGAATGCGGTACCTACAACGGCCGTCAGGTCAAGGTCATCGAGTCCAAGGTCGCAGCCGAATAATTGATTCGGAACGAAAATCGTTAAGAAAAGCTGAGTGGAACTCCACTCAGCTTTTTCTTATGCCGCAAGAGAAGGTTAGCCTTGCGTAACCTCGAAAATTCGGTTATACTGTATTTGTAATATTTTGCTTTGCGATAAAGAGCGGTGCGATCGCGCGCCGCTTTGGAATAAAGGAGGCAGAGAGATGAAACCTTTGGTTGCGATCGTTGGACGGCCGAATGTCGGCAAGTCCATGCTGTTTAATAAGCTCATCGGCCAGCGGCTCTCCATCGTCGAGGATACGCCGGGCGTCACGCGCGACCGCATCTACGGCGAGAGCGAGTGGTGCGGCCGCAAATTCCGTCTGGTGGACACCGGCGGTATCGAACCGCGCACGGACGATCAGATCTTGTCGTTCATGCGCGAGCAGGCGGAGATCGCCATTCAGCACGCGGACGTCATCATTTTCCTGACGGATGTGAAGACCGGCCTGACGGCTTCCGATCAGGAGGTCGCGAATATGCTGCTGCGATCCCGCAAGCCCATCGTGCTGGCGGTCAACAAGATGGACTCGACCGGACGGGTCGACCCTGATTTTTATGAGTTCTACAATTTAGGCCTCGGCGATCCCATCGCCGTTTCCGCCGTGCACGGCCACGGCACGGGCGACCTGCTCGACGCGTGCTTACAGTATTTCCCGCCCGAGGATGACGAGGAAGAGGATGAGGACGTCATCAAGGTCGCCATCATTGGAAAACCCAACGTCGGCAAGTCATCGCTGACGAACCGCATTCTCGGCACCGAGCGCATGATCGTCAGCAATGTTGCGGGCACGACGCGCGACGCCATCGACTCGTACTTTGAAAACGAGCAGGGCAAGTATGTCTTCATCGACACCGCCGGCATGCGCAAAAAGTCGAAGGTCGACGACGTGATCGAGCGCTACAGCGTGCTGCGCGCCACGATGGCCATCGACCGTGCGGACGTGTGCCTCATCATGATCGACGCGCAGGAGGGCGTGACCGAGCAGGATACGAAGGTCGCGGGCCTCGCGCACGAGGCAGGCAAGGCCTGCATCATCGTCGTGAACAAGTGGGATCTTGTCGAAAAGGACGGCAAGACCATGGACAAAATGAGCGACGACATCCGCCGCGACCTCTCCTACATGACCTATGCGCCGATCCTCTTCATCTCGGCGGCGACGGGTCAGCGCGTGCCGCGCCTTTTTGAGATGATCAACTACGTGCACAACCAGTCCTGCATGCGCATCTCGACCGGCATGCTCAACAACATTCTGGCCGACGCGCAGACGCGCGTGCAGCCGCCGACGGACCGTGGCCGCAGACTGAAGATCTATTACATGACGCAGGTTGGCGTCTGCCCGCCGCACTTTGTCGTGTTCTGCAACGAGCGCAAGCTCTTCCATTTCTCCTACCAGCGCTACCTTGAAAACTGCATCCGCAACGTCTTCGGACTGGAGGGTACGCCGGTCATCATGTCGATTCGCGAGAAGGGAGACAAGGAAGAGTGATGGAGAGCATTTATCCTGAAGTGATCACTACGTTCGCAGCAGTAGTGCTGTATGGCGTACCGGTCGCTGTTGCGGTGCTGTCGTATCTTCTCGGCTGCATCAACGGAGCGATCGCCACGTCGCATCTTTTCTACCATGACGACGTGCGCCGCCACGGCAGCGGCAACGCGGGGCTGACGAATTTTTACCGCAATTACGGCGCGAAGTGCGCGCCCATGGTCATCGCGTTCGACATGCTCAAGGCTGTCGGCGCGGTGCTGCTGGGCAATTATTTCCTGGGCTATCTTCTCGGCTGGGGCGCCGCAGGCAAGTATTTCGGCGCACTGTTCTGCGTCATCGGCCATATGTTTCCGGTGTTTTACGGCTTCAAGGGCGGCAAGGGCATTTTGTGCAGCGGCACGCTGCTGCTGCTTCTCGACTGGCGCATCGCGCTCGTCGGCTGGGGCGCGTTCGTCGTGCTGTGGCTCACGACGCGCTATGTGTCGCTCGGCTCGGTCGCCGCGGCGGTCAGCCTGCCGTTTACCACGTATTTCGTATTCCATAACACGGCCTGCACAGTGCTCGGCACGTGCATTTCGCTTCTTGTGCTGTGGGCACACCGCAGCAACATCAAAAGACTCTTAAGCGGTACGGAGAGCAAGTTCCATTTCCATGTGAACGCGCCCAAGCCGGGGGAGGACGAATGAATATTGTAGTGCTTGGCTCGGGCGGCTGGGGCACCGCCGCCGCGATGCTGTTATCGGACAACGGCCATACCGTCGCGCTCTGGTCGCACGACCCGAAAAAGGCGGAATTGCTGGATAAGACAAGGGAAAATCCTTTACTCAAAGGCGTGCGCATTCTCGAGCGCATCGCCATCACGAGCGACTTAGCGGTGCTCCAAAATGCGGAGATGGCCGTCTTCGCGTCGCCGTCGTTTGCACTGCGCTCCGTTGCGCATGAGGCTGCGCCGCACCTGAAAAAAGGCACGCTGCTCGTCTCGCTTACGAAGGGCATTGAGCGCGGAACGCACCTGCGCATGAGCGAGATCATCGCACAGGAATGCGGCGAGGGCTATCGTATCGCAGTGCTCTCCGGCCCCTCGCACGCCGAGGAGGTCGCGCGCCGTCTGCCGACGGGCTGTGTGGCGGCGTCCGCCGATCAGGCGAGCGCCGAGGCCGTGCAGCGCGCGTTCATGAACGAGGTCTTCCGCGTCTACACGCACGACGACGTCGTCGGCGTGGAGCTTGCGGGCGCGCTCAAGAACGTCGCGGCGCTGTGCTGCGGCATCAGCGACGGCTGCGGCATGGGCGACAACACCCGTGCGCTGCTCATCACCCGCGCGCTGAGTGAGATCTCGCGCCTGGCCGAGTGCATGGGCGGGCGCAAGGAGACGCTCGCCGGTCTTGCCGGCATGGGCGATCTCATCGTCACGTGTACGTCGATGCACTCACGCAACCATCGCGCGGGCATCCTGATCGGTCAGGGCAAGAGCGCGCAGGAGGCCATGGACGAGGTCGGCGCGGTCGTCGAGGGCTATTATGCCGCGCGCAGCGCGCATGAGCTCGCGCAGCGCTATGGCGTAGAGATGCCGATCTCGACGGCAGTGTACGAGGTCCTCTACGAGGGCAAGAGCGCCGCGCCGCTCATCGGCGTTCTGATGAGCCGCACGCCGAAGAAGGAAAGCGATTGCAGCTGGTTATAACTCAAAAGCGAGGGGCAAAGCCCCTCGCTTTTGAAAAAGTTTCACTTCGTTCTGTGCCGAGCTGTCCGCGTAAGCGGACAACTCGACACTCACTACGTGCAAAGAATTTTTCTGACGCGCACGCCCCAGGGCGGTCTCTCTTGCCGCTCTGCGGCAATTCACCTTCTGTCGCGGCAGAAAACGAATTTAAATTTATTTCGTGCCGTGCGCGGCACGAAACTCTGTGAGACCATTTGATAAAAACAGCGCCGACCCGCGAAAGCGGGCTGGCGCTGTTTTCCTATATGGGCGGGATCGATCAGTCGTGGTGCTCCTCGTCCCAGAGCTTTTCGGCCTCGGGGCGCCAGCAGGCGGCGTAGGACTCGCACTTGTTGCACAGGTGCTCCACGCTCTCGGGCGCTTCCAGGTCGGTCGAATGCGCGCCGCTGCGCGCGACCATCTGTGGCAGATATTCAGGATTTTCCAGCATCGGGCAGGGGCGCAGGTGGTTGTTGTTGAACGGCTGGCCCTTGCGGTACTCCTTAAAAAGCGGCTGCTGGAGACATTCGAGGAAGCTCTTTTCGCGGATGTTCGCACCCGAGTAATGGATGAACACGCAGGGCTCGACGTCGCCCGCGGCGTTGATATGGCAGTAGAGCTTGCCGCCGGCGATGCAGCCGCCCACGAACTCGCCGTCGTTCTGGAAGTCCATGGCGAAGATCTCCTTGCCGCCGGTGAGACCGCGGATCTCGCGCACGCGGTCTTTCATATAGGCGCGCTGCTCGGGATTAAGCAGCAGGTCGGTCGTCGCGCCCATGCCGACTGGCATGTAGTGGAAGTACCAGGCGAAGAAGCAGCCCTTGGAGATGAGCAGGTCGAGGAATTCATCGCTCGTGACGACCTTGTAGTTCTTGCTCGTGTAGCAGATGGACACGCCGAACGGGATATGGTTTTTGTGCATGAGGTCCATCGCGGCGAGCGCCTTTTCAAAATGTCCCGTGCCGCGGCGGCCGTCGTTGGCGTCCTCAAAGCCCTCGATGCTGACCGAGACGATGAAGTTGCCCACGCGCTTGAGCTCGTCGCAGAAGGCCTGGTCGATGAGCGTGCCGTTCGTGAAGGCGTGGAAAGCGATGTCGCGGTGCTTTTCGCACAGGCGGAAGATGTCTGCCTTACGCATGAGCGGTTCGCCGCCGGTGAAGAGGCAGGCGTGGGTGCCGAGCTCTGCGCCCTCGGTCAGCACGCGGTCCATCTCCTCAAAGGTGAGGTTCTGCTTGTGGCCGTACTCCGCCGCCCAGCAGCCCGCGCAGCGCATATTGCAGGCGCTCGTCGGGTCCATGAGGACGATCCACGGGATGTTGCAGTCATACTTTTCGGAGTTTGCCCGCGCCTGCTGGAAGCCGCGGAAGCCGCCCTCGTAGGCGGCGGCCGTCAGGAAGGTCCTGAGAAGGTAGGGGTCGCACTCGCGCAGCAGGCGCTCGGCGTAGTGTGCCCATTTGCTGTCGGGGGCGTTTGCAATCTGGTGCAGCATCTCGAAGGTCTCCGGCGTCCAGACGCTGGAGTGGATCTTTTGGACCATGTTGACAAAGTCGTTTGCGACGGTGCAGACGTCCTTCGTCTGGCTTTTTCTGATGAGCGAGTCGAGCATGGCCTCAAAGGCCTTGCGCTCTGCTGCGTGGGCGATTTTTTCTGCTGCGTTCATAGTGTCACGATTCCTTTCCCTGCCCGCGGTGCGGGCATCCTAAAAATTCAGGAGGAAAGGGCGCGATCCTTTCCCTCCGTTGCCTGTGCGGCGATTTTCTGGAGCTTTTCCATGCGCGCATCGAGCTGTGCGCTGATCTCGGCGCACTCATAGAGCTCGCGCTCCACGTATTCCATTTCGGGGAGATTTTTCTTGTAGCGGATCTTATGCTCAAGGCTGGCCCACCAATCCATCGAGATCGTGCGGAACTGCACCTCGACTTTCATGAGCCGCTTCTGGTCATGCAGGAAGATGGGCGTTTCGACGATGAGATGGAGGCTGCGGTAGCCGTTGGGCTTAGGGTTTGCGATGTAGTCCTTGCGCTCTAAGAGTGTGATGTCGTCCTGGCGCAAAAATGCCTCGGAGAGTTTGTAGATGTCGGCAGGGTGCGAGCAGATCACGCGCACACCGGCGATGTCGTTCAAATTCTTTTCGATGCTCTCCACCGTGAGCGGATAGCCGCGGCGGCTGAGCTTTTCCATGATGCTCTCGGGGGACTTGAGGCGGGTCTTGATCGTCTCGATGGGGTTGCGGTCGTATTGCAGTGAGAGCTCTTCGTTGAGCACGTTGAACTTCGTCTCGACCTCCATGATCGCGCAGCGGTAATAGCTCATCAGCTCACGGTAGGGCTGGAAGTATTTCTGGACCCACTGCTGTACCTCACCGTGGGAAAAACGGGAGAGCAGCACCTGTTCAAGATAAGTGCGATCGACAAGCGGACGGATCGGCACTGTCATCAGCTCCTTTGTACTTAGCATTTCTTGTCCCACACGGAAAAATGTGGGCTTGCAGAAAAAGCATAGCAAAGAAGCGCCGCGCTTTCAATGGGCAGGGTGTAAACTTTTTTGTTCACGGCGCGAGAAGGGGACGCTCCCCTCGTTAACACCAACTTAACAAAGAAAACTGCCGAAAACTATGGACAAAAGGAGCCGCATATCAGATTTTCAGACAGTGGCACGCAAATGTCACAGAAGACAAAATATAAGAAAACGTCCTTTCCCCGGTGGAAAGGACGTTCAAATAGACGATATTTAGAAGAAAAATACGCTTACGCGCCGATCACATGCGCCGTCATCATCTGCCAGAGGATGGAGAGCTGCTGTGTGGAGATGAGCACATAGGCCAGAATGAAGACGAACCAGAGCTTCTGCATGTTCTCCTCTTTTTTGCAGAGGAAATAGCAGTAGGAAAAATACGCCACGGCGTCCACGATCAAAACCGTGAGGAACATGACGAGAAAGCCCTGCTCGCTCTGCTCGGCGGTGCCGGTGTAGAGCGAGAGGAGAGAGTAATATAAAAACGTGGCGGTGAACGGCCACTTGAGCTTGCGCCAGTCGTGGATGCGGTCTTTCTTATTCATGGAAGCGCTCCTTTTTTGCGTTTTCCACAGTATACCCTGCGGCATGGCAGATTGCAAGGGGAAATGACCTTGCCAAGCGGGCGTGGGGTGTGGTAGACTGCAAAAAAGAGGTGATATACATGCTGGATACGTTGATCCGCGGCGCGAAGATCGTCGACGGCACGGGAAAGGCGGCGTTCACGGCGGACGTCGGCATTTTAGACGGCATGATCGAAGCGGTCGGAAATTTATCAGGTGCGCAGGCGTTCGAGACCATCGAGGCCGCGGGCCGCGTCCTGACGCCGGGCCTTATCGACATGCACCGCCACGCCGACGCAGCGCTGTTTCGCGAAGGCTTTGGCGAGGCGGAGCTCTGCCAGGGACTTACGACGCTTGTGAACGGCAACTGCGGCATGTCGCTCGCGCCGCTCTCGGGCGCGCACGCGGACGAGTGCGCGAAATACCTCGCGCCCATCACGGGGAACATCCCGCCGGAGCTGCGCTTTGCGTCCATTGACAGCTATTTCAAGGCGGCGCAGGGGCGGGGGCTGCCGCTCTCGTGCGCGGAACTCATCGGCATGGGCACGCTGCGCACGCTTGCCGCGGGCTTCACGACGGGAGATTTGTCACCGCTCGAGCTGCGCGATCTGCACTATCACATGGAAGCGGCGCTGGCCGACGGCGCGTGCGGCGTATCGCTCGGCCTTGGCTACGCGCCGGAGATCTTTTACTCGACCGACGGGCTCATCCGCGCGCTCGCGCCGCTGCACCGGAGCGGCGTGCCCATCTGTGTCCACATGAGGCAGGAGGGCGACGGCG
>OMEC01000848.1_pt1 | contig 14262 bp, 17 predicted proteins | sample 1673401 | NCBI WGS metagenome assembly OMEC01 (sample SAMEA103958110, study PRJEB25191) | human gut metagenome | reverse complement strand
AGCTTTGAAAACGGCACGATAGACGGCGCCACCGCCTTCCACCTTTACGACACCTTCGGCTTCCCCATAGAGTTCACCGAGGAGCTGGCCAAGGAAAACGGCCTCAAAGTGGACGTCGAGGGCTTCAAGGCGGCATTTGAAGAGCACCAGAAGAAGAGTCAGGCCGGCGCAGAGCAGCGGTTTAAGGGCGGCCTTGCGGATACCAGCTTAGAGACCGCACGCCTCCACAGCGCAACCCATCTGCTTCAGGCGGCGCTGCGCAAGGTACTCAACGACAGCACCATCAGCCAGCGGGGCTCCAACATAACCGCCGAGCGTCTCCGCTTCGATTTCAGCTTTGGCCGCAAGCTCACCAAGGAAGAGCTTCAGCAGGTAGAAGATCAGGTCAACGAGTGGATACAGGCCAAGGCACCCATCACCTGCGAGGAAATGACGGTAGACGAGGCGAAGGAGCAGGGCGCGGTAGGCCTGTTCGGCGACAAATACGGCGAGCGCGTAAAGGTATACACCATGGGCACCTTCTCCAAGGAAATCTGCGGTGGCCCTCATGCCGGCAACACAGGCGACCTGGGACACTTCAAGATCAAGAAGGAGGAGGCCTCCAGCTCCGGCGTGCGCAGGATAAAGGCCGTATTGGAGTACTAATTCAACATCGAAGCTTCAAAGGGGCGTTTTTTCGCCCCTTTTGAGTAAACGGAGGTTTATATGGCAGAGACCAGCTGGTATTATTACGATTGGCAGATGGATGGGGACCCGGCGGAGTTCGCCGTAGATACCCGTTTCTTTGACAAGGCGCCATATGAGAACAGACCGGTGCTGCTGCATATGCGCTGCGAAATGAAGGACGGCGCGGAGCTGAACAACCGCGGCAGGCGGCACATAGGCCGTCTGGAAAAAAAGTGTAAAAGCGACCTTAAGGCGCTGTACGCAGGCTATATAGAGGACGCCTACCGCCGGGTGATGTTCTTCTACACCGACAAGGCCTCCCGCATCGAGGCGCTCGACGACATGGCGGACAGGGAGCGGTATCTTTACTGCTCGGCCGGCGCAAGCGACGACCCGGAATGGAACACCCCGACGCCGCCAAGTACTACACCGAGACCAACCGCAAAAACGCCCAGCTCTACCGCAAAAACGGCGACTGTATAACCGCTGTCCGGCGGCTGACGCTGCACATGGCCTTTTCCCTTGAAACGCTTGTGCCCCAGTTTGCTGAGGAGGCCCGCCTTTCCGGCTTCGCCATAGGAGACGCGGAGTTCAATCCGGATATAGACCTGCCCTACGGCGTAAAGCTTCACATAATATCCAGCCTGCTCAATGAGGATCTGGATAAATACACTACCCTCGCCATATACACCGCCGAACGCTACGGAGGGCGGCTGCTTTACTGGGAGTCCCCCATAATACCTAAGAACAGCCCGCTTAGGTAAGTGTAGAAGAGGCCGTTTTCTTTCTCTTTTCTTTTCGGACGAAAAGAAAAGAGAAAGAAACAAAGAGAAAAGAAAAGCCTGACGAAAACAATAATTTTAAAGGAACGGTTCTTTCCGTTCCTTTCAGCTTATATCGCTTGGATTCACCCCGTACAGCTTCTTGAAGGCGCGGAGGAAAGCGGAGTAATCGCCATAGCCGCAGCGCTGGCCCGCCTCTACTACCGGCACCCCGTCCCGAATAAGCTCTGCGGCCTGTATGAGCCGCTTCTGCTGTATGTACTTATGGGCGCTGTATCCCGTCATCTCTTTGAATTTATGCATGAGGTAGGACTTGCTCATGTAAAACTGCCTGGCGATGGACTCAAGGGACAGGTCCTTCTCCAGATTGGCGTTCACATAGGCGATTATCTCCTCCAGCTTGGGGTCGCTGCGAAACGCCTCCTTCACCATGGCGGTGTGATCCTTGAGGGCAATTCGGTTCAGCTCTATCATAAACTGTAAAAACGTGGTGCGGGAGAGCAGCTCATGGCCGAATTCCTGTGCGCCCATGGCGGATTCCACCGTGTTGAGCTGCTTCATCAGCGTCACACGGTCGGCATTTTCAGGTCGTATGAGACTGAAGCTCTTCTCCTCCGCCATGGTGAAGCACTGGCGCAGGTCGTCCCCACCCAGACAGTGATCACGGAGATAGTCCGCATTTACCCAGAGTATTATCCGCTCATATGGCTCGGAAGGGTCTATTATGGGCCGGTGTATCTGGTTGTGTGGCACCAGCAGTATATCCCATGGCTTTAAGAAATACGCCTTGCCCTCGACCACGTAGGTGACGTTGCCGGTTAGGAATACCACTATCTTATCGAACTCGTGATAGTGATAGCCCAGCTCAAGCTCCACCTGATCCCTTATGTGGAACAGACGGAAATCCTCTTTCAGGTAGCCCCGCTTGTTTATCATCTCCATTGCCGTCACCTCCCTTAATTATCATATAACATATTTTGCAATATGACAAACAGATTTTGCGTTAAAGAGCGTAAAAACATTATTTTCACAAAGTAATGCGTAGGAGTATCTGCATAAATTCGCGAGAAATGAAACGAATTCGGAAGAAAATTAGGGCAATATGGTGAATATGCCTAATTAACGGCCTTTTAGTGTTGAATTTGGCAGTCTGTGTCATGTATAATGAATTATAGATGTAGGCACACAGCTTTTTTGTTTAGAAAGGAGCTTGACACATAAATGGAAAGACGGCATCTGCCCCACGTTACGGGCGACTTAAGATCCCACATAGTAACGGTGCCCGAAGAAATATGGAAATGCAGCGGCATAGTTATACTCGGCCGGCGCATAAAGTCGCTGGTATTCACCACCGACATAGCCATAATACGCAACTGCAACGCCGACGCGGTGCTTGCGGTCTACCCATTCACGCCGCAGCAGGTCATTTCAAATTCAATAATACAGGCCTCAAACATACCCGTGCTGTGCGGTGTAGGCGGCGGCATGACCGGCGGCGACCGCACTGTGCGCCTCTCCAAGGATGCGGAGGCCCAGGGCGCTTCAGGCGTGGTGGTAAATGCACCCATGACCAACGACGTAATCGAAAAGATGGCCAAGGTGATAGATATACCCATAATCGCCACCGTGCTGAGCGAAAAAGCCGACATACAGGCCCGCCTTGACGCGGGGGTATCCATACTCAACGTGTCTGCGGCAGCCCGCACGCCGGAGGTAGTGAGCGCCATACGGGAGAAGTTCCCCGATGTGCCTATGATTGCCACCGGCGGCCCCACCGAGGAGTCCATCCTGGAAACGATAGAGGCCGGTGCCAATGCCATCAGCTATACGCCGCCCTCCACCAAGGAGCTTTTCTCGAGGACGATGGAGGACTACAGGAGCAGGGAGCTATAAGCAAAAAAGTGGCTTAAAGCCACTTTTTATTTTGCCCTGAAGAAGCATACCGTTATGAATGGCGTTACGCGAATGGCCGCACGGCCTATGAGCTGCTCCTGCTTTACGCGCATTGCGGCGGCATCCGGCAGGCCGTTTTCGCGGTCGTCTGGCATTATAAAAAACTCACCCTGCTTTAGGGTTATCTCTTCCATATCCCAGCTGCCTGTGGGCTTATAGGCGGACTCATCAAGGAGATAGCCGGATATGTACACCTTGCCCTCCTTCATGGCCACCCTGTCGCCGGGCAGCGCCACTATGCGGCCTATCTCGGTGCCGGCATCGCCCCTGAAGGCATAGGCCTCGCCGCGCTTGGGCATGGAAAGGTGCATGGAGAGCTTATCGAAAAGCACCACGTCGCCGGGATAAAGCGTGGGGCTCATGCCGGGATCGGTTATCCTTATACCCGTGAACCACACGGTAAATATCAGCGCCACCATGAGCGCCGCCGCAGCTATACCCCATATCCAGTTCACCGTGGAAAAGGTCTTGTGCTCCGCCCTGTTTTTTTCAGTCCTGAGCGCTCTCATTTTTGCTGCTCCCTGTGAGATTTTTCTTTGCCTTCTTGACGAATTCCTGCCTGTCCAGCATCACTATCCGGCCGCAGCCGCAGCACTTTATCTTTATATCCGCCCCGGTGCGGGTAATCGTCCATTCCGAGCTGCCGCATGCGTGGGGCTTTTTCATGAGTATCCTGTCCCCAAGGTCAAATTCCGTTACCAAGCTATCTGCTCTCCTTTATTATATGCCTATCGGTAGGGCCATCTATGCCCTCCTCCCTGAAGCGCTTCTTTGCGGCGGCTATGGTGCCCCGCTGTATCTTCCACTGGTTCGTCGCGTCCGTGGGCACGCTTATACGAAGGGTCACGGAATCCGCATTCTCAGCCACTACTCCCCAGTCCTGTATGGGAGCCTCTATGCCGAAGGAAGCTATCACCTTTTCAAGCTCCTCGTGCATTATTGCCATGGCCCTGTCAGCGTCCGCCTCCTGAGCTATGTTCATCTCCACTACCGCCAGGTAATCCCGGCGGGAGTAGTTGACCACCGTCTTAACCTGACCGTTTGGGATCATGGTCTTTTCTCCCCTCCAGCCCTGCAACGTGACTGTGCGGAGCGTCATCTCCTCGACGGTACCCTCAACGCCGCCTATAGACACATAGTCGCCCACGGAAAGCTGATCTTCAAAGAGCAGGAACATGCCTGTCACTATGTCGCCTATGAGGCTCTGCGCGCCGATGCCCAGGGCAAGGGTACCTATGCCGGCGGCCGCCAGCATGGAGTTCATCGCCCCCGCAAGGCCCAGCTCGCCTATGGATACCGCTATGGCGATAAAATAAAACACATAACGGCTTATGCTGACCGCAAGGGATACCGCCGTATCTACTCTGTGGGTAAAGTAGGGCTGATCCTGCACCTTCTTGAACCGGCCGTTGGCTATGGTCTTCGCCACCTTGCCCACCGCCTTTACCGCCACATGGGCCATAAGGAAGGCGAGAGCTATGTTTCCCGCCGAGGTAAGCCAGCTTAGCCCCTTATCCGCCAATAATTTATCCAGCGGCCCTATCAAAAGCAAGAGCTTCATACCGTATCTGTCCTATCGAATAAAATTCGTGGTTACCCGTTTCTCCTGCTCCGGCTCTGCAACGCCTGCGGCTTTGCCCGCCTGTATGCACTTTATGAGCCACGCCATGTTTTCCCCCAGATAGCGCATGGTCTGGAGCCCCTCCTCGTCCTCGCGCACCTGCTCCGGGGTATTGCCGTGTACCTGGTTCCAGTATACGGAGGTGGCTATGGGCATCTGGGATATGGAGAAATACTTGTTCAACTGGTCAAAGGCGGCGGAAGCGCCGCCCCGGCGGCAGGATACCACGGCCGCGCCGACTTTCCCACGCATCTTCCTGCCCGCGGCGTAAAACAGCCTGTCCATAAATGAGGTTATCTGGCCGGAAGCTGCGGCATAATACACAGGGGAGCCTGCTACAATCCCGTCAAACTCGTCTATGCGCTTGATTATGTCGTTCACCTGCCCGCCGAAGGAGCAGAGGCCGTCCCTCCTGCACCGCCCGCAGGCTATACAGCCCGGCACAGGGGCCTTTCCGAGATAAAGAATCTCTGTCTCTATGCCGTTCTTCTCAAGGGACGCCGCAACCTCGCAAAGCGCGGTATAGGTGCAGCCGTGTTCATTCGGGCTGCCGTTTATGAGTAACACCTTTGACATCTTGTTTATCTCCTTATTAAAAATATCCGTGTATTTTCCCCTTACCCGCCCTCGCGCCCTCCGTCGGCTTCATCGGTAGTAAAATTGCTCTGTTTCGGTGCTGTTGTAAATATACTGAGCATATTTGTAAAGCGGATTCGAACCGCCCCGCTGCTCCCCGCGAACCAGTAACTTTTCGGCATTTTACTCCCGCCGGGGGAGGAAGCCCGCCCGGTGGCGCTACCGCTGCCGCTAAAACGCATTCTTAGTTTTAGCGGGCTTTTCATATTTTGCTTTTCCCCTGCTTTTTTTAAAGAGAAAGAAGCAGGGGTTTATTTAAGCTCAGTGGTCCAGTTAAGCCCCTGTATCCTCACGTCCAGTTCCCGGAGCTGCTTTGAGAGTTCGTCCGCCTGCTTCTGCAGTGCGGAGACGTCAACGGTACTGCGTATGACTATCTCGCTGCGGGTCGCCCGTGCCGCTGTATTGCTGGCCTCCTGGAGAAAGTCATTCAGGCCGCTGATGCGCTCGATGAGTGCATCCCTGCGGGCCAGAAGGGCAGTCAGCGTTTCGCCGCCGTCCGTCGTGGCGGCATTGGTGAGGTTTGTGCGGCGTATGAGCTCCTCATACCTCTCGCAGAGGCGTCCGTACTCCTCCAGGAGTGCATGAGGATCCTCGGCGGGTTTTTCGCCCTCCTGCACAAGGGCGTTTCGCCTGAGGCGACTCCGAAGCTGTTGTATGCGCTTCTGTATATCAGCTCTCTCGGACAGTGCTTCTGCCAGCTTCATATATTTTTACCTCGCTTTTTCTGTACTTTTCTATGATACAGTATACCATAAACTTACCGCCTGAGGAATGAATAATGATAAAACAAAGGAGCGCTCCCTAAGGATGAGCGGCACCCCAATTGTTAGACAGTATGGTATACTGCTAATGAGAGGGATGATATTTTATGTCAAAAGGAATACCGAACAGGATATACACAGGAGAATTCAATCAAAAGGATGTAGAGACGATGCAGAAAGGCTGAGGCACATCGAGGAGGAGCGAAAGCTTGGTTTGCCGCATGGGCCAGCTTCATCATGGAAACGATCTACCTTGAAGAATGCCCGGAAGGACTGTACATCGAACAGAGGGGGCGCGGCGGCAAAGGGCGCACAACAGAAAGCATGAGCCGAAAAGATAACTGTTTGGACAATGCTGTAATGGAAAAATTCTTCCGGATGCTCAAAACCGAACTTTTTTACCTACAAGACTCCGATTCTCCGGAACACTTCAAAGCTGAACTCATCGACTTCCTCGATTACTACAACAACCGCAGGATCAAGGCAAAACTAAATGGCCTGACACCTGCTCAACACAGATCTTTTATTGCCTATATTTTTCCAGCCTTTTCCCTGCCCACAGAGCCAGCGCCAGCTTGGCGAGGTCCGGCAGTATGAAGGGGAATACGCACTTGGAGAGGGCGGCAAGAAGCGTTATGGGCCCCTTCGTGTCGCCGTAAACCTTTACGAACCAGAGGGTGCCGAAGGCATAGCAGGCCAGCAGGCCGAGGAACAGCGCCAGCGCCTTAGCCCAAAGCCCCGCCTTATTGCGGCAGAGCAGGCCATAGATGGGGCATATGAGCAGAAAGCCAACTATGTAGCCGCCGGTGGGCCCGAGAAGCGCCCCCATGCCGCCGTTAAAGCCGGAAAACACCGGCGCGCCCATAGCGCCCAGCAGTATGTACAGCGCTATGGCTATGGCCCCGTCCCTTGCGCCCAGAAGCAGGAGCGTCAGGAAAACGCCGAAGGTCTGCATGGTGAAGGGGGGCTGAGTGGGTATCGACAGCCATGCGCAGGGGGCGAGAAGGGCCGCGCAGAGGGCGATGCGTGTCATGCGTTTTGTAGTCATACGGTAAGTGTTATCTCCTCAGTTTTAAAGAAATAAGCCGGGCAAGATCCTCCGCGCTGCCGGAAAACAGTTCCCCGGCGTCCTCATAGAGCTGCCGCCGCTGTGCGAATATCTCCCGGAGCCTGCCCGCTCCGCCAGAAAGGAGCGGCCTGTCTGCAGCGTCTATATCCGCTACGGTTTCTTCGATATCGCGGAATATCCAGATTATATCACCGGTGCGGCGCATGAATTGTATATTCTCACCTTGGCACACTATGCCGCCCCCCGTGGAGACTATGCCGCAGGGCTGGTTTTCCAAGGAAAACAGGGCTTTTTGCTCCATCTTTCTAAAATGCGCCTCGCCGTATTCCTTAAAAATTTCGGGTATCGTCATTCCGGAACTACGCTGAATGATTTCGTCGATATCGTAAAAGGGCAGCTTCAGCGCCTCCGCCGCGGCGCGGCCCTTGGTGGTCTTGCCGCAGCCCATCATGCCAATGAGGTATATCATAGCCCCTCCATGCAGTTCAATATTCCCAAGCACAGCGCCGCCTCCGCCGCAGCCAGGCCCCGGAGGGCTATGCAGCTGTCATGCCTGCCCCCTACAGTTATCCGGGCGTTTTGCAGCTCCCGCAGGTTTACCGTGTGCTGGGGCTGAGTTATGGAAGGGGTAGGCCGGAAAGCCACCCTGAGAAGCACAGGCGCGCCGTTGGCCATGCCGCCGTTTATGCCGCCGGAATTATTGCTCTCGAAGGCTATTTTGCCGTCTTTTATCCTTATGCCGTCGTTGGCGTCGCTGCCATGCATATCCGCCATGCGGAAGCCCGCGCCGAATTCGACGCCCTTCACCCCGGGAACGGCGTACATTATTGAAGCTATTGAGCTTTCCAGCCCCTCCCATAGAGGGCCGCCGGTCCCTACGGGCAATCCCAGCGCGCAAAGCTCCACGCTGCCGCCTACGGAATCGCCCCGCTCCGCCGCCTCGCCTATCCTGTCCTCCATGGTCCTGCGGGCGCTTACGTCCAGAACGGGAAAGTCGGATCCTCTCAACCTGTCCAGCGTATGTCTGTCCACCTGCAGCGGGTCGAAGGGAGAGTCCAAAGCTCCGCCGATATCGTAATAATGCCCGCCTGCGGTTATGCCCCTTTGCATCAGCAGCTGCCGGGCCACGGCCCCTGCGAATACCAGAGGCAGCGTCATGCGGCCGGAGAATATACCGCCGCCGGAGGGTATGCCGCCGTATTTTATGTACGCCGGGTAGTCGCAGTGGGAGGGACGGGGCAGTGAGGATATGTCCGCGTAATCCTTCGGTCTGAAGTCCGAATTTTCAAATTCCACACGAAGCGTATCTCCCGTGGTCACGCCGCCGCGCACGCCGGAAATGTATATTGGAACGTCGGCCTCCCTCCGGGAGGCTTTTTTTGCTTACGCCCCTGCGCCTTTCAATGTCCCGGGAAATGATTTCCCCGTCCAGCCTCAGCCCCTTTGGCAGCTCCATGGTAAGGCCCATCCGCTTTTCGTGTGAGCCTCCGTAGATATCAAGCTTTATGCTTCCCCATGGCCTCATGCTATGCTGCCTCCCAGCTGTCTGTATTCATCAAAGAACCCCGGCGCGGATTTGCTGACGCACTCCGCCCCATTAAACTCTATCCCGCCGCAAAGGCCCGCCGCCATTATCAAAAGCATGGCTATGCGGTGGTCGTTATGGCAGAGGCAGGCCGCGCCGTGCAGCTTCCCGCCGCCCCTTATGGTGAATCCGTCGGGAGCCTCATCTATATCCGCCCCCAGCCTTTTAAGCTCGGTTGCGATGGCGCTTATCCTGTCGCACTCCTTGAAGCGCAGCCGCCCGCCGTTTTTGACCACGGTGCTGCCTTCTGCCGCCAGAGCCGCCAGCGCTATGGCGGGGGCAAGATCCGGAGTGTCGGATACGTCTACGTCTATACCGCGAAGCCGGCCGGGGGATACCGTGACGCTGCCGCCGCCCATATCCACCCTTGCCCCCATGCGGTCCAGTATGCTGAGCATTGCCCTGTCTCCCTGTATGGAACCGGGGTCCAGGCCCGTCACGGTTACGGGACCGTATACCGCGCCCGCCGCTAAAAACAGCGATGCGTGGGTATAGTCCCCCTCAACGGTCACGTCCGCGGCCTTGAGACGCCGGGGCTTTACCAGTATGGTGTCCTGGCCCATCCATTGGCTCTCGCCGCCGAATGCGGAGAGCGAAGCGCGGGTCAATTCGACGTAGCTTTTGCTCTGTAGGGGAGTGGTGAGCCGTATGCGGCTTTCCCCCTCCAGCAGCGACAGCGCCAGCAGCAGCCCGCTTATATATTGGGAAGAAACGTCTCCCCTTATGGGAAACTCCCCGGGGCCGAAGCTCCCGGAGACGCTGAGCTTCTCCGCTGCTACACCCTTGCTTTTGAGAAGCTCTGTTACGGGCTCCATTGGCCGGGCGGCCAGCGACGGTGACAGCATAAACTCCGCCTTCCCCCCAATGAGGGGAGCAACGGGGTAAAGCAGCCTGTATGTGGCGCCGGAATCCCGGCAGTCAAGGCGGAGGACGTCCGGCTTTGCATTTATGCCTGTTATTTCAAGGGTGTCGTCCCGGAATACGGCTGCGGCCCCGAGGGCGCGTATGCAGTCGAGGGTAGCGGTCAGGTCGTCCGGCAGCTCCCCCGACAGACCCCGTATGACGCTTCTGCCTTGGGCCAGGGCGGCGCATATCATGTATCTGTGTGCGGCGCTCTTTGATGGTATGGCTGTCACGGAGCCATGGGGCCGCCCGGAAAACCGCGTCATCGGGCCAGACTCAGCGCCCTGTCGCAAAGCTCCCCTATGGGCATGGCGATCACGGCAGCCTGTCCGATCTTTTTCAGGAACACGGCGTTGACGGTTTCGCCGTCCCCCTTCTTATCCAGCAGCATGGCGGCGCGGAAGGCATCTTTGTCTATATTCTCCATCTCTGTGGGCAGCCCGGCGGCGGAAAGGGCGGATATGAGCTGCGCCGCCGTGCCCGGCTCGGTCAGCCCCATGCTCTCGCCTATTTTTGCCATGGCTACCATGCCTATGGATACGCCGCAGCCGTGCAGCAGCTCAAAGCCGCTTGCCCGCTCCAGCGCGTGGCCTATGGTGTGGCCGAAGTTCAGCTCCCGGCGAATGCCGGTATCCTTGGTGTCAGCCTGAACGTAGCCCGCCTTTATCATGGCGGTGCGGTATACGGTTCGGGTGAGGTCGTCCTCCCCTGAGTTAAGGTCGCCCGAGGATATGGCGCCGCACTTTATGACCTCAGCCATGCCGGAGGCGAGGTGCTCCCTGGGCAGTGTGGAAAGGAGGGCTGTATCTGTCACCACCAGTACGGGCTGGTAGAATGTGCCTATGAGGTTTTTGCCCCGGGGATGGTCTATGGCCACCTTTCCCCCGATGGAGGAATCCGCCTGGGCCAGCAGCGTGGTGGGACAGTGTACGAGGGGCACGCCCCGCCTGTACGTGGCTGCGGCAAACCCCGCCGCGTCCCCTACGGTGCCGCCGCCAAAGGCTATCACCGCGTCTGAGCGGCCTATCAGGTTGTCCATAAGGCCGGAATATATGTCGAAAAGCCTGTCGTGGCTCTTTATCTCCTCGCCGGGGGGCAGTATGATGCTGCCGGCTCTGACCTTTGCCCGCTCCAGCGTGGCCATGATGGTATCGAGGTGCAGCTTTGCCACAGTCTCGTCCGTCACCACCGCCGCCCTGCGGAAGCCGGTGAACAGGCCCTCTTCCTTTATCATGCCGGGACCTATCTGTACGCTGTATTCCCGGTTGTCTGCGTTTACGGAAATTCTCATGTCAATTTACTCCAAGGGCATCTCATGCCATACTATTTCAGCACCTATAATAACACATATCCGTCCCAATATCATCATAGCGTCTGGAAAAAAACCGTGGCGTAGTGTAAACTATATATGATTAAAAAAGCGACAGGAGGCTTAAATATATGCTGGAAAAACTCAGGAAGGCTATGAAGACTGCCGATATAGACATGCTGCTGATACCCTCGGCAGACCCCCACGGTTCGGAGTACCCGGAGGAATACTTCAAGGCACGCAAGCACTTTTCGGGCTTTACGGGCAGCGCCGGAACTCTGCTCATATGGCAGGGGGGCGCCGGGCTCTGGACCGACGGACGGTATTTTCTTCAGGCGGAGCGGCAGCTTGAGGGCAGCGGCATAGACCTGTTCAAGATGCGGGAGCCGGGCGTTCCCACGGTGGATGAGTTCATAGCGGAAAACATAAAGGGCGGCGTATTGGGCGCTGACCTTCGCACCATATCCGCCAGCGAGGGCATGGAGCTTGAAAAGGGCGGAGCCATATTAAAGGACTGCCGCAGCCTGATAGACGGCTGCTGGGAGGGAAGGCCGGAGCTTTCAAGGGAGCCGGCGTATGTGCTGCCTATGGAGCTTGCGGGGGTATCCTCATCGGATAAGCTTGGGGCTGTCCGCGCCGAGATGGCAAAGTGCGATGCCAATGCATGCATATTTACGGATCTTGCGGATATAGCGTGGCTGTTCAATATACGCGGAAACGACGTAAAGTATCTGCCCGTGGCCCTGTCCTACGCCATAGTTGAAAAGCAGAAGGCATATGTATTCATGGATGCTGCCAAGGCGGCCCCCATAGCGGCCCACCTCAAGGCTCTGGATACAGAGATACTGCCATATGACGCCATATATGAGTTCATATGCCGCTACGGCGAGAAGGACGCCGTAATGTGCGCGCTGTCGATACTGAACTATAAGCTGTATCAGGGCATAGCGCGATGCAGAGTGGTGGATATGGATCCGGTGCAGCTGCTGAAGGCGGTAAAGAACCCCGTGGAGCTTGAGAATATGCGCAAGACCCACATAAAGGACGGCGTGGCCGTCACCCGCTTCATGCACTGGGCAAAGACCCACGCAAAAGAGGGATATACCGAAATGCAGGCCGCAGATGTGCTTGAGGGCTTCCGCAAAGAGCAGGAAGGGTATATGTACCCCAGCTTTGAGACTATCGCGGGCTACGGCCCCCACGGAGCCATAGTACACTATTCCGCTACCCCTGAGACGGATATACCCGTAAAGCCGGAGGGGCTGCTGCTGGTGGATTCCGGCGGGCAGTACATGGGCGGCACCACCGACATAACCCGCACCATAGCCCTGGGGCCCTTGACAAAAGAGGAAAAGCAGGCCTTTACCATAGTTCTGGAAAGCATGCTTGCGCTGCTCACCTTCAGGTTCCCAAAGGGCTGCGCGGGCTTTAACCTGGACGCCATAGCCAGGGCTCCATTCTGGAGCAGGGGCATGGATTACAACCACGGCACAGGTCACGGTGTAGGCTATATGCTTTCGGTACACGAGGGGCCCAACGGCATACGCGGGCAGCGCCGGGTAAAGTCCGAGGATGCGGAGTTCGTTCCGGGCATGATAACCTCGGACGAGCCGGGCATATATATCGAGGGCAAATACGGCGTCCGCCACGAGAACCTGACGGAGTGCGTGGAGGCTGAGCCCGGCTCAAGGTATCTGGAGTTCCGGTCCATAACCTTCGCGCCCATAGACCTTGACGCCATAGATGAGGATACCCTGACCGAGACTGCGAGACTGCAGCTCAATGCCTACCATAAGGAGGTATACGCCAAGCTTGCCCCTCATATGGGTGAGGAAGAGCTGGTATGGCTGAAGGAATATACGAGGGAAATATAGCGTGGAGCGTGAACCGCAGGATAAAAAGCTGTTTTGCAGGTGGGGCGAGCTTGCCTTCGTGCTGGGCACCTTCTTCATAGCCTTAGGAGTTTCGCTTATGGAAAAGGGCGGCCTCGGCATGTCCATGGTGACGTCCCAGTCCTATATAATTTCCCTTGCCGTGCCCTTTCTGACCTTCGGCATGGCGGATTATATGCTTCAGGGGCTGCTGCTCATAGGGTACTATATAATAGTACGCAGGTTCGACTGGAAGAACATATTGTCCTTCTTCTCCGCCTTTATCTTCGGCGTGGTGCTGGACGGCATAATGTGGGTGATGCGGGACCTTCAGGCGGCAACCCTTGTACAGCGCATACTCTTCTTCGCAATGGGGATGTTGATAAACTCGCTGGGCGTGGCCTTATTTTTCCAGACCTACCTGCCATTGCAGGTGTATGAGCTGTTCGTGACGGGCATCGTGGAGCGGTTCGGCTGGAAGCTCCACAGGGTAAAGACCTGCTTCGACATGTGCTGCTGCCTGTCCTCCGTAATACTTTCCCTGATATTCTTCGGGAAGCTCAGGGCAATAGGTGTGGGGACGGTGGTGTGTGCGCTGTTTTCCGGTACTCTCATAGGCCTTTATACAAAGGTAATGCAAAGATACATAGACTTCTCCCCCGCCTTCCCGAAGCTTTACGCCTTCTTCAGGAAGGACGCGGGAAAACAGGCATAGCAAATATACACATATAATTTGGAGGAATAAACAAATGCAAAGAAAACCCGGAAGCGGAGGACGGCAGAAGCGCATATCCGGCAGCGGCAGCGTATTCAAGCGGGGCAGCGGCCTCGGCACAGGGCCTGTAGGCTCGGGCGGCGGCTTCGGGGGCAGCTCCGGCAGCTCTGGGGACAGGGACGGCAGGGGCGGCGGCAGCATGGGCCTTATCGCCCTGCTCATAGCATATCTCTTAGGCCGGGGAGGCAGCGGCGGAAACGGCAAGCGCAAGGGCGGCTGCCTTTCCCGAATAATACTGCTTCTTGTGATACTTGCCCTGGGCTATATGGTGGTGCAGTGCGTCGCGGGAGATATGGACGGTACCGGCGGCTACGACGGCAGCAGCGACATA
>OMEC01000837.1_pt1 | contig 14378 bp, 9 predicted proteins | sample 1673401 | NCBI WGS metagenome assembly OMEC01 (sample SAMEA103958110, study PRJEB25191) | human gut metagenome | reverse complement strand
CCGGCTGCGACTCCCTTGCCATCGCCATTGGTACCTCTCACGGCGCTTACAAGTTCAAGCCCGAGCAGTGCACCGTCAATGAGCAGGGCATCCTCGTCCCGCCCCCGCTGCGCTTCGATGTGCTGAAGGAAGTCTCCAAGCGTCTGCCCGGCTTCCCCATCGTGCTGCACGGCTCCTCCTCCGTCCCGCAGGAGTATGTGAAGATGATCAACGACCACGGCGGCAAGATGCCCAACGCTATCGGTTGCCATGACCGGTACCATCCGCGAGTTCTTCAACGAGCATCCCGACAAGTTTGACCCGCGCGAGTATCTCAAGCCCGCCCGCGCCAACATCAAGGAGCTCGTCCGCCACAAGCTCGTCGATGTGCTCGGCTGCGCCGGCAAAGCCTAAGCGATAAGGAGAACTGCTATGAGTGAATTGAAAGGCGCGTGCATCATCGGCCAGTCCGGCGGCCCGACCTCCGTCATCAACGCGAGCGCTTACGGCGTTATCAGAACAGCACTCGACAGTGATGTTATAACAAATGTATACGGTGCTGCATACGGCATCAAAGGTGTACTTAATGATGAGCTTTATGACATGGCTGAAGAGGAGGATTATGAGCTGAAGCTCCTGCTTAACACTCCTTCCTCTGAGCTTGGGTCATGCAGATATAAGATTGCAGATCCCGAAGTGGACGATACTGACTACAAAAGGATACTTGAGATATTCAAAAAATACGATGTAAGGTACTTTTTCTATAACGGCGGAAACGATTCCATGGATACCTGCAATAAAATAAGCAGATATATGGAGAAAGTCGGATATGAATGCAGAGTCATGGGTGTTCCCAAGACCATTGACAACGACCTGTTCGGAACCGATCATTGCCCCGGTTATGGCAGTGCCGCGAAGTTTATTGCAACATCATGCATGGAAGTCGGCAAGGACACCGACGTTTACAATACTGATATGGTCACCGTCATTGAAATAATGGGCCGACATGCCGGCTGGCTCACGGCATCGGCCGCGCTTGCGACCGAATACGGAAACGGCTGCGGTCCGGATCTTATTTACCTTCCCGAGCGAGACTTTGACCTTGACCAGTTCACGGAAGATGTCACCAAGATCATGAAGCAGAAGAGAAATGTGCTTGTTGCCGTTTCGGAAGGACTGCATTATGCCGACGGATCGTTCGTGTCCGAGGCAAAGACATCCGGTACTGACGGATTTGGCCATGCGCAGCTCGGCGGTCTGGCAGTAAAGCTTGCAAATTACCTAAAAGAGCGTATGGGACTTAAAAAGGTTCGCGGAATTGAGCTCAGCCTTCTTCAGCGCAGTGCGGCGCACATCGCCTCGGCAGTTGACATTGATGAGGCCTACTCTGTCGGAAAGTATGCCGTGGAAGCTGCGATAAACGGCGCTACCGGACAAATGGTAGCACTTGAACGTGAGGATAATCAGGGACTGTACTCCTGCAAGCCCACGCTTCTCTCGCTCAGCAGCGTTGCTAACTATGAAAAAAAGGTTCCCCTTGAATGGATAACCCGAGACGGCAACTATGTTACAAACGAATTTATTAACTATGTTCTCCCACTAATACAGGGCGAGCCAAGAATCCCTCAAAGCAATTCCCTACCCCGTTATGCGAGACTGAAAAAGGTCAAAGCAAAGCCATGCGAGAAAGCAACTGCTGAATGAAAAATTAATTAAAATGCCACTGTTTTGACAAAGTGTCCAAAACAGTGGCATTAATTTTGCGATTTTAAACTATAAATTGTGCAAGTAGCATAAAGAAAGCGTTAAGAATTGCTGCGTGCTATAGCCAAGTAGCTGCCCATATGCTAATATACGAGTATTATTTTTTGGAGGAATAGTCATGCAGCAAAAACGTAAAATCAATTTAGCCGGTTGGATCATCATATGCATGCTGGCCGGTATCCTTGTAGGCTTTGTATTTCTGCTCGCAGCGCCGAAAAGCACTTTTACAACAGATTATCTTAAGCCCATCGGAACGATATACATAAATCTGCTTAAGTTTATGGTAGTTCCCGTTGTCCTGTTCTCAATTATGGACGGCGTTATTTCGCTCAACGACCTCAAGCGTGTCGGCAGCGTCGGCGTAAGGACTTTTATTTACTACATGTGCACAACGGCCGTTGCGGTCGTCATCGGCCTTGTTGTAGTAAATTGCTTCAAGGGCTTCTTCCCTGTTCTCGATTCGAGCGTTACCGATTCACTTGAATACACCGCTGCCGAGGCTCCCAAAGTCATGGACGTTATCGTTGGCATCTTCCCTGATAACCTCTTTAAGCCCATGGTCGAGGCAAACATGCTTCCCGTAATCTGCATTGCAATATTCTTCGGCGCAGGTATACTCGCTGCCGGTGAGAAGGGCAAAAAGATCGGCGAGCTTGTTAATTGCATGAATGAAATCACCATGAAGGTACTTATGATGATCATAAAGCTCACCCCGATCGGCGTATTCTGCCTGATGGCTGACGTTGTTGCGGTAAACGGCGCAAAGATCGTCGGTTCTCTTGCACTCGTTATTGGTGTTGCCTACATCGGTTACATTCTGCACGTTATCATCGTATACGGATGCAGCATCAAATTCCTGTCTGGCATGAGCCCGATAGCGTTTTTCAAGGGTCTTGCCCCCGCAATGCTGACCGCATTCACCACGACCTCGTCTAATGCAACTTTGCCTATCAATATCGAGTGCTGCAACGAGATGGGTGCCGAACCTGAGATAAGCTCTTTCGTTCTGCCTCTTGGCGCAACCATCAACATGGATGGTACAGCGATATACCAGGCGGTTTGCGCGGTGTTTATCGCCTGCTGCTACGGTGTTGACCTTACCCTCGGACAGATGGCAATGATCGTTCTTACAGCAACACTTGCCTCCGTCGGTACTGCCGGTGTATCCGGTGCAGGCATGATAATGCTGTCGATGGTTCTCATGTCCGTCGGCCTGCCTGTTGAGGGTATCGCAATAATTGCCGGAGTTGATAAGCTGTTCGATATGGGGCGTACAACGCTCAATATCACCGGCGATGCTACCGCAGCAATGTGGGTATCGAAGGTCGAGCGCAAAAAAATGGCTGCAAAAGCAGTGAAGTAAGCTTGTATAATGTAAGCTCCCCCGTGACTACGGGGGAGCTTTTTTAATCAAAAGCAGGATTTACAGCATAGAAGTTTTTCGAATCGAGCTTTTCGATCGCATTTCTCAGCCCTTCGCCGAAGCGCTGATAGTGTACGATCTCCCTCTCTCGCAAGAATTTTATAACATCATTAACATCCGGATCGTCGGACAGCCTCAAAATATTATCATAGGTTGTGCGAGCTTTCTGCTCTGCCGCCATGTCTTCGCTTAGATCAGTTATAACATCACCCTTTACCTGCATAGTAGCTGCAGTCCACGGTGTGCCAGACGCAAACTGAGGGTATACTCCGGCGGTATGATCAACGAAGTATGCTTCAAATCCGGCCTTTTTAATTTCCTCCGGAGTCATCTTGCGCGTCAGCTGGTGGACAATTGCCGCTATCATTTCAAGGTGACCGAGCTCTTCGGTGCCAATATCGGTCAAGAGGCCTTTGAGCTCAGGATACGGCATGCTGTATCGCTGACTTAGATACCGCAGCGAAGCTCCGAGTTCGCCGTCAGGTCCGCCATATTGACTAATTATGAATTTTGCCAATGCCGGATTAGGGCGAGATATCTTAACGGGATATTGCAGCTTTTTCTGATAAATAAACATGCTCAGCCCTCCGTTTTTACGCAGTAATCCCATGGCCAGGGGTTCTTAAGCCAAGTGTAGTTCTGAGCCTGAAGAAGATCGCTGTGCGTCAGCGGACCATAGAGCTTCACATACTTTTCCTTTGCCGTCTTTGATAGGGCAAGAATGCTTTTATATAATTCAAAGGCTTCTTCATCGGCACTGTGCGTATCTAGATATAGCGCAAGTTCCTGCGCAACGAAATCCAGAGCCATTACCTCGCCTAACGGTGTGCCGGTCAGATCGCCGGTGTTGACCATATTCATAAACGGAAGATCAAGGCCGGGAAACAGTGTTCCCCTGCTCAGAGCCTCCGCATTGCTGTATACAGGCTTTACCGACTGCTGCATCGGCACATATGCCATAGCAAGCGGCGCGCAATCCGGAAGCGTTCCTTCCTTGCAGCCGCAGTTTTTGTTATCATCCATTGGTACAGTCCTCCTTTGCAACCACATTATATGGAGACACTGCCGGCAATGTTAACAAAAAAAGCGCACCGGGAATATACCCGGTGCGCTGATTGCTGCTTTGGCTATTTGATCATTTCGTTAAACTGATCTTCGTTTATAATATTAATTCCGAGATCCGTCGCTTTTTTCAGCTTACTGCCGGCATTTTCACCGGCAAGAACATACGTCGTTTTCTTTGAAACCGACGAGGATGCTTTGCCGCCGTAGCTTTCTATTATTGCCGCAGCCTCATCGCGTTTGTAGCCGCTCAGCTCGCCTGTGAGCACAAAAGTCATGCCGGTAAATCGGCTGTCCTTAACGGCATCTGTGCTGTCGAATGACACGCCTGCTTCGCGCAGCAGCTTTATCTGATGCTGCGATTGAGGAAGCGAGAACCATTCAACGATAAAATCGGCCGTGATCTCGCCGATATCCGGAACGTTTGTAAGCTCCTGCTGCGTGGCCTGCATAAGCTTATCGAGAGATCCGAAATGCATGGCAAGAGTCTTTGCGGCCTTCTGCCCGACCTGCCTTATGCCGAATGCGCACATCAGCCGCGCAAGGCCGGCACTCTTGCTGTTTTCGATGGCATTAATAAGGTTCTCAGCCGATTTTTCGCCCATACGGTCGAGCTGAGCAACCGACTGCGCATCAAGCGAATACAGCTCGGCAGGGCTAACAGCAAGGCCGCTGTTTATAAGTGCCTGACATACGGAGATACCGAGTCCCTCAATATCCATTGCCTCGCGAGAGGCAAAGTGAGCGAGATTGCGAAGCCGCTGGGCCGGACACTCGGGACTTGTGCATCTTATTGCAACTCCGTCCGGGTCACGCATGACAGGTGCGCCGCATTCGGGGCAAAAGTCCGGCATTTTAAATGGTTCGGTTCCTTCGGGGCGCTTATCTTTGCTGACCGCAAGCACTTCGGGGATGATCTCTCCGGCTTTCTGAACAAGAACGGTATCACCGATCCTTATGTCAAGCCGGTCAATATTATCCTGATTGTGCAGCGTTGCATTGCTGACCGTAGTTCCGGCAAGGCGCACCGGCTCAATGACGGCTTTTGGTGTTAAAACGCCGGTTCTGCCGACCTGAACGACGATATCAATAACGCGGCTTTCCTTTTTCTCGGGCGGATATTTGTAGGCTACTGCCCAGCGTGGGAATTTTGCCGTGCTGCCGAGAGAGGCACGCTGCGCAAGTGAGTTGATCTTTATAACGGCTCCGTCGATATCATACGCAAATTTGTCGCGCGATTGACCGATCCAATCGATTCTCTCGCAGCATTCTTCGATCGTGCTGCACAGCTTATACGGCACGACAGGAAAGCCCATGTGCTTCATTGCGTCAAGCGTTTCGGCGTGTGTGCCGTACGGCTCGCCGTCTGTAAACTGCATATTAAAGCAGACTATATCGAGCTTGCGAGACGCCGCAACCTTCGGGTCGAGCTGGCGGATCGAGCCGGCAGCCGCATTGCGCGGATTTGCAAGCAACGTCTCTCCGTTCAGCTCTCTTTCGGCGTTAAGCTCATTGAACACGGCTTTAGACATATAAACCTCGCCGCGGACAATCAGGTGCTCCGGTGCATCGACTAAATGCATAGGAAGGCTGCGAACCGTGCGGAGGTTTTCCGTAACGTCCTCGCCGGTAACGCCGTCGCCGCGTGTTGCGCCGCGGACAAAATATCCGTTTTCATACTCAAGTGACATCGACAAACCGTCAATTTTCGGTTCCACGCAGAATTCTCTGTTCTTGCCGAGCGCCTGATCCATGCGTTCTCCGAAAGCAGCGAGTTCATCGAACGAGAACACATCGCTCAGGCTTTCAAGCGGCACCTGATGGTGCACAGGCGTAAACTGTGAAAGAGCCTTGCCGCCTACCCTCTGCGTGGGAGATGTGGGGGTTATAAGCTCCGGGTGCTCCTCTTCAAGCTTTGTAAGCCTCACCATGAGCATGTCGTAATCATAATCGGATATGACAGGCGCATCGTTAACGTAGTACAGCCTATTGTGATATTCAATTTCCTCGCGGAGCTTTTCAATCTCTTTTTTTGCGTCCATGCTCAGTTCTCCATGTTTAAATATGTATTCGGTACCTTGCCTACTATAACGGTATCGGCAACTATTACCTCGGTGACGGTTGTTGCGCTTTCTGTTCCCCACGGGATCAGCACGTCGATATCTATCGTGACTTCAAGCACAAGTTGATATTTTGCCTGATTAATGCCGCATGAAACGACCTCGTTGCGAAAATCGACCCGAGATGAGGTAAGCATTATTATCTGCACATTTACATCAGGGCCTTTGTTCAGTAAAAGATTAAGCCCCGTGAGATTGCCGAACGGAATTCCGACATTGATTACCCCATTGTCGGTGGATTCGATAACGGAGTTAAGTATATCCGTTGACAGCGTGTTTATGTGCGCCATGTTGCTTGTTATCGCGGTAACGCTGCCGTCGGAGTCCTTATCGAGATTTACAAAGTAGTCAAACCCGTATATTCCCTGCCCTATGACCTCGTTTATCGAGTCGTTGACGGCCTTGGTAACGATATCGGTTGCATCGGATACGGCTATCTGCGTTGAGAGCTTCCCAAGGAACCAGCTGGCAGCGGCACACAGGCCAAAAACAGTGACGGCGAAAACGAATATTCCGGCAGACCTGTGCCGGCGCTGCCTTGCGTGCATCTGATTGCGATACCGGCGAAAATACATGAGACCACCCCATGTATTATATGCACTTTTCAGCTCAGCATTTCATTTACGGCCATCATAATACCGAGCTTGCCGGATTCATATGTTATGCCGCCCTGAACATACAGAGTGTACGGCTCACGCATGGGGCCGTCTGCCGATAATTCTATGGACGAGCCCTGTACAAACGCGCCTGCCGCCATTATGACGGGCACATTGTATCCGGGCATCTGCCACGGCTCGGGCGTAACATATGAGTCTACGGGCGCGCCTGCCTGAACTCCGCGGCAGAATTTTTTCATATTCTCGCCGTTTTTGAGCGTTACCATTTGAATTATATCGTTTCTCGCCTCGTCGGGAGCCGGAGACGATTCAAACCCGATCTTTTTCATCATGGCAGAGCAGAATGTAACCGTCTTGATTGCCTGAGCCACTATATGCGGCGCCATGAAAAAGCCCTGGAAAAGAAGCCTGTTGTTGCCGAGCGAGGCTCCGCATTCGCCGCCTATTCCGGGCGTTGTCAACCGCATAGCGGCATTTTCAACAAGATCCTTTCGGCCAACAATATATCCGCCGGTCGGCGCAAGTCCGCCGCCGGGGTTTTTGATGAGCGAACCGGCCATGATGTCCACGCCGTATTCGGTAGGTTCATGCTCACCGGTGAACTCACCGTAGCAGTTATCAACCATAACTGTGACATTCGGCGCAACGCTTTTGACTGCACTGCATATCTCACCTATCTCCTCTGCCGATAGCGCTTTGCGGTTTTCATAGCCTCTTGAGCGCTGAATGAGCACCGCCGAGATCGAGCGGTCGGCAAGCGCGGCTTTTATGGCCTCGAGATCGGCTTCTCCGTCCTTGAGATCGACCTGTTTATAGTTAATGCCGTAGAATTTTAGCGAGCCGTGGCAATCGCCCTCAATTCCGATGGCGTTTCTGAGCGTATCATACGGAAGCCCCGTGACGGAAAGCAGCGTATCGCCCGGCTTTAGTATTCCAAAAAGAGCTGCTGAGAGGGCGTGCGTTCCGTTTACAAATCCAATGCGCACAAGGGCTGCTTCCGTGCAGAACACCTGGGCATATACCTTATCAAGCACTTCCCTGCCCAAGTCATCATATCCGTAGCCGGTTGTTCCGGCAAAGCAGGAGTCGGATACCTTGTTGTCCTGAAAAGCGGTCATCACCTTGCGTGTGTTGAGCATGGCGATGCGGTCAACGCGCTCAAACTGCGGCCGGATCTCCTCTTCTGCCTGACGAGCAAGCTCGTATACTTCGGGTTTTATATCGTTTACGTTCATTTTAAAGCTCCATAACTATCTGTTTAAAGTATTTCCCGCGCTCCATAAAGTTTTTGAACTTATCAAAAGCGGCACATGCCGGCGAGAGCAGGACTATATCTCCGTCATGTGCAGAATTAGCAGCTGCAAGAACGGTGTCTTTAAAATTATCAATTTTTTCGATCGGCAAGCTTCCGTCAAAATACTTTGACTTTGTGACGGCATCATAGATCTTTTCGGTCGTAGCACCGGTGAGATACAGCTTTTTAACATGCAGGCATATCTCGTCGCCAAGCTCGTCAAAAGGTATATGCTTATCATATCCTCCGGCTATGAGTATCGGCTTTTGCTTGAGTGCGTGAAGTCCTGCCGCGGTGCGTGTGGGGCTTGTTCCGATGGAGTCGTTTATAAAAGTAACTCCGTTGAGTACCCTCACCTGCTCGAGGCGGTGCTCGACGCCGGAAAAGCTCTTTGCTACGGATATGCAGGTGTCATCGTCAACATATCCGTCCGTCGCGGCAAAAGCAGCCATATAGTTTTCAAGATTATGCGTTCCAGGCAGCTTAATATCGTCGGCAGCCATGAGCTTCTGAGATGACCCATCATGAACGCGGTAGATATAGCCATCAGTGCAGTAAACGCCGCTATCCGGCTTCATTGCGCGGCTGAAATATGAGATGCTCGACTTTGCCTTACCGGCATAGTAAGCGGAAAACTCGTTCTCATGATTGAGAACAAGGCGGTCATGCTCGTCCTGATATGCAAATATCGAGCTTTTTGCATCAATATAGTCCTGATAATCCTTGTGCTTATCGAGATGGTTAGGAGATATGTTAGTAATAACGGCAACATCAGGCTTGCACACCATGCTGTGCAGCTGAAACGAGCTGAGCTCAAGAACGGCAACATCGGTTTCGTTCATGTTGTCAACATCGCAAAGCAGCGGCCTGCCTATATTGCCGCCGAGGTGTACAGTGTAGCCCTGAGCCTTTAACAGCTCGGATATTATTGTTGTCGTTGTTGTTTTTCCGTCGCTGCCGCTCACGGCAAAAATTTTGCACGGACAGAGCTTCATGAAAAGCTCCATCTCGGACGTCAGCTCCGCTCCGCGCTCAACGGCTTTTTGAAGATGCCCGTCAAATGGCATAAGTCCCGGAGTGCGGAAGATAATGTCGAAGTCGAGATGCTCAAGATAATCCTCGCCGAGATAAAACTTTGCGCCGAGCTTTGAGAGCTCCGTGTGCTCCTGCCCCAGCTGCTCGGCAGTGCGCTTATCGCAGGCCGTCACATCGCAGCCCGAAGCAAGAAGCTTCTTTATAAGCGGTGTGTTGCTAACACCGATACCGATAACGCAAATGCGCTTATGCTTTATGCTGTCTATATATTCATTCAAAGTCATGCTTAAAGCCTCCTATTAACCAATATATTATACGGCGGCAAACGTTTAAAGACAAGAATTTTCTATTGACGAAAGCGTGAATAATGGGTAAAATAATCAAATGAGTGGGCCGAACGACCGCGGGTGCATTCCGAAAGGAAGTACATGAGGAAAGTCCGGGCTCCATAGGGCAAGGATAGCGGGTAACGCCCGCCAGGGGTGACCCTCGGACAAGTGCAACAGAAATATACCGCCGAGCAATCGGTAAGGGTGGAAAAGTGAGGTAAGAGCTCACTCGCCGGCTGGAGACAGTGCGGCGCTGTAAACTCTATCCGGAGCAACACCGCGGAGGGACATACGGCCGGCCCGGCCGTCCCATGGAGGTGGCTGGAACGCACCGGCAACGGTGCGTCTAGATAGATGGCTGTCGATTACAGAACCCGGCTTACAGGCCCGCTCGCTACGCCTGTCAAAGGAGTCCGCACAGACTTTTTTGACAGGCTTTCGCATAGGAGATCCTTGCAGAGACCGCAGGCGTGCCGGTATCGGACCTGCATGACGACACGCGGCTGATACAATGCATATAGAAAATGCCGGGCAGCACAAGTCTGCCCGGCATTTTTCTTTTGGTGCGGCCGTGCCGCGGGATCGTTGTGTTTTCGGGGCGCACATGCTACAATCAATCCTGAAAGCAGCAACTGCATATTCAATGCGCAGAGGAGAAGATGATATGTACTATTCGGAGCTTGTAAAAAAAGCATGTGTCCTCATGTTTGAGGCTCATAAAAATGATTTTGACAAGGGCGGGTATCCGTATGTTTTCCATCCGTTTTATCTCGCCACACAGATGGAGGATGAGGCGTCTACGTGCGTAGCGCTGCTGCATGATGTGATTGAGGACCACGGCGATGAATACACATATACAGACCTCGAAAGCGCCGGATTTCCCAAGGAGGTTTTGGACGCGCTCCACCTTCTGACGCACGCGGATGGCGTCGCATATATGGACTATGTGAAGGCGCTGGCCGAGAATCCGATCGCGCGAAAAGTCAAGCTCGCGGATCTGAAACACAACCTGGATTCCAGACGGCTCAGCGGTCAAAAGCCCGCAAAGAACGACACCTACCTCCAGGCGATCGCATATCTTGCGCGCATGGAATAACGCCGATCGTGCGCGTCCATTTTGACGGGCATGACAGAAAAAATGAGAATATGCGGCGCCGGACGGGGTTCCCTCCCTGTCCGGCGGCGTGGTTTTTGCGCGGTCTTTGATAAACAAAAAATCCTGCAACCGCAACGGTTGCAGGATTTTCTGGAGCTGCTACCCGGATTCGGACCGGGGACCTCATCCTTACCAAGGATGCGCTCTACCGACTGAGCTATAGCAGCATACAAAGCCCGCGGAGCTTTCGCTCCGCGGGTGGCGACCGAGAAGGGACTTGAACCCTCGACCTCTAGCGTGACAGGCTAGCGTTCTAACCGACTGAACTACTCGGCCTCATCGCCTTAGCGCTTGTTTAATATAACAGACGATTCGACTGCTGTCAAGTTATTTTTGAAAAAATTTTCGGCGATTTTCATTTTTCCGCTCCGGCCGGTCTCCTCCGGCGCAAAAATGTCTCCCGGGCAAAAAACCCGGGAGACACACGTGAGAAAATTACTTGGTGATCTGGAAAGCGCGCGTGATGGGCGCTGCCTGATAGTTGCCGCCCAGAGTCACGACCGTCACGACATAGCGGCCGGGCTCAGTCGGAGGCGTCGTGGTGCTCGAATACGGGCGCCACTTGCTGGTGAAGCCGGAGTACAGGTAGTGCACGTTCGTCTGCTTTTCAGCGGGATTACCGTCATACATCAGCGTCACGCCGAAGTCAAAATTCTTCGCTTCCTCAACGGTCAGCTTGCCGTTGGGAATAGTCTGGTTCCACGTCAGCTTCACGCCGGAGTAGTGCTTCTTCACGAGCAGCATGCCCGTGCCGACACCGGTCTCATAGTTCTTATTGTTCGTCACAGCGGTGACCACATAGAGGCCAGCCTGATCCGGCACGCCGAAGGCCACGCGGACATTGTCCAGCAGACCCGGCAGCTTGTTGAGCGCCTCGTTGAGCTTGACAAGCGTGTCAATGTCGATGTTGGCATTCTTGAGTGCGTCCTTAATAAACTGCGGCAAATCCGCACCTCTGCTGATCACATCGCTGAGGATCTTCCGCAGCTGGCCGACCGTGGTGCCGTTGTTCATCATTTCGGTGAGCGTCGGCTGACCGGCCTGCTCAAGTGCCCAGTCGATCGCCTTGATGAGCGCTGTGTTCGTGTAACGCTCGGGCAGCTGCACGAACACGCTGCCGGTCACATCGCTGGTCATGCCGCCGTAGATGGTGTAGATGTCAAACTTATCGGCAGGGTCGGTGGTGACAAAGCCCTCACCCAGCTTATCTTTGGCCTCGTCGGCGTAGATGCTCGTCGAGTGCACCTTAACGGAGACTTTCGCCTTGTTCACGGTCAGATTGCCCTCAATAGGCGTGCTGGGACGGTAAGCCTCATCGCCATTGAAGGTCACGCGGATTCGCTGCTCGCCTGCGCCCATCTGGGGGTAATTCAGAAAGTTCACCGTACCGCCTTCGATCGGCATATACCGATACACTTTACCGCCGGTCGTCATGCCGTCAACCTCGACCTCGTTTTCTGCATAGTACTCAATCGTGAAGTCAGCCACGCTCAGCGTGCTCTTTTCGGGCAGCGTGGAAGCGCCCCAATCAATGAGATTTTCAAAGATCGCCTGCAGCATGGCATTGGCATCCATGTTGTAGGTGATGGAAGCGCCGGATTTGAGCACGACCGCGCTGGCGGTACGATGATCCTCCATATTGACCTTGACGTCATCCAACTTGAGCGGCTTGTAGTTGGCATTGCCGTTCCACGCGAAGTGGATGGTCTGTGATCCGAGACCAAATTTAACAAGCTGGTCAATAATGTTGCTGCCCGTCGGGCTATAATTCAAGGGCTGATAATTTTTGATACCAGCGTTGTACTGCACCGTCACGTCGTCGATAGAGATATTCGGATCCGTGCTCTCAAGCAGCGCATCGCGCAGGGCCTGCGCGGTCGCCTCATAGTTGATGCTCTGATCGCGATTGTAGACCATCGCGACCGCCATGCCCTCGGTCACACCCTCTTTGAGCCGGAACGGTGCGTCCGCGCGGCCGGTGACGGCCACATTCCCTTGCCACTGCCAAGCGGCATAGTCCTTGCTGCCGCCCCAGGTGATGCGCACCTCCTGCGTACCTTCACCGATGGCGGGATAGGTCAGACCATTGACTTTTCCACCCGTCAGCGCGACCCAAGCATGACCAAGCTTATCAACAGCGCCAGTCGTTGCAGTCGCATAGTACTCAATGGTCACATCATCCACGGTCAGAGCCGGGTTCGTGCTCACAACGACCGCATCCCAGACCTGCTGCCGGATGTTGTCGTAGATCGCCTCGCCGTCGGCGGTGAAGGCGAGCTTGAACGTCGGGTTTTCATTCGTCGTCGCTTCGATGCCCGGGCGCTCGGTGAAGGTCACCGTCGTCGTGGCCGAGGACGCCTTGTAAGTATCGTCGCCCTTGAAGCTGATCTGGATCTCGTAGCTCTTCGCGGAGACGGCGGGAGCAATCTTACCGCCGTCAAGATCGACCCATGTATCGAGGCCAAACTTAAACTTGTACTTGATTTCCGTATTCTCCGTCGTCAGGGCCGGAGTGGTGTCCTCGCTCACGACCTGCTGGAGAATGGCTGCACGCAGCGCGTCGTAATCAACGGTCGTGGCATCCGTATACGGCAGCGCGACCTGCTGGCCAGGCTTAAGAACGATGTTGGACGCCTCACGATCGGCAAAGGTTACCGTGACCTCCGCGGAAGCAGCGCCATATGTGTCGTTGCCGGCATAGGAAATGCGGATCTGCTGATCGCCTTCGGAAATGGCGGGGTACTCCGAGAGACCGACCTTTTCCCCTTCCAGCGGCGCCCACTCATGCGAAAAGCCGCTCGGCGTCTTCGCGTAATACTGAATGGTCACGTCATTGACCTTCAGGTCGGGCGTAGTGCTCTCCACGACCTGATCGAAGATGCGCTCGCGCAGCGCGTCAAAATTGATCGATGCGTCCGCGTTGTACGGCAGTGTAACAGTAACGCCTTCCTTGAGCGTGATGGACGAAACCGGCTTCTGTGCCTTATAGACCTTGACTTCGTTCGTCAACGTACCATCGGCCAGCTTCAGGCGAATCGGATAGCTGCCATCCTCATTCGCCGACAGCGCAGGATGGCTATACTTCGTGGTAACGAGTCCGAATTTTTTCGAAGAATCAAAACCGGTGACCGGCCCCCACGCAGTGTTTTTCGTGGAAATTGCAGACTTGCCCTCACACGCATACTGCCACTCACCCGTGAGAATACGATCCTGCTCCTCACCGCTCATCTGGTCAAAGCCAACGACCAGCGCCGCCGCCAGAATGCGGTCCACATCCTCCTTCGACGTTCCGGCCGGAATAACAGCCGTACCGTCATGCAGCGTGTAGCCACTGGCATCCGCCGCGAACACGGCCGGCGAGAACGCGCCGACCTGCGACAGAAGCAGGACCGCCAGCAGGCATGCCAGCAGACGCTGCAGTTTCTTACCTGTCATGATGTTTCCTCCTTTGTTTTATTTCCATTTTGCCACGTTGGTCTTGCATGCCCGCGCATGCATGGGACTCTATCATCACATATAGGTGTTAAGAACACGTTAACAAATCACCCGAAAAAATTTCAATTTATTTATTTAAAATTATTTAAAAATTTTAAAAGTAG
>OMEC01000835.1_pt1 | contig 14392 bp, 14 predicted proteins | sample 1673401 | NCBI WGS metagenome assembly OMEC01 (sample SAMEA103958110, study PRJEB25191) | human gut metagenome | reverse complement strand
TGGGAAAAAAGGCTTATTTCGGTCCATCCTGTTTTGCAAGGTGCACAAGTCTTGAAGAAATTGTCATACCTGAAAACGTTTTGGTTCTCCCCGAATATATTTTTCACGATTGTTTATCCTTAAAAAAAGTAACTTTGCCGAGTTCTTTATCAAAAATCGAAGACTATGCTTTTCTGGCTTGTTATGCTTTGGAAACGGTTTATTTCAGGGGTACGTCACAAGAATTTAAAAGTTTAATTATCGGGGAGAGAAACGAGTGTCTGCGGGAAGCAAAAATCATATTTATACCTTAAATTTTCAAAAAGACAACAGCAGGTTTGGGAAGCCTGCTGTTTTTTAATCGGATTTTTTGTCTTTCTTTCGTCGGAAAGACGCGTTTGCAGTTTCGTTTCAGACCTTTCGCAGAATGTCGAATTTTTCAAGCGGATAGGGACAGGGAAGTTTAAGAATCTGTCGAACCAGCTTGGCGTCGACTACGGGCGTTCCGTTTTCGTCCCGCATATCGGCGACGGCAAAAGTTTTTCCGAAGCTGTCGTTTGCGGACAAAATTTCCAAAGTGTCGCCCTCGAAAAATCTGTTGCGCATTTCGACCGCGGCAACCCCGTCCGACCAGTCCAAAACGGAGGCGACAAAATTTCCGTCGGCAACCGCCTTGGAGGTAAAAAAGTTTTCCGTTTCGTCGAAATCCTTTCCGAATAAGAAGCCCGACGTAAAAGCCCTGTGGGAAGTCTTTTTCAGCTCGTTTAAAAGTCCGTCCGACACGCTTTTTGAGAAGCTGCCGGTCAGGCACGCGTCCAAAGCCCTTCTGTACGCGTTTACAACCGTGCCGACGTAGTGCGCGCTCTTCATACGTCCCTCGATTTTGAGGCTCACGGCGCCCGTTTCAAGCGCTCTGTTTAGATAAGGCATAAGGCACAAATCCCTGCTGTTCATTATGTAAACCCCTCTTTCGTCCTCGTTGAGAAACAGCGGTTTGTCGGGATGCTCTCTTTCGGTCAGGCTCACCTGCCACTCCCAGCGGCAAGCCTGCACGCACTCGCCCTTGTTGCCGCCCCGCCCCGACAGCCAGCTGCTCAAAAGACACCTCCCGGAATAAGCCATACACATTGCTCCGTGCACGAAAATTTCCAACTCGCAGTCTTTGAGCGCAGCCATCTGCACAAGGTCGTCAAACCCGCACTCGCGCGCGGCGACAATGCGCGAAACTCCCGCGTCCCGCCAGAACTCGGCGGCGCGGGCATTGGTACAGTTTGCCTGCGTCGACAGGTGCAGCGGCAGGCGGGGCGCGACGCTTTTGGCAATTTGCATAACCCCGGCGTCGCTGACTATGAGAGCGTCCGCGCCGCAGTTGTCAAGCGCGGAAATATAATCGGGAAGCTTTTCCAAATCTCTGCCGTCCGCAAAAATATTGACGGTTACGTAAACCTTTTTCCCTTTTTCGTGCGCATAGCCGCAGCAGAACTTGATTTCGTCAAGAGTAAAATTGTCGGCAAAGGCGCGCAAGCCGAAATTTTTGCCCGCCAGATACACCGCGTCCGCTCCGAAGTGCAGCGCCGTGAAAAATTTTTCCATATTGCCGGCGGGAGCAAGCAGCTCGGGACGGCGCGTTTTTTGCTTGTTCATAATTTGAATTTGAACGAAAGAATTGTCGTATTGTCAGGTTTCAAGAATAATGGGAATTATCATCGGATAGCGTTGAAGGTTTCTTTTGAGAAAGCCCTTTACGGCGCGCTGAATGAGCTGCTTCGCGTCGGAAATGTTAAGCTCTTTTAAATCAAGCTTTTCAAGCGCTTCCAAAGACAGCGTCTTTATTTCCTCGATTATATAATTGTTGGAGTCGTCCCCCGTGTAGATGCAGCCGCGGCTTATCACCTCGGGACCGCTCGAAACAACTCCCTGAGTCGTGTCCACTCCGACCAACACTATCAGTATACCCTCCTCGGACAGCGCGATTCTGTCCCGCAACAGCACGTCGCCCACATCGCCTATTCCCAATCCGTCGATTAAAACTATGCCGCTCGTCACGTTGCCCTTGACCGCCATTTTTTTGTCCGACAAAAGCACCACGTTGCCTATTTCCGGAATGATTATATTGTCCTCGGGCATACCGAGATTGGCGGCAAGCCGCGCGTGCTGCTTCTGATGCCTGTACTCTCCGTGCACGGGCATGAAAAATTTGGGCTTCAAAAGTGAGTGAATAAGCTTCAACTCCTCCTGACAGGCGTGTCCCGAAACGTGGACGTCGGCAAGCGAGCTGTAAATGACCACCGCGCCCATGCGGTAAAGATTGTTTATGACTTTGGTTATGTCCTTTTCGTTTCCCGGTATGGGAGAGGCGCTTATTATTATCGTGTCGTTGGCGCCCACGCGGATTTTGTTGAAATCGTTGCTGGACATACGCGTCAAGGCGCTCATCGGCTCGCCCTGCGTGCCCGTAGCCAAAATAACCACCTCTTCGTCTTTGAGCTTTTCAGCCTTTTCCACGTCAATAAACAGTCTCGGGTCGCAATGCAGAATACCCGCTTTGATTGCCGTTTCGATGACTTTCAGCATACTTCTGCCGCCAAGCGCAACCTTTCGCTTAAACTCGCTTGCAAGCTCCAAAATCTGCTGAACCCTGTCCACGTTGGAGGCAAAGGTGGCGATGATGATTCTGCGGTCGGCGTTTTCCACAAACAGCTTGCGCAGCGTGGAGGTGACAACCACCTCGCTCATCGTGTAACCCGGCCTTTCCACGTTGGTGGACTCGGCAAGCAAAAGCAAAACTCCCTCGTTGCCGATTTCCGCAAAGCGGTTGAGATTCATCGACTCGCCGCCTATCGGAGTGTAATCTATTTTGAAGTCGCCCGTATGGAAGATTGTGCCGACGGGCGTTCTCAACGCGATTGCCATGCTGCCCGCCACAGAGTGGCACACGTGGATAAATTCAGCCGAAAAATATTTGGTGCGCACTGTCTGCCCGTCGCGGATTTCGCGCAAATCACCCTCTACTCTGCGCTCCGTCAGCTTGTTGGACAAAAGCCCCAACGTCAGCTTCGAGCCGTAAACGGGAGCGTCGATTTGACGCAAAAGATAAGGCACCGCGCCTATATGGTCCTCGTGCCCGTGAGTAAGAAACACGGCTTTGACCTTCTCTCGGTTTTCTTTGAGATAGGTTATATCGGGAATCACCGTGTCTATGCCCGGCATTTCGTCGGTGGGAAACGTCAGTCCCGCGTCGATAACGACGATTTCGTCGGCGTATTCAAAAGCCGTCAGATTTTTGCCTATTTCGCCCACGCCGCCGAGAAAAATTATCTTTACCTTTTCGTTTTTGTCCGGCTTTTTCTGCCTTGCGCCGCGCGTTTCGTCCGGCGCGTAAGCCAAAGGATAAGCCGTCTCAGGCGCGCGTCCGACGGCAAGACGCTTGTCCGACTTGCTCTTTGCGCTCCTGTCGAAACCGGGTGCGCGTTTGTCGGGCTTTGTCTGCTGTCTGTCCGTCGTCCTTTTGCCCTGCGAGCCGTTTTTGGCGGGCTTGCGGGCGTTTTTATTGTTGCTGCGGACAGGGAAATTTTTCCCCTCCGCCTTGTTTTCCGTCAATACGTTTGTCATATATACATTATAACCCAAATGTCGCACAAACACAAACAAATTTTCTTTTTATTTGGAATTTTATGTTTGCTTTTTTCCTCGCGACTATGTATAATATTAGCGGTACGGCGCGGTCGGAAAAAGACCTTGCCTTTTAGATTTTGCAAATAATTTTTTAGGAGAAAAATCATGAAAAGAGTTTACAATTTTTCAGCAGGTCCCTCCGCTCTTCCTCTCGAAGTGTTGCAGGAAGTCCAACGCGATATGCTCGACTATGCAGACACCGGCATGAGCATAACGGAAATGAGCCACCGCTCCAAGGCTTTTGAAGCAGTCAACGACGAAATCGAGGCCAGCCTGAGAGAATTGCTCAACGTGCCCGACAATTATTACATACTGTTCGTTCAGGGCGGCGCAAGCCAGCAGTTTGCCGCAGTTCCTCTGAACCTGCTCGGCAAAAACAACAAAGCCGATTATGTGCTGACGGGCAATTTCTCCACCAAATCCTACGAAGAGGCCTCCCGCTTCGGCGACATACACGTCGCGGCAAGCAGCAAGGACGAAAACTTCACCTATATTCCCCGCAAGTTCGATATACGCCCCGACGCGCAGTATCTCCATATCTGCACGAACAATACTATTTTCGGCACGCGCTACAACTTTCTGCCCAAAACCGACGTTCCCATAGTCGCGGATATGTCCAGCGAAATTCTCAGCAGAGTGATAAACGTGTCCGACTACGCGGTGATTTACGCGGGCGCGCAGAAAAACGTCGCCCCCGCAGGCGTGACAATAGTAATCGCTCGCAAAGACTTGGTTGACGACAAGGACAATCAGCTTTCCTGCTGCCCCACCATGCTCAAATGGAGCGTTCAGGCGGCAAACAAGAGCCTTTACAACACTCCTCCCTGCTTCTCCATGTATGTTGCAATGCTTGTTTTCCGCCACCTCAAAAAAATCGGCGGCGTAAAGGCCATGGAAGAAATCAACAACAAGAAAGCCGCCTTGCTTTACGACTTTATTGACAACAGCAAGCTGTTCAAAAACTACGTGAGAAAGGAAGACCGTTCCATCATGAACGTGCCTTTCGTCACCGGCAACGCCGAGCTGGACGCCAAGTTTGTCAAGGAAGCGACAGAGCACGGTCTGTGCACGCTCAAAGGCCACAAGCTTGTGGGCGGTATGAGAGCAAGCATCTACAACGCGATGCCTGTCGAGGGTATCAAAGCGCTTGTCGAGTTTATGGCGAAGTTTGAAAGGGAAAACGGCTGACGCCCGAATTTAAGGAGACGAAAAATGAAAGAAGTTTTGAGACTCAACGAAATCAGCCCGTTGGTAAACAGCGTTTTTCAGGACAAGTACATCATGACAAAAGACGCTAAGGAGCCTGTGGGCATACTCGTGCGCAGCTTCAATATGCACGAATACAAGCTCGCCCCCTCCGTGCTTTGCGTGGGACGCGCGGGCGCGGGCACAAACAACATCCCTCTCGACCGTTACGCCGAGGAGGGAGTAGTCGTTTTCAATACTCCGGGAGCAAACGCGAACGCCGTCAAGGAGCTGGTGCTGTCAGATATGCTTATGTGCGGCAGACGCATTGCGGAAGGCATTGCCTGGACAAACGGTTTGACAGACGGCGAAAAAACGGTTGCCGAACAGGTAGAAAGCGGCAAAAAGGCTTTTGCCGGCAGCGAAATCAAAGACAAAACGCTCGGCATCATGGGACTCGGCGCAATCGGACGCCTTGTCGCGGAGGCTGCTCTCGCGCTCGGCATGAAGGTGCTCGCGGTCGACCCCTACCTGACAAAGGAAGCGGCGTCCACTCTCCCCGAGGACGTGAGAATACTCGACAACATCGACGATATGTTCGCGCTTTCAGACTATCTGACGTTCCACGTTCCGCTCACCAACGAAACGCGCGGCTTCATCAACCGCGAGAGCATCGCCAAAATGAAGGACGGAGTGAACATAATCAACTGTTCGAGAGGCGAGCTCGTAGACAACGAAAGCATTATACAAGCCTGCGAAAGCGGCAAGGTCAACAGATACGTCACCGATTTTCCCGCAACGGAGCTGCTTAACCGCAAAAACATAATCTGCACGCCCCACCTCGGCGCAAGCACGGCGGAAGCCGAAGACAACTGCGCAATCATGGCGGCAAAGCAAATCGTGAACTTTGTGGAAAAAGGAAATATCGTCAACTCGGTCAACTATCCCGCCGTGCACCTCGACGCCAAAGGCGCACAGAGAGTGGTCGTGCTGTCCAAGGGCGACGAAAGCACGGGTGAAGAAGCGCAGAAAATCCTCGCGCCCTTCAAGGTCGTAGGCTTTGTCGTCAAAACCAAAAAAGCTTTCGGAGCCGCCCTGTTCAATCTGAACGTCAAAGCGGACGAATCCGCTCTCCAAAAGCTCAAAGGCATAAACGGAGTCACAAGAGTGCTTGCGCTCTGAAAAATTTTATTAAAAAGCCCGACTTAAATGATATGCACCCCAAAAGTTGGACACTTTTGGAGGTGCATATTTTTTATGTCAAGGAAGAAAAGAATCAACAAAAAGTATAGCGCGGAGTTCAAGATATCTGTTATAATGGATATGCGCGAAAACCATTTGAGTTATAGAGAAACAGTCCGTAAATATTGGGACATCTGTAACGGACAGGAGCACAACTATACTCATCGTTTAAAGTTATGGGAGCGCATATACTTGGAAGAAGGAGCGGCAGGACTAATGACAGAACGTCGCGGAAGAAAGAGCACGGGCAGACCGAGAAAGAAGCCTTTGGATAAGGTGGTTGAGAACGATTTAATCGCTGAAAACCAACGGCTTAAAGAACGCAATCAGTACCTTGAAGCGGAGCTGGAATGCATAAAAAAACTAAGTGCCTTAGTTATTGCGGAGGAGCAAGAGAAAAGCAAAAAGCATTGATTGCTACCGAACTGAGGCAAAAATTTCCGCTGCGTATGCTGTTGCAAATTCTCAAATTGTCACGCAGTACATTTTACTATCATCTGAAGCAGAACAAGCAGGACAAATACTTTTACGCAAAAGAAAAGATAAAAGAATTGTTCGAGGCAAACAAAGGACGATACGGATATAGGAGAATTACAGCTTTATTAAGGCAAAAAAGCATCCAATTAAATCACAAAACTGTATTAAAACTGATGAAAAGCTTGCAAATCCGAGGGAAAATGCGCAAAAATGAGAAATATCACTCATACAAGGGAGAAGTCGGAAAGATTGCGGACAATCTCCTTGCGCGCGATTTCAAGGCAAACAAACCGTATGAGAAACTGACAACGGATGTAACACAGTTTAAAGTCGGGAACGAAAAGGTCTATCTGTCACCCGTTATGGATCTGTATAACAGGGAAATTATTTCTTACTCCGTATCCCTGCATCCCGATTTAGAGCAGATACGTGAAATGCTGAAAGAACTTACAACGAAACTGCCGAAAGGAGCAACGCCGCTGTTTCATTCAGACCAAGGTTGGCAGTACCAGCATGCCGAGTTTCAAAAATATTTACAAAAACACAACATAACACAAAGCATGTCAAGAAAAGGCAACTGTATGGACAACGGAGCGATGGAAAACTTTTTTGGCAGGCTGAAAGTTGAAATGTTCTACGGCGAAAAGTTTGAAACAGTGGACGAATTCGTCCACCGCCTGAGGGAATACATTTATTACTGGAACAACGAGAGGATATCTCTCAAACTAAAAGGAATGAGCCCGGTGCAATACCGAACTCATTACCAAACATTTTAATTTAATTTTTTGTCCAAACTTTGGGGTTCACTTCAAAAGTCGGGCTTTTTTATTTCGCTCAGCTTATTTTATCGCCGTTGAGTTTGTTTTCGTATATAAAAAATCCCTGCCTCTTTTCGTTTTCGTAACGCTCCACAGCCCGTTGATACTTGGCGGACAGTTGCAGCATATATGTATTTTTCTGCTGCGGACTCATCTGCGCCGCCGCTTCGCTGTCCATGAGCCGCGCAATCGGATTTGTTACCACCTCGTCTCCCGACAGAATGCCGCACACCCTTCTGTAAAACTCCTCCTCCGCGCTGTGCTCCCTGTTGTAAAGCTGATTTTTCAAGGCCTGCTTTTGTCTGTTGACCGCAAAATCCGCGCTGCCGCCGTTTGTCGCGGCGACAAGTTCAAAATAGTTTCTCTGATTTTTGACGTCAGACCAAAAGCCTTCCTTCAATCTCTTTTTTGCCTGTTTAGCATAAGCTTTGAACAATGAATTTGCCATAAAAAACTTTCTCCTCTATCTGTTTGATTTTTTGCCGCGCGAAAAAAGCGCACGGCGTTTTTTAAACGACATGAAAAACGACGCAAAACAAAAATTTTGCGACTGCTTGCGTACACTTGAATTTTCGGCTTTTGCGGTTAAAAAGTTTTCTGCAGCAAATTAAAAATGTTTCTTAAAGCGTTTTTGAGATTTTTCGTTGGGAAAAAAATTTTGAAAAGCCGCATAAACTCGTTATGCGGCTTTATCATGTGTAAAAAGTAAGAATTTGTTTTGTTTTCAACCTTTGGAGTTGCGTTTTCTCGCCGCCTCCGCCTTTTTCTTGCGGCGGACGGAAGGCTTTTCGTAATGCTCCTTCTTTCTCAGGTCTCCGATAATACCGTCTCTGGCGCACTTTCTTTTGAATCTTCTCAAAGCGCTGTCCAAAGTTTCGTTTTCGCCTACTCTGATTGTGGACATATGTGATTTCGCCTCCTTTCCGCAACGGCGGTAAGATTTTCGGAAATATCCCGACCGTGTTATCATATCCCATAACCGGATTTTTGTCAACGTTTTTTAAGGGATTTTCTCAAATTTTCATCCGAATGGTATTTCAAACAAAGCGCGGCGTGTTTGCCGCAGTTTCATTTAAGCGGAACAAGCTTTGCCGTGAAGTGTCTGAGTATAGGCGCTTCCTCTACAATCTTGTAGCCCTTGACTTTGTTTGCGTGCTCCTTTATGCTTATCAGCGCGTCGGCGATTACGTCCAGATGCGCCTGCGTGTAAACCCTTCTCGGTATGGCAAGACGGGTGAACTCGAACTCCGCCTCCTGCTCCTTTCCCGTGACGGGATCGCGGTCTAGCATGTAGGAGCCTATGTCGCAGCCGCGTATGCCCGCTTCGAGATAAAGCTCCAACGCCAGCGCCTGTCCGGGATACTCGTACCAGGGTATATGGGGCAGCAGCTTTTTGGCGTCGACAAACACGCCGTGACCGCCTACGGGCGATTGATAAGCTATGCCCGCGTCGTCCAGCCTTGCGGCAAGATACTCCATCTGACCGATGCGGTATCTGAGATAATTTTCGTCTATTCCCTCTTTAAGACCTATGGCAAGCGCTTCGAGGTCTCTGCCGCTCATGCCGCCGTAAGTCACGAAGCCTTCAAAGGAAATGCAGTTCTGCTTGATTTTTTCAAACAGCTTTTTGTCGCGCGCACCCACAAGACCGCCCATATTGACAATGGCGTCCTTTTTCGCGCTCATGGTGAACACGTCGGCATATTTGAAGCTTTCGCGCACAATCTCCTGTATGGAGCTGTTTTTGAACTCCGGCTCGCGCTGTTTTACGAAATAAGAGTTTTCCGCGTAACGCGCCGCGTCAATCATGAAAGGTATGTTGTATTTTTTTGCGACCGCCGCAGTTGCGCGGATATTTGCGACAGACACGGGCTGTCCGCCCGCAGAGTTGTTTGTGATGGTCTGAACTATAACGCCGACGTTTTCAGGACCGTATTCCTTAATCAGCTTTTCAAGACGCTCGACGTCCATATTGCCCTTGAAATCGGCGCGCAGCGTGGTGTCCAAAGCTTCGGGCACGACGCAGTCCACGGGGATTGCTCCCGTCAACGCCACATGTGCGCGCGTGGTGTCGAAGTGCATATTGGATATCGAATATTTTTTGCCTTTGAGCAGAATGGGCAGCAAAACTTTTTCCGCCGCTCTTCCCTGATGAACGGGCTGTATGTACTCGAAACCGAAAATTTCTTTTGCGTTTACTATCAGATGCAGATAGCTGCTCGCGCCCGCGTAGGATTCGTCGCCCATCATGACGCCCGCCCACTGCGCGCTGCTCATGGCGTTGGTGCCGCTGTCCGTCAAAAGGTCAATATAAACGTCCTCGGACTTCAACGCGAACACGTTGTAATCCGCTTTTTTCAGTCTCTCCTCACGCTCTTTTCTCGTGAGAATTTTCAACGGTTCCACGCTTTTGATTCTGAAAGGCTCGGGAATGTACTTCATCATAATTCATTGTCTCCTTGTCGAAATTCAAGCCGCTTCAACCTTGCGGCCGTATCTGTCTATATTATACTCCCCTTTTCACCGCGTAAAAAAGTTTTTGGGTGAAAATTTTTTTAAACCTTTCGGAGGGCGGCGTCCGCCTCTCCCGCAAGCCCGTCGCGCACGGCTTTTCCGAGCCGCACGGAAACAATCTCGTCCGTTTTGCACGGCTCTTTGATGAAAACCCTGACGTAATTGGGGGTATATCCGCAAACGTATCCCGACGTCCTTTCTTCCGTGAGAACGTCGTCAATTCTCCCGACGTTTTTGGACAGAAAATCGGCTTTGAGTCTGCTTTTGGCGGCGGCAAGCCTTTTTACACGCTCGGCGGCAACGTCCGAGTCCACCCTTTTGAGCCTTGCGGCAGCGGTGCCCTCGCGCGGAGAAAAGGGAAACACGTGTATATCCGAAAAGCCCGCGTCAAGACAAAACGCGAGACTCTCCTCGAAGTTTTTGTCCGTTTCGGAAGGGAAAGCCGCGATTACGTCCGTCGTAATGCCCGCAAGCGGAAATACGGCGCGGATTTTTTCCACCGCGCGCATATATTCGTCCGGCGTGTAATGTCTGTTCATTGCTCTCAGCACCTCCGCGCTGCCGCTTTGGAGAGACAGATGAAAATGCGGGCAGAAGCCGCCCTCCTCCATTGCGTCAAGCAGCTCGTCTGACACGACGCTTACTTCCAGACTGCCCAGCCTCTTGCGCGCGGGCACGTCCTTCAAGGCGCGGCAAAGCGCGGCAAGGCTCGTCCCCGTATTTTTGCCGTAAGAGCTTATGTCCACTCCCGTCAAAACTATTTCCTTTGCGCCGCTGTTTTCCGCCTCCGCCGTCACGTCTCCGATTGAGCGGCTGCGGCTCCTGCGCGAAGATAAGGAACAATACAGTAGGAACAGAAATTGTCGCAGCCGTCCTGAATCTTGATAAAATCGCGCGTTTTGCAATGCGCGGCAAATATTTCCCCCTTTCGGTACTCCGTCGGCAGCTCGTCGCGCAGGCAGCCCGTCGAATTGAGTTGCTCTATGAGCCTGAGCTTGTCGGCTGTCCCCGCGACAAAGTTCACGTTTTCCGAAAACTGTCCGCCGTCGTGCTGAGCGGCGCAGCCGCACACGATTATTTTAGCGTCGGGATTGAGTTTTTTGCAGCGCGAAATTGCCTGACGCGATTTGCGTTCCGCCTCGTTGGTCACGGCACAGGTGTTGATGATATAAATATCCGCCTTTTCAAGCCCCTCGCAAGCTCGATAACCCGCGTTTTTCAAACCTGCGACAAGCTGTCTGCTTTCGTAAAGATTGGTTTTGCAGCCCAATGTAAAGACGCTGACTTTTTCTTTCATATTTTCCGATTGTTGAGACGCTCGTTCAAAACGCTCAGCGCGTACAGCCCCGCCGTCTCTGCGCGCAGCACGCGGCGACCAAGACTGACGGATACGGCGCCCGCGTCTCGCTGCCTACTATGACGGCTACCCTCGTCAGCTGCAAACGCCCGTCGAGCGCGGCGGAAAGCGTCTTTTGGCTTTCATGCTCGTTGCACAGCAGCACAAGGTCGAAATCTCCGAAAAAACGCGGCAGCTCGCGCAAACGGACAGCTTCCTTAACCTCCGTGACGAAAGCTCTGCCGCACTGCTTCGAGGCTTCCTTTGCAATTCTGTTGAATCGTTCGATTTTTTTGAAATCCGCCTCGGCGACGGTGTTTCTGCCGACAAACGGACGTATCTCGTCCGCGCCAAGCTCCACAGCCTTTTGCAGACACCAGTCCATTCTCTCCCCCTTGATAAGCCCCTGAAACAGCGTGACGCCCACGTCGTTTTCGGCGGCGCAGCAGGAGACGGAAAGGATTTTGAGCCGCACGCAGTCCTTGTCAAAGCTCTCTATTTCACACTCGCAGTCCCTGCCGTCGTTGAAGCACACGATAAGCCTGTTCCCCGCCTTCATTCGCAGAACTCTGCTTATGTGCGCAAACTCCCCGTACAAAACGATTTTGTCCCCGTCAAGGCAATCCCCGACTCCCGCGAAAAATCTTCTCAGTCTCGTCATAACGGCTTTTCAGGCGCGACAAGAAGCGCCGCGCTCCACTCTCCCTCCGTCATAGTCTCCTTTGTTTCAAAGCCGTTTGCAGCAAACAGTCTCAGAGTTTCGTCAAGCCGCCCGCGCAGAATGCCGCTTAAAACGACCTCCCCCGCAGGCAAAGTCACGCGGGTTAGACTCGGAGCAAGCCGGGCAAGTATGTCGGCGGTCAGGTTTGCCGCGACCACGCCTCTTTCCTTGACGTCGTCGCAAAGATTGCCGTTTAAAAAAACGCAGCTGCTTTCCAGCCCGTTGAGCGCGGCGTTTTCCCTTGCAGCCGCGACAGCCTGCGCGTCAAAGTCTACAAGCACGGCGCGTTTGGCGCCGAGAAGCAGCGCGGAAAGCCCCAGAATACCGCTCCCGCAACCTACGTCGACGACGGTTTTTCCTTTCAGATTTACTTTTTGAAGCAGTTTGAGACACATCGCCGTCGTCTCGTGAGAGCCTGTTCCGAAAGCAACGCCGCTGTTGAGTTTGAGAATCGGCTTTTTCGAGTCGGATTCGAGCCAGACGGGACACACAACCAAGCCGTCCAATTCAATCGGTTTGAAATTTTTTCTCCAATTTTCAAGCCACTCTCCGTCGTCCCCGCAGGAAAAGGATATTTTCAGCGAGCCGCAGTCGGGAAAATATTTTTTAAGCTCCGCAAGCCTTTTCTTCGTTTCCTTTTCAACGCGCTCTTTGTTTTGCGGAGGAAAAAAGCCCCTGACCGCCGCTTCGTCGGGATAGCTTTCAAGAAGCCCCTCTTCCACATAGTCCCAGCCGCCGACAAGCAGGTCGTTTCTGTCGGTTATGCTCACCGACTCGCCCGTGGCCTCGTAGAGAATTTCCGCCACCGCCTCCGAAGCCGCCGTCGTCGTCATAACGCAAATTTCACCGTATTCCATCGCGTCAATCCCGACTCAAAAGCGCGTCGATTACCATTTTTGCGGCTTCCCACTCGGTGCGCTTGTTTTCAAGCATGGCTTTCCCTTCTTCCGTCATTTCGTAATACTTGCGCGTTGCGCCCATTCTTTCGTCGCCCCAATTCCCTTTGATGTAACCGCAGCCCTCCATTCGGTGCAGCGCCGAATAGACGGACTGCTCGTTGGGCTTGTAGAGTCCCTTGCTTTTGCTCTCGATAAAGCCCCTGATTTCATAGCCGTACTTTTTTCCGTCCGACAGAGAATTGAGTATAATCGCTTCCACATGGCCGCGCAAAACGTCGCTGCTCAAAATTGCCATATTTTTTGCCTCCGTTTACATTTTTCCCTAAAATGTTATGTCACAGATAGATTAACATATCAATTTTATATTTGCAACAAAAATACGACAGAAAGACGTAAAAATTTGCAAAAAGGTGCACACTGTTTGTTACTAAACGCGCAGTGCAACGGCGACAGTATTGTGAACAAACGGAAAAAATTTTATATTTTGCGTTTAATTGAGTTCTAAAACTCCACAAATTGTGTTATCATTGTCATAATAATATAAGGAGGTGAAAATGCGACCGAGAAACCCTTTGAAGCTCGAAGACTGCAAATCCCGCGAAGAGCTTTTCGATACGCGAATCATGTGGTTTTTGTTGGAACACAACGAGCCGGCAAAAAATTTCCGCAAGGACGGAAGCTACGTCGGCAGATTAAGCGACTATTTCAGGGATTTGAGATATTTTTGTTTCGGGAACGGTTTTACTTTTCAGTCGGACGCGTTTTTGCCGGGCAGAGAGCATATAGAAAAATTTTTCTTCGCTTTTTTCCGCGGAGTGTTGAAGGTAGGCTCCTGCGTCGAAAGGCACTTTGTAACCATGTGCAAGCCGCCCGACTTCCTTATGGGAAAGCTTGTGGAAAGAGTCAACGGCAGACTTGTCGTACGCGACAACAACATTCACGGAGTTGTTTTCAAGGAGGCGTTTCTGTACGCGTTGGGTTACAGAAAAACTGAGAAAAATTTTCGTCAGGCACAATTATAGAAAAAACGGAGCCGTTTGAGACTCCGTTTTTTTTTATTGCGTTTTGCCGTTTTTTATTTTTTCGTTAAGTTCGTCAAGCTCGGCAAGATATTGCTTGCGTTTCGGATAGTTTTTTAGGGAAAGCTGATTCTCGAATTCCGCAAGCTGCTTTTTGTTCGTCTTATCCACGTTGGAGGGCACTTCCACCAAAAGCCGCACGAACAAATCGCCCGTCCTGCGACCGTTTTTGATGCCCTTGCCGCGTATGCGCAGCGTTTCGCCGTTTGCCGTCCCCTCCTCCAATCTGTGCGTGACCGAGCCGGACAGCGTGGGTATTTCCACGTCGCCCCCGTTCACCGCTACGGAAAAGGGTATAGGCACGTCCACGTAAAGGTTGCAGTCGTCCCGCTTGAAAAGCTTGCTCTGCTCGACGTTTATTATTACCAGCAGATTTCCGTTTACGCCGCCCGCGGCTGCGCTTGCGTTGCCGTATCCGTTGATGGACATGATTGCGCCGTTTTCCGTGCCGGCGGGAATGTGTATGG
>OMEC01000834.1_pt1 | contig 14401 bp, 8 predicted proteins | sample 1673401 | NCBI WGS metagenome assembly OMEC01 (sample SAMEA103958110, study PRJEB25191) | human gut metagenome | reverse complement strand
AAAATCGCAATTCAGCATTCAGTTTGGAAAAAAGAAGAGAACTACGAGAGAACTGCGGTGATTCTATCAAGAGTGCCATCGCAAACAACTACTTCGTAGCGAAAGCAAACACACTATTTATCCGTTTCGATTCACTGCCGTTGACTACTAAAAGTGAAAGCGGATAAAAACATGAAACGGTCTGCAACATATCAAAAGCTGTGCATGGAATACCCAGAAAAAATATCCAAAGAGCAGCTATATAAAATCTGTCATATCAGCAAAAGGAAAGCAAGCTATCTTTTGGAAAACGGGCTTATACCTTGCCAAGATAGCGGCAAGATGACGCGCAAATATACTATTGCGCTTAAAGATGTTGCGACTTTTATTGACGCGCGCAAAACAAATCCTATGAGATTTGATATGCCGCCCTCGCTCCGAACAAAGAGAAAGAGTACTTATTCCCGCATACAATTTGAATCTGATGATTTTTTCTGTGCATTGAGAACTTTCTATACCGATGTGCTGGCTGCAAATGACGGTTTACTATCTGTTGCCGATGTTTGCGCTCAAACAGGCTATGGGCGGTCAACCGTAATAAATTGGCTGACAAAAGGATTGTTACAATCACTATTCATCAGAAATCATTATCATATACCGCAAAAGTACCTAATTGATTTTTTAGCCAGCAAGTATTATTGGCGCATCGGACAAAAATCGCAAAAGCATATAAATGATTTTGTAGAGTTTGAAAAATGGCATAACAATAACAAATAAGGAGGATGAAAAAATGACCAAAGTAATCGCCCTCGCCAACCAAAAAGGTGGCGTGGGAAAAACGACAACAGCCGTCAATCTCGGTATCGGGCTTGCGCGGCAAGGTAAGAAGGTATTGCTCGTTGACGCGGACGCACAGGGTAATTTGACGGATTCGCTTGGCTGGAACGAGCCGGACAAGCTCCCCGTTTCCCTCGCCACCATCATGAGCAAGGTTATCATGGAGGAACAGATCGACCCCGACGAAGGCATTTTGCACCACGATGAAGGAGTTGACCTCATGCCCGCCAACATCGAGCTATCCGCTATGGAGGTATCGCTTGTCAACACCATGAGCCGCGAGATCGTGTTGCGGAACTATCTGAAAGAGGTTAAGGGCAAGTACGATTATGTTCTCATTGACTGTATGCCGAGCTTGGGCATGATTACGGTCAATGCGCTTGCGGCTGCGGATAGTGTCGTCATTCCCGTGCAAAGCCACTATCTCCCCGCAAAGGGAATGAGCCAGCTTTTGCAGACCATTAACCGCGTGAAGAAGAACATCAATCCCAATTTGAAAATTGACGGCGCGCTTATCACGATGGTAGACAACCGCACGAACTTCGCAAAGGAGATTTCGTCCTTGCTTCGTGAGAATTACGGGGATAAGCTCCGCGTGTTCAAAACGGAGATACCGCTTGCTATCAAAGCCGCTGAAACGAGCGCCGAGGGCAAAAGCATCTATTCCCATGACGCGCACGGCAAAGCGGCGGCGGCATACGAAGCATTGACAAAGGAGGTTTTAAGCGATGGCAGAAAGCAAGAGAAGCATAAAGCTGACCTCGCTCGATGATCTGTTCTCCACAGAGGAAAGCCGCACCGAAGCGGACAAGGAGCGTATACAGGATATTCCCATAGCAGAGATAGACGATTTCCCCAACCATCCTTTCCATGTGGATATAGACGACGCTATGCGCGAGATGGCGGAAAGCGTAAAGCGGTTCGGCGTGTTATCGCCTGCTGTAGCGCGTCAGAAGGAGAACGGGCGATATGAGCTAATAAGCGGGCACCGGCGCAAGAAGGCATGCGAGCTTGCGGGCATTGATAAAATGCCGGTAATTGTCCGCAACATGGACAGAGACGAAGCGATTATCTTTATGGTGGATTCCAACCTGCAACGTGAACGCCTTCTTCCGAGTGAGAAGGCGTTTTCGTATAAAATGAGGTTGGAAGCGATGAAAAGAAAAGCAGGTCGACCAACCCTTAATAATTATTCCCCAGTGGGGAATAATTTGCAGGAGAAACCATCAAGCCAGGAATTAGCTGACATTGCAGGCGAAAGCAAAAATCAGATATTCCGCTACATCCGCCTAACCGAACTCATACCAGACCTGCTTCAAATAGTAGACGATGGCAAAATCGCCTTTCGGCCTGCGGTAGAACTGTCATATCTAACCAAAGAGGAACAGGCATCTTTGCATGAGGCGATGGAAAGCGAGGATTGCACCCCATCGCTTGCACAGGCCATAAAAATCAAGAAGTTCAGCCAGGAGGGCAGACTGAGCGACGACGTTATACTCTCCATACTCTCCGAAGAAAAGCCAAATCAAAGGGAAGTATACAGGCTGCCCAAGGAGCGCATAGATAAATACTTTCCCAAAGGTACGCCATCCGAAAAGATAGAAGAAATCATATGCAAGGCGCTGGAGCTTTACCGCAGGCGGGAGCGCAGCAGAGAAACGGAACGTTAAGCGTCCGTGCTGACGAGCATGGGCGCTTTTGTTATGTTCAAAACATGAATCATACGCCAAGGGATAGGTCTGCCCTTTTGCCGGTATGGCTTCGGCAGCATTTGCTTCTCGTTCCCTTCCCCCTGCACCCCCAACCCTGAGTACTACCCGAAAAGCAACTGCCCGAAAAAGCATATTTACAACCAACAATTCAAGCGTCATAGGGCGCTTTTTATTATACACAAAAACATTTCTGGAGGTAAAAATGAAAACCAAACGAATCATCACGTTGGCAATATGCCTGTTGACCCTGATAGGCATATTCCAGTCAGCCCACGCGCTTGCCGCAGGAAGCACAGTCACAATCGAGAGCCAAACCAACGGCGCCTTTGACTACCTTGAGTATTACTCGAACGGTTCATGGCACGACCTGAATACGCCCCGCCATTGGATTGAACAGACAGGCGAAGTAGTCTACTGCGTGGAGCATTCCGCAGGGAACCCGCATGGCCAGACATATACCGAAACTTCCCCATCCTCCGTCTTTTCGGGGAGTACGCTTGCCGGTATAAACTCCATACTCATGTATGGCTATCCCAACAATAAACCCTCCGGCTTCACGGATGACGAAGCACGGCAGGCAACAGCAAACGCCCTGCGCTTCTGGCTTTCGGAACAAGGCGAAGGTTATTCGTATGACTTTACCAATCGCCGTTCCAACCCCAACGCAATAAGGGCCAAGAGCGGATATGAGCATGTGCTTGAATATGCCGATGAGCTGCTTGCAAAAGCCCGCGCAAGGCAGGACTTGCCCCACGGCGTAGACTTCTCCCCTTCCACCGTGCAGCTTACCGCAAGCGGAAACGGTTACGTCGGACAAACTTCGGTGCTCCTTACAAACATCAACAGCGGCTACACCCTCGATACTTCCCGTTTGCCGTCAGGCAGCAGAGTTTCGGGCTATACCGGCGGCAGAAGCGAAACGCTCACCATTACGCTCCCAGCATCGGCGGCAGGGCAGAGTTTCAACATATCTGCCGAGGGTATGGACACCCGCAGCATAGATAACATTACAGCTTACGTTCCTGCAAACGGCAGCCTGCAAAAGGTATTCCTCTGCGCCACCACCGCACAGGTCGTTGCAACGGCACAGCTTTCCGTTGGCGCACCCGAAGCCCCTAAGTACGGCAAAGTACAGCTTGTGAAAACCGGCAGGGACAATATACCGCTTGCGGGTGTAGTGTTCGGCGTATACAGCGATGCCGACTGCAAGAACAAGCTTGCGGAGCTTACTACCGACAGCGACGGAACAGCCATATCAGGAGATCTTCCGGTAGGTACCGTGTACATAAAAGAGCTTTCCACAATAAAGCCCTATGTTCTGAGCGCGGAGATAAAAAGCCTTGAGATAACCGATGGTGGAACTACGAAAGTATCGTTCAGCAATTCCGAAGCCATGGGCAAAATCCGCATTGAGAAAACGGGCGACGTGCTGACCGCCGGAGAGGCCGTTGAAACGGAATACGGCAGCGCCGCAACGCCCATATACAAAAACAAGGGCCTTGCCGGCGTTGTATACGAGGTAAATGACAGCGCCGGCAATATAGTTGCTACCATAACCACGGACAAGAACGGCATTGCGGAAACCGAGGCGCTGCCCCTTGGCAGCTATACAGTGCAGGAAAAGAGCGCTCCTGACGGATACGTGATAGACGATACTGTTCACGAAGTAACGCTGACCTTCAAGGACCAGAATATAGCCGTCGTCACAGGGACAATAAAAGCCGAAAACAAGCTGCGCACGGGCGGCGTAAAGCTGCTGAAGTATACAGAAAAGTTCAATGCCGATAAAATCAGCTTTGAAAAAGTATTAGGCAACGACTATGTGTTCGGTCTGTACACCGCCGAAGATGCCGGAGATATACCGGCAGATGTTCTGCTTGAGGTACTGACTACGGACGAACAGGGCATAGCCCAAAGCACGGTAAAGCTTCCCTATGGCAAATATTACCTGAAGGAATTGGCAACGCCGGACAGCGATATAAAGATGCTTACGGACAAGCTGCCTCTGATTATTGACAGCGAACTTAATACCCAATATGTAAGCGAGCCAATTCTCAACGAAATGTTCAAGGGAAAAATCGGCGTATATAAGTTGGACGCCGAAGATAACGAAAGAGGTCTTGCGGGCGCGGTATTTGAAGTGCGCGAGGCTTCCGGCAAGCTGGTTGACACCATTACCACCGATACCAAAGGATATGCCGAAACCAACGACTTGCCAACGGGAGAATACAAAATAAAGGAGATTACTCCTCCCCCGGGATTCATACTTTCGGATGAAATCAAAACCGTTACCATTACTTCAGAGGATAAAGAAACCGCCGTATTTGAGCTTACGAACAAGCCCAACGAAGTAACGCTTACAAAGGCTGACTTAACAACCGAAAAGCCCGTACCAGGCGCGACTGTTGAGGTTTACGGCAAAGACGGGAAGTTGTTTTACAAAGGCGTTACCGATAAGGACGGCAAAATAACAATCAGGGAGCTTCCCGCCGGAACATACATGTTCAAGGAAACCATATCGCCGGACGGCTACGCTCTGAATGTCAATACATTCTCTTTTGAAATCGATGCATACGGCAAGGTGATGGGAACCACCGCCTTTACCGATGAGCCCATCGTGCTGACCATCAAAAAGGTTGATGCCTACACCGGCAAGCCCATGGCAGGTATTTCATTCACCCTGAAGGACAGCGAAGGCAACATTGTAAAAACAAAACTGACCGATAAGGGCTATCGCATTGCGACGGAGGACGGCGAAGAAACCTTTAGCGTAGATAATAACGGCTGTGCCGAGTTCCGCTATCTGAAGGCAGGCAAATACTCGCTTGTGGAAAGCGTACCCGCAGGTTACATTGCAGAGGACAGCATTTCCTTTGAATTGACCTCTGCACACGGCATGAGTAAGCCCCTTAATCTAACCATAAACAACTGCCCCACCGCAATAAAGCTCATAAAGCTTGACGCGGATACGAATAAGCCGCTTACCGGCGCAGGATTCAGCATTAAGGTCAAAGACGGCCTTGGTTTCGCAACGCTGACATTCACAAAGCAGGCTGACGGCAAGTACATCTTCGATAAGGACGGCAAGGACACAGTCCTTATGGTCGATAACAACGGCGAGGTTATAATCCTTGGCATGCCGCTTGGGGCTGTATGGATAGAAGAATCCGTTGTTCCGGCAGGCTACTTCCCTGTCACCGCCCGTAAAGCGGAAATCACGAAAGAAACCTCGGCGCTGTCGCCCATGGTAATCAAAGTGCCAAACAGCAAAAGCGTCAAGCTGGGGCTGGATAACGACTGGTGGGAAATCCCCGCCATGATCGCTGGCGCGGTGCTGCTGCTCGGCGGCGCAGTAGTTTTGTATGTGCGGAGAAAGAATAAATAAGAACTAGCAAAAACACGCAGGAGGGCGGAAAACGCCCTCCTGCCCATGAATATCGGCTTAACCTGTTTGCCATGTAACAGTTGCATCTCGCCATTGCAGGCAGCGCAGAAAAAACTGAAATCATTAGCAAAACAGAATAAGGACAGACACCATAACTATGAGATCACAGAAGCGCGTGAGAGATCATGCGCTCTTTTGCTATACAAAACACCGAGAAGGAGAAAGCGAATATGACAGAAGAACTGAAAAACGCTGGATATACCATCATTGAAAGTTTTACCGTAGGCGAACAGGGCTTTGCGCTTGGGCATAGCGATACTGTGCCAGCCCCGTATGTCACATGGCAGTATCGTGCAGCTGCCCCCGATCATTTCTTCTGGGGGCATTATATGAATTCAAAGGAAGCGGCATATGCGGATTATCGGAGCAGGATAAAGGGCGGGATAGAATACGTTTCGAAACGCATACAGCCGCAGTGCGCAAAGAAACGCGACGAGCCGGGGAGATAAGGAGGTGCAACTGTGGCAACAAAACTGCAAAACATATCCGAGCTTGCGCGTCAGACAACGGAGCGGCTTACGCAATCCGTTGACAACTGGAAACGCTTTCTCGATTCCGCCGCATGGCTTTATAAGTACCCGTTCCATGAACAGGTCTTGATTCATACGCAGAGACCGGATGCAAAAGCCTGTGCTCCCATCGAGCTTTGGAACAGCAGATTCAGACGTTGGGTGAACAGGGGCGCAAAGGGCATCGCGCTCATCGACGACAGCGGGCACAAGCCCGCTCTGCGGTATGTATTCGATGTGTCCGACACCAACACACGTTACAATATCCCGTTTCGGCTCTGGCAGACAAAATCCCAATACACGGCGCAGATCATTGAGGAGCTGCAAAACCATTTCGGGGACACGGGCGTGGAGAACGCCGATATCGCTGCCACCGTACTGGGCATATCCATCAACGCCATATCGGACAACTACCGCGATTATTACGAGGAGCTTCTCAAAGCGGCGGACAACAGCGCACTCGCGGATATAAGCGATGACGAGATAAGCTCGACCTTTGTGCTTCAGCTCATGACCAGCGTTTCCCATACGGTCTTGGTGCGCATGGGCATCGACCCCGCCGCTATATTTCACGGCGATGAATACGAGAGCATAAGGCTGTTCAATTCGCCGGATACCATAGTCCAACTTGGCACGGCGACCAGCGACATTTCGGAGATGATCCTGCGGCAGATCGAGCGCAGCGTCAGAAGCATGGAACGGCAGGAGCGCGGCACACTTGCAAACGTAGAGCCGGTATTGCAGAATGAAGGCAGAAACAGCGAAAGGAGCGATGAAAATGGAACTCAGTTACAGGCAGAACGGGGGCTACCTGATTCCCGATATCAAAATGGACGATCAGCCGGCGGGGATGATCGGCAAATACGGCAGAATGCGGAAGACGTTTCTCAAGGAGCATCGGAGCGGGACTTACAACTCCCTGCTGCTTCAGAACAAGCTGACGGAGCATCTGTTGGAGATCGACAGGACGGCGCGGGAACAGGTCGAACAGACGATGGCGCAGATGGCACAGACCGAGAACGTGACCGAGAAGATGAAAGCCGAGAATCAGATGCTCTGGATTCAGCGAATGAACAGCATTCGGCAGAGAGCCGAGGAGACGGTACTGAACGACCTGATTTACGCATAACCGAATATAGTCTGTTCCCAACCTTAGAGGAACAGTTACAGCGCATCGAAGAAGCGGAAGCACAAAAGCTTTCCGCTTTTTCTGTTTCACAAGCAGATCTCGATAACGAACTTTGCAGACATGGAAGCGGATTTGCTCAGGGAAAGTTTCGCATCTATAAGTTCTTTGAGGATATGCCTTCCTCAGAGGCAGTGATAGCATTTCTCAAAAAGGAATACGGCATTGGCGGTCATTCGCACACCTATCTGAATGGGGAAAGTGGTTTTGTAGACCATGACGGCAAGGGGCTTCACTTCTCCAATCATAACCACAAAGAAAAGCACACCATAACTTGGAAAGCCGTAGCGCGAAGGCTCCGTGAGCTGATTGCCATTGACAGATACCTGACTGAAGATGAAAAGGCGTATCTGCCGGAATACGAGGCACAAGAGGCAGAGCGGCGCTTGCAGCTGGAGGAAGAAGCGGCGGCAAGGAGCGCGCTTCAGGCAGCAGCGGCATCCATGGACGAACACAGAAAGGATGCCAGATATGCGTTCTCGCTCGGAGATACCGTGCAGCTTGGCATGACCACATATACCATCCTCGGCTACGATGAAACTACAGTCAGCTTATCTGACCCGAAATTTCCCTTGCTTTCCGAGGATATGCCCCGCGATGTGTTTGAACAAAGACTTAGGGAAAGTCCCGTAAACGACCACCTGATTGCAGAGGCACAGGAAGCAGAGCCGCAGCCCGGGCCGGTAACCAAAACAGTTGAAGTCATTTCCGCAGAGGAAAACCACCTGCCATATGATGTGGTTATCCAAACGATTCGTGCTGAAGAGCATGAACCCGTAAAACCCGCTGAGAAAATCAATTTCCGCATTACGGACGATGCGCTCGGTCACGGTGGCCCGAAAGCAAAGTTCCGCATGAATATAGACGCTATTCGAACGCTGAAAGCCATTGAGTCCGAACAGCGGCTTGCAACAGCGGATGAGCAGGAAGTCCTGTCCCGATATGTGGGTTGGGGCGGATGCGCGGATGCCTTCGATGAAGCCAAAGAAAACTGGAGTTCCGAATATACCGAGCTAAAGGATTTACTGACCGAAGAAGAATACGAAGCCGCGCGGGCTTCCGTGCTTAACGCTCACTACACAAGCCCAATAGTCATTAAAGCAATATACAAAGCAATTGAGAATATGGGCTTCCGCACAGGCAATATCCTTGAACCCTCCTGCGGCATAGGCAACTTCTTCGGCCTGCTCCCCGAATGCATGGCCGGCAGCAAGCTATACGGCGTAGAGTTGGACAGCATTACGGGGCGCATTGCGAAGCAGCTTTATCAAAACGCAAATATCACCATACAGGGATATGAAGGAACCGCATTACCCGATAGCTTCTTCGATGTTGCCATAGGTAACGTACCCTTTGGCGATTACGGCGTTGCGGATAAGCGATACGATAAGAACCACTTCCTCATACATGATTATTTCATCGCCAAGACTTTGGATAAAGTCCGTCCCGGCGGCATAATTGCATTTGTCACCTCCTCCGGCACAATGGATAAAAAGAACCCCTCCGTACGCAAATACATTGCACAGCGTGCAGACCTTCTCGGCGCGGTTCGCCTGCCGAATAATGCCTTCCTTGCCAATGCGGGCACGGGCGTTGTTGCGGATATACTGTTCCTGCAAAAGCGTGACCGCCCTATAGAGATTGAACCCGGTTGGATACACCTCGGCAAAACCGACAGCGGATTTACCATAAACCAATACTTTGTGAATAACCCCGGCATGATACTGGGCGAACTCAGCGAAGAAAGCACACAGTACGGTAAGCAAGCCGTTACGGTAAAGCCCATTGCAGGCGCTGCATTGCCAATGCAGCTATCTGACGCGATAACCAATATCCATGCGAAAATCACCGAACCGGAGCAGTTTGAAGAAACCGAAGAAAACATAGGCGAAAGTATCCCTGCCGACCCGAATGTGCGCAATTTCAGCTTTGCCGTGGTTGACGGGGATATCTATTACCGTGAAAACTCCGTAATGCATAAGGTTGAGCTGTCCGTTACCGCAGAGAACCGCATTAAAGGCATGGTCAAAATCCGCGACTGTACACGAAAGCTGATTGAATATCAGCTGGAAGGCTATTCGGATGATTTAATCAGGCAGGAACAGCAGACCTTAAACCGGCTTTACGATGATTTTACCTCGCAATACGGCCTGCTGAACAGCCGCGCCAACAATACTGCGTTCTCTGATGACAGTTCTTATTGCCTGCTCTGCTCTCTTGAGGTTCTTGATGAAAACGGCGCATTGGTGCGCAAGGCTGATATGTTCTCAAAGCGCACCATACGGCAGCAGGAACCCGTAACCTCCTGCGATACAGCAGCGGACGCACTCGCCGTATCACTTTCCGAAAAAGCAAAGGTCGATTTGCAGTATAAGGGAAAGCTTACGGGCAAAACCGAAGAACAGCTTACAGAGGACTTGGCAGGCATAATATTCTTCAACCCATCTTCCGAGCAATATGAAACTGCGGACGAATATCTTTCCGGCGATGTCAGGTGGAAGCTTCGATTGTTAAAGGAGATAGACAACCCTAAATATGCGGCTAACACGGAAGCCTTGGAGAAGGTACAGCCAAATAATCTGACGGCTTCCGAAATCGATGTTCGGCTTGGTGCAACATGGATTCCGCCGGAGGATATTCAGCGTTTTGTAATTGAGCTGCTAAAGCCGGCCTATTACGCAAGCAGCAAAATAAAGGTGCATTATTCCCAGCTTACCGCTCAATGGAGAATTTCAAGCAAAACCGGCGACTACGGCAACGTTACAGCAAACGTTACCTATGGCACAAAGCGCATCAATGCATACAAGATAATTGAGGAAACGCTGAATCTGAAGGACGTCCGCATATTCGACACTGTGTATGATGAAAGCAGCGGCGAGAAGCGCGTACTGAACAGAAATGAAACCGTACTTGCGCAGCAAAAGCAGCAGCTCATAAAGGACGCGTTCCGCGACTGGATATGGAAAGATCCTGACCGTCGTGACAGACTGACCACGCTCTACAACACCAGGTTCAACAGCATACGTCCTCGCGAATATGACGGAAGCCATATCAGGTTTGTCGGCATGAACCCCGAAATCACACTGAGACAGCATCAGGTAAACGCCGTCGCGCGCATCCTGTACGGCGGTAACACGCTGCTTGCGCACGTAGTAGGTGGCGGCAAGACCTTCGAGATGGTTGCTGCCGCTATGGAGAGTAAACGGCTTGGGCTCTGTCAAAAGAGCCTGTTCGTGGTTCCAAATCACCTGACCGAACAGTGGGCAGCGGAGTTTTTGCAGCTATATCCTTCTGCCAATATCCTTGTTGCAACAAAGAAGGACTTTGAAACGAGAAACCGCAAAAAGTTCTGTTCCCGTATTGCCACAGGCGATTACGATGCCGTCATCATAGGACACTCTCAGTTTGAAAAGATTCCCATGAGTTTGGAGCGGCAGCGGGCGATATTGCAGACGCAGCTTGATGAAATAATAGACGGCATTTCGGAAGCAAAGCGGGAAAACGCAGAGCGCTTCACCATAAAGCAGATGGAAAAGAGCAGACGCTCCATAAAGCTGAAGCTTGATAAGCTAAACGACCAAACCCGCAAGGATGATGTTGTTACGTTTGAGGAGTTGGGCGTTGACCGGCTGTTTGTAGACGAAGCGCACAGCTTCAAAAACCTGTTTCTTTATACAAAGATGCGTAATGTAGCCGGTCTTTCGCAGACTGAGGCGCTGAAATCCTCCGACCTCTTTATGAAATGCCGGTATATGGACGAGCTTACGGGAAACCGCGGCATTGTGTTTGCAACGGGTACGCCGATATCAAACTCAATGACCGAAATGTATACCATGCAGCGGTATCTTCAATATGACGCGCTGTGCTCCCACGGTTTGCAGCACTTTGACGCATGGGCTTCCACATTCGGTGAAACCATTACGGCAATGGAGCTTGCACCGGAAGGAACGGGCTATCGTGCAAAGACGCGGTTCGCCCGTTTTTATAATCTCCCTGAACTCATTTCCATGTTCAGGCAGGTTGCTGACGTGCAGACCGCCGACATGCTGAAACTTCCCGTTCCCGAAGCGGAGTACCACAACGAGGTCATTAAGCCTTCCAGATTTCAAGAGGATATGGTTGATTCCTTTGCGGAGCGTGCCGAAAAGGTCCGAAACGGCATGGTGGACGCAACGGTTGACAACCTTTTGAAGATTACAAACGACGGCAGAAAGCTTGCCCTTGACCAGCGATTGACGGATGAGCTGCTGCCGGATGACCCCGAAAGCAAGGTAAATACGTGTTTAGATAACATTCACCGAATATGGGAAGCAAGCAAAGAGCAGAAGTCAACGCAGCTTGTATTCTGCGACCTGTCTACCCCGCATGGTGACGGTAAGTTCAATGTGTACGATGACCTGAAAGCAAAGCTTGTCCGCATGGGCGTTCCGGAAACCGAGATTGCCTTTATTCACGATGCAAAGACCGAAGCACAGAAAGCGGCCCTGTTCACTAACGTCCGCTCCGGCAATGTGCGTATTCTGCTTGGTTCCACTGCAAAGATGGGCGCAGGAACCAACGTACAAAAGCGGCTGATTGCCGAACACCATCTGGACATACCGTGGCGACCTTCGGACATTGAGCAGCGCGAAGGCAGGATTCTCCGTCAGGGCAACGAGAACAGCAAAGTTGATATATTCAGGTATGTTACGGAGAACACCTTCGACAGCTACATGTGGCAGACGATTGAGAGCAAGCAAAAGTTTATATCGCAGATAATGACGAGCAAAAGCCCCGTCCGTTCCTGCGAGGACGTGGATGAAACCGCCCTTTCATATGCCGAAATCAAGGCATTGGCAACGGGCAATCCGTATATCAGGGAAAAGATGGACTTAGAGATTGAAGTATCGCGGCTGAAGCTTGTGAAAGCCAACTACCTTTCGCAGAAGTATATGCTTGAGGACAGTTTACTCAAGCACTATCCCAAGGAAATTCGCCTGACGCAGGAACGAATCAATGGATATGAGGCGGATATTGCCCTGTATGGGCGGCACAAGAGCGAGGATTTCCCCGGCATGCTTCTGTACGGTACTCACTATGAAGAGAAAAAGGAAGCCGGCACGGCGATACTTGAAGCCTGCAAGGCCATGACTTCGCCTGAGCCAAAGGAAGTCGGAAGCTATCGCGGGTTTACGCTGCTTCTGTCCTACGACATTGTTGCGAAGGTGTTCCGCATGACATTGCGCGGAGAACTATCCCACATTGTAGAACTCGGCAGCGATGTCCACGGCAACATTCAGCGCATGGAAAATATGCTTGAATCGCTTCCCTCCCGCCTTTCCGCCTGTGAACAAGCTTTGGCTACGCTGAAAGAGCAAATGGATAACGCAAAAGCGGAAGTTGAAAAGCCTTTTGAGCAGGAACAGGAGCTTTCCGAAAAGGCAGCCCGCCTTGCGGAACTCAATGCGCTGCTCAATATGGATAAGCGGGAAAACGCCGCGCTGGATGCAGAGCCTGAGCATACCGAGATTGAGACTGTTAAGGCTTTCTGTAAAGAAAGATGAAAACACCACATTTATGAATTACAGAAGCCATTGTCAGTACCGAGTAATTCGGTGCTCCTTTTACAGATTGAAGTTAAGCTATAAGTTGCGTATCCGATAAAACGCGGGTATAATAATAAAAGGAATACCTTTAGAAAGGAGGCATCAATCATGCCGGATGCAATGATACGGGAGATGATACCGTTATTCAAGTCGTATGGTATAAAGAAAGCTGCGCTGTTCGGTTCTGTTGCCCGTGGTCAAAACACGCCAGACAGCGATGTTGACCTTGTAGTCTCCTTTGGAAAAAAGTATGACCTGTTGGATATAGTCGGCCTTAAGCAGGATCTTGAGGAAGCATTGCAAGTCCCGTTTGACGTAATCACATATGAATCATTGAAAAGCGGAGCATTTGCGGATTCAGTCTATACAGATGAGAGGGTAATATATGGTTAGAGTTAATGTGATATTGGACCACATCCGCGAATGCTGCGAAGACATCTTTGATTTTGTTCGAGATATGGAATTAGAAGATTTTCTGAGCAATAAGCTTGTTCGCAATGCAGTAGGGATGTCCTTAATTAATATCGGTGAACTCGTCAAGGCGCTCCCTATCGAGTATCGTAATGATCATCCCGAAATACCTTGGAAGAGGATAGCAGGCATGAGAGATTTAGCAGCCCATAAATATCAAACTCTGGACATGGTTGCTGTTTGGAATGTCGTACAGGATAGAATTCCAGAGCTATATGAATTCACAAAAAGATAAACTGTACCTTATGCAAGACGCCGATGATAAATCGACGTCTTTTTTTGTATCTAAATACTTGAAAGAAAGTGAGGTGTAAAACCTATTTGAGTCTTACAAAATCATACGTAACCCCGCAGGAGATTGAGCAGGCCAGGCAGCTCGATCTCCTTTCTTATTTGCAGCAGCATGAGCCGGAAGAGCTGGTGCGGTTTTCATCCCATGTGTATACCCTCCGCAGCCACGACAGCCTTAAAATCTCAAACGGCAAATGGTATCAGTGGTCAACAGGGATAGGCGGCGTAAGCGCATTGGATTACCTTATAAAGGTGCAGGGCATGGACTTCGTCAGCGCCGTTTCGAAGATATTGAGATATAGCCCGCTTGCGGAACCCGCAGGGCCCACTCCTGCCAAGCGACAAAGGTCAGTCTTTACCCTGCCCACACCATATGAAAACAATGG
>OMEC01000833.1_pt1 | contig 14406 bp, 9 predicted proteins | sample 1673401 | NCBI WGS metagenome assembly OMEC01 (sample SAMEA103958110, study PRJEB25191) | human gut metagenome | reverse complement strand
CCCTCCTACCTCTACCGGCAGGCGATTGACTGGATGGACCGGGCCGTCGCAGAGCAGACCGCCGGAGGCGGCTCGACCATTGTGAGCGTCTGTGTGCGCAGCGGCGGGCTGTACTGGCTGTCCATCGGCGACAGCGGCCTGTTCCTCCTGCGCGGCGGCAGCCTGCAGCGGCTCGTTCCGGAGCATAATTACGCCGCGCTCTTAAAGCAGCGGCTGGAACGGGGCGAAATCAGCCAGCTGCTCTACGACCGGGAGATCGGGCGCGGCCGGGCGCTGACAAGCTATCTGGGAATGAACGGCATCAGCCTTTATGCGCAGAACCAGTACCCGCTGACGCTCGAACGGGGCGACGTGATCCTGCTGTGCTCCGACGGACTGCTGCAGGCGCTCGGCACGCAGGCGCTGGAGGCGCTGCTTTCCCAGCCCGGCACCGCGCAGCAGCTGACAAAAAGGCTCCAGACCGTGCTGCTGGCCCACAGCGGCAATATGCAGGACAATACCACGCTGGTCCTGATCAAACGACACCGATAAAGGGAGACGAGACAGAATGAAAAAAGTGCTTTGTAACATGAATCACTACTACGATGCGGACAAGTTCTCGACTTGCCCGCATTGCGCGCGGGCAAAGGCATTTTTGGAGCGGTCCGCACCGGCGGCCCAGCGCTCCGAGCCGCCCGCGCAGGGCGCGCCTGCAAGGGACGGATACTGGAGTCTCGATGATCTGCGCGGGAAAACCTCCCTGCCGGACACCCCAGCCCCCGGCTTCTCCGCTCCCCTGCCGCAGGAGCCGTCCGGCCTGAATATCATGCACACCACGCCGCTGTTCCAGCCGGACGAGATGCCGCTGCCGGTTCCGCCTGTGCAGGACCAGCCGCATTGTCCGAGCTGCGGTGCGCAATTGCGCAAACGGCAGCCGTTTTGCCCGTTCTGCGGCGTGCGGATAGACGAAGCGGTCCCGCCTGCGCCTGTGCAGGCGCAGCAGCCTGAGCCGGAACCGATGTCCGCGCCTGAGCAGCCGTTTATCCCGATTCCCGAACCGGCCCCAGAGCCTGAACAGCCGAGCGTCCCGGTTCCTGAACCCGAACCTGAGCAGCCGGTTTCTGAGCCGGGACCCGCGCCCGGAGCCGAGCAGCCGCCTGTTCCGGCTTCGGGGCCGGAGACAGACTCCGGGCCTCTCCCGGAAACGCCCCCCGCTCCGGTCATTGAGCCGGAGCGGGACTCTGTGCCCGTCCCCGCTCCCGCATCTGCTCAGCCGCCAAGACCGGCGTTTTTCCCGTCCTCTGCGCCGGGCGACGGGCGCACGCACATTCTGTATACCGGAGAGACGAGTCAGATCGAGCCTGTGGTCGGCTGGCTGGTCTGCGTGCTGGGCATCCAGCAGGGACTGTCGTTCCCGCTTTCCGGCGGCAGGAACCGCATCGGACGCTCTGCGGACATGGACGTATGCCTCAGCTCGGATCCTGAGGTTTCCCGGAATATGCACTGCATCCTCACGTTTGACCCGGCCTCGGAGGCGTTTTATCTGCAGGCCGGAGACGGGCGTGGGCTGACATATCTGAACGGCACGCTGCTGCTGACCCCGATGCAGCTGAAGCCGCACGATCTGATCCGCGTCGGCGCGACGACGCTTCTGTTCGTCCCGCTGTGCGGAGAATCGTTCCACTGGAACACCTACTTTCAGATGCCATAAGGAGCCCAGATGAAAAGCTGTGAAAAATGCGGCAGACCGATCGCGGACACTGCCGCCGCCTGCCCGTACTGCGGCTATTCGCAGGCCGCAGAGCTGCCGAACGCCCTGCAGCCGGGCTGGGAGATCGCCGGGCGTTACCGTATCGAGTCCGTGATCGGCCTCGGCGGCTTTGGCATTACATACTGCGCCTATGACCAGAAGCTCGCGTGCACAGTCGCGCTGAAGGAGTATTTCCCCTCCGGCGTCGCCAACCGCATTCCCGGCAGCAAGGAGGTCATTCTCTACGCGGGAAAACGGACGGAGGAATTCCGACAGGGCTATACGCGCTTTCTGAACGAGGCGCGGAACATGATCCAGTTCCAGTCCGTTCCGAACGTCGTGCAGGTACGGGAATACTTTGAGGAAAATGGCACGGCCTATATCGTCATGGAATATCTGCGCGGCCACACGCTGAAAACGGAGATCGAGCGCGCCCCGCTGACGTGGGAGCGCGCGGTCACCATCGGCGCGGTCATCTGCGGCGCGCTGACGGCGCTGCACCGGAAGGGGATCGTCCACCGGGACGTCAGCCCGGACAACATCTTCCTGTGCGACGACGGCAGGATCAAGCTGATCGACTTCGGCGCAGCCAGAGTCTCCATGCAGCAGACGCCGCTGACCGTCGTATTCAAGGACTGCTTTACCCCGCCGGAGCAGTATTCCCGCTCCGCGCATCAGGGGCCGCAGACGGATATTTACGCGCTGGGCGCTACGCTCTATACCGCGATGCTCGGCAAGAAGCCCGAAAGCGCGCTCAACCGCTGGCCGACGGACCATCTCAAGGCCCCGCATACACTGAAGCCTGAGATCCCGGAGCCGGTCAGCAACGCCGTCATGCAGGCGCTGGCGCTGGAGCCGGAGCTGCGGTTCTCCAGCGCGGAGGAATTTTCCCGCGCGCTGCTCCAATACCAGCAGACAAAGAGCCTTGAAAAAACGCGGAAGGAAAAGCAGCGCAGAAAATGGATCAGTCTTCTGAGCGTGTTTCTGGTACTCGCCATCGTCGGCGGTACGGTCGGCTACCTCTGGATCAGCCGCACGGCTCAGGAAACGCTGCCGGACGCGGCGATCGACGTCTGGTTCACCGCAGACCCGCTCCGCGCAAGCGGGCAGAACAAGATCGCCGCACTGAACGCCGCAGCAAGCGCGTTCCAGACGCTGTACCCGAACGTTGAGCTGCGGCTGCAGAGCATTGCGCCCGATCAATACGAGCAGCGGCTCAAGCAGGCGCAGCAGGACGGCTCGCTGCCGGTCCTGTTCGAGCGCACCGCGCAGAGCACGGATCTCGCCTGCAATGCCAAGGCGCTCCGGCAGCTGAACCGGCAGTACGATCCAGCCGGCTTCCGTCTTGGCGCGCCGGTCAGCGGGGATTATGCCGTGCTCGGCCTCGGACTTCCCGTTTTGTATGCGTCGAATGCGTGCGCCGAAGGCATCGGCTTTGATTTCCGGCAGGCGAGCAGCGCAACGCTCGCAAGCCTTGCAGGTCTTGATCTCAAGGCCGGGATGGATGCGTCGTTTTTGCCCGCCTATGAGGTGCTGTTCCAGAGTTCTATCCCGGAGACGGACAGCATGACCGTCAGCGCGGACGCGCTGGATGCGTTCCTGTCCGGCGAACAGGGCCTGTACTACGGCAGCACCGCAGACGCCGCAGACGTGCAGACGCAGCTGGCCGGACGCTACCAGCTGTACGCCGTGCAGTCGCCGGAGCGTGCCTGTATGCTCCAGAACGTCTGGTCGGTCACGCAGCAGTCCTCCAAAAAGGAGACGGCCTGCGCCGTGCGCTTCCTGTCGTACCTTCTGAGCGAGGACGGACAGCGCTGCCTGTATCTTGAAAACCAGTATCCCAGTATCCCCGTGTCCAGCACAGTATATGAGCAGTACCGGAATATTGCCGGAGAGCTTGCGGACGTCCTGACCGATGCAAAGCCCCGGCCATGCGGAATCGTGTAGAAAGAGAGGAACAACATGAAAATATGCTTTGGATGCTTTGAGCAATACGACGACTCGTTCGACATCTGCCCGCATTGCGGCTATGCCGAGGGAACCGAGCCGGAGCTTGCGACCTATATGCGGCCGGGCGCGATCCTGAACGAGCGCTACGTCATTGGCCGCGCACTGGGTCACGGCGGCTTCAGCGTGACCTATCTTGCCTGGGACGCGCTGCTGCTGCACAAGGTCGCGATCAAGGAATATCTGCCCAGCGAATATGCAACCCGCCGCCCCGGCGAGAGCCGCCTGACCATTTTCTCAGGCAAGGAGGGCGAATACTTCCAGTTCGGCAAGGAAAAATTTCTGGACGAGGCCAAGCGCCTGTCCGCATTCCAGAACGAGGACGGCATCGTCCACGTCTACGACTGCTTCTCCGCAAACGAAACGGCCTATCTCGTGATGGAATATCTCGACGGCATCACGCTGAGCGAGTATCTGAAAAAGGAAACCGCCGTTTCGCCGCAGGGACGGATCGCGCCGGAAGAGGCTATCAGTATGCTCACGCCGGTCATGCTGTCGCTGCAGCGTGTACATGACAGCGGGATGATCCACCGGGATATTGCCCCGGACAACATCATGCTCCTGAAGGACGGCGGCGTCCGTCTGATCGACTTCGGCGCTGCGCGCCACGCGGTCCACGACTGCGGCAAGAGCATGACCGTGATCATCAAGGACGGCTATTCGCCCGAGGAGCAATATAACAGCCACGGCGTACAGGGTCCCGCCGCCGACGTCTACGCGCTCAGCGCGACGCTCTATCAGATGATCACCGGCATCACGCCGCCCGGCGCGATCGAGCGCGGAGAATATCTGCAGAAGCACAAGCGCGATATGCTGCCGCCTCCGTCCAAATTCAACAAGGCCGTTACGAAGACGCAGGATACGGCGATCCTCAACGGCATGGCGCTGCATACGCAGGACCGCACGCAGAGCATCGCCGAGCTTTATGAGGAGCTGACCGCGCAGACGCCGGTCCGGCGCGTCCAGGAGACGATCCGCAAGCGCAGCAGCTTCAGCTGGCCGCTCTGGGCAAAGATCACCGCGGGCGTGCTGGCAGCCGCAATCGTCGCGGGCGGCGTTCTGCTCTATCTCAACCGCAAGCCGAAGACCGACACAGCAGCAGAGGACGGCTCTTATGTTCTGAGTCCGAACGTGGTGAATATGCAGGTCGTCAACGCGGTAACAGCGGCGGAAGACGCCTCGCTGCATCTGGTCGTGGAAGGCTCTGATTATGATGCGGGCGTCGAACAGGGCCGCATTCTGACGCAGAATCCGGACCCCGGCACGAAGCTTGCGCCCGCGTCCGACCTGCTCGCGACGGCCAGCCTCGGCAAGGAACGCCCCGTGGGCGTCATGGACGACATGAGTTCCATGCTCAAGGACGCTGCGGAGGATTACCTGACGCGGATGGGCCTTTCGGATGTGCAGATCAACTGGGAATATGTCGCGAGCGACGACGAAATGCCCGGAACCATCGTCAGCCAGAGCGTGACAGCCGGTTCGACGCTGACCCCCAGCTCCAATGTTACGATCAGCGTCGCGCAGCCCTCGCAGACCCCGGTCACGCCAGTTCCCACAACACCGTCGAACGGCAGCGGTTCGGGCGGCTCCAGCGGCTCGGTCGACATCAGTGAGCTGGTCCCGTCCGAGGATTCCTACGTGACGGTCCGCGATTACGTCGGCCAGTCGTTTGACACGGCCAAGGCCGATCTGCGCACGGTGTCGCTCTACGGCGTCAAGTGCGAGCTGCGCTACCATCCGTCCATTCCGAGCGGCAGCATCATCCAGCAGTCCCCGGAGGGCGGCGAAAAGATTCTGAAGGGCAGCGGTGTCTATTTTGTCGTCAGCCTCGGCCCGCAGAAGCAGCTTGTGCCGAACGTCCTGTACAAGGAGCAGGGAGAGGCAGAGCGGCTGCTGGCGCAGAGCGGCTTCGGCTCCGTGCCGAAGGCCGTCACGAGCAGCTATGTCGCGCCCGGCCATGTCGCGGCGCAGACGCCGCTCGGCGGCAGTGAGGCAGCGCCCGGCACAAAGATCAGTCTGGATATCAGCTCCGACAGCACCAGCCAGCCGACGCAGTCCAACGTCACGATCGATCAGTTCAAGGCGGAGCTCGATCTTCAGGTCGGCAAGTCGTTTAATCTGGCAAATTCGCTGCAGTACAGCGGAAGCGCCGCCTCCATCGTCTGGTCGTCCAGCAATCCTTCCATCGCTTTTGTTGACGCAGACGGCTATGTCGTCGCAATTGCCCCTGGCGCAGCGACGGTCACTGTCGTCGTCGGCGGCGAGGCAGCCACCTGCTATGTGACAGTCAATGACAGCCGGCCGCTGGAAATGGCGGGAAGCGTCATTCTGGAGGTCGGTGAGGAGTTCCCGCTCAGCCAGCAGGTTGACATTGACGCTGGCCTGGTTTATTGGATCTCTGCTGACCCGCGCGTCGCCTCTGTTCTGTGGAACGGCGTTGTGACCGGCGTTTCGGAGGGCTGCACATTCGTGACCGCGCTCTATGCGGGACAGGTCAAGCAGTGTACCGTGTGGGTGCTCGATTCCGACAGCTATATAAAGGTAAAGCGCTTTGACCAGAACACCACGCAGCACGACGCGGAGGCCGCGCTGCAGGCAGCCGGGGTCGAGTACACCGTCAAGCAGGTGTATAACAGTCCGGCCGCTGCGGGCTGCGTCGCGGATTTCGACTTCACCGGCTACAGCGATTCGGACTATTATTATATCTCCGGCACACGCACGCCTGAGCTGAGCATCAGCGGCGGAGCCGCACAGCAGCCGGCAGATACGCCCAAGGAACCGGCAAGGGATCCTGAGCCGGACAAGCCTGCCGGAAAGGCGACCCTGTCCATAACCAGCCGTCCGAACAAGACGTCCTATTATATCGGCGACAAGCTGAATACCGCCGGTCTGACCGCCCGCTATACCGACGCGTCGGGCAAAGCGCAGACCATCACCAGCGGCTTCACGACCAACGTCGATATGACCAGCGCCGGAGCGAAGCAGGTCACCGTCACCTATCGGGACGCCAGCTCGACCTTCAGCATCTCGGTCAAGGAGCCGAGCGTCACCGTCACGCAGGAGGAGCTGAACGAGGGCCTGCGCCTGTACGCTACGACCGATCCCGCCGGTCAGGACGTGACCTGGAGCTCGTCGAATCCGCGCGTCGCGTACTTTGAGGGTAAAACTCTTTACGCAGCTGGCTCAGGCACTGCGGTCATTTCCGCCACGATGACCTACAATGGCCGTAAATATTCCGGTTCAACAACGGTCGTCGTCGGGGATCGCATGGATAAGGAAGAGCCAGCAAACTATTCCTTTAAGATTTACTGCAATCTGAAAGATCTCTATAATGCCTACCTCATTGACTCCAACATCCCCGGCTTTAACGCCTTGAATGTCACATGGTCGGTCACCCCAGCCGATGCTGACTGGTTCACAGCAGATGGAGGCGCATATGTCGACAGCACCATCACCTGCACGATAACAGCTTCCTATGTCTATAACGGCAGAACCTACACCGACAGCATGAAGCAGACGGCGATGCGGGCCGAGTATACGTTTGGCATCAGCCTTGCCAGCAGAGATGTGGCAGCAGGCCGTGCATCCTTTACAATTAACACCAATATCCCCGGCTGCACGAACAGCAACGTCACATGGACCGTTGTGTCTGACCGCCGCGGCGGCAGTCTTTGGGATGGACAGTATTATACGGTCGATGAATTCGGCATGACAAACGGCGAATCGTATGTCCTGAATGCAAGCTATGTCTATGACGGCAGAACCTACACAGCCTCCTGTACCGTCACCTGCACATGGGGCAGCGACAATGCTGACGGACACAGTCTTTCCGAGATCCACACAGATGGCTGGGCAGGCGGATCCGCAGCTTCTGGGTTCAGAACAGAAATCCCGGACTGCACCAGTGCTGCCGTACCGGCAGCCCCAGACCGGCACAGCCGGAACTACGCAGCGCGATAGGCGCTGCAGCCACCGTATGTACGGCGGGTATCCAAACACCGGTATGCGCCCCTTGTGAAACTGCCCGCAGTATCATAACCCTTCGCGAACCCCCTTTTCCCCCCTCAGGCACAGCGCCCGGCCCCTCTGCGGAGCCGGGCGCTGATTCTTTCCATCAAACAGCCTCCCAGCAGGATGGAAAAGCTGGGGCCGCCGGAGGCATCCCGGTGATCGAATCAGAATCTCCCTACTTGTCATTTGCTCCGGTTTCGTGTAAAATAGAACAAATATTGCAATTTGAAAGATCTCCGCCCTGGAGATCGGGAGGACTATCATGCAGTGGATCGAACTGACCATCAAAACGGCTCCGGCGGCCATTGACCTCGTCTGCGACCGGCTGACCGTGCTGGGCTTTGACAGCTTCATCATCGACGATCAGGAGCAGTTTCATGAATTTCTGGAGCAGAACCGCCAGTACTGGGACTATGTAGACGAGGATCTGGAAAAGCAGATGCAGGGACTTTCGCAGATCCGGCTGTATCTGGAGCAGACCGCTTCCGTGCCGGAAACGGTCGAAAGTCTGAAAAGCCAGCTGGCTGCGCTGCGCGCGCAGTACCCGACCGTGGACTTCGGCTCTCTCGACGTGCAGCTGGCGAACGTCAAGGACGAGGACTGGGAAAACAACTGGAAGCGGTACTATCAGCCGCTGCCCATCGGCGAACGGCTGCTGGTCGTTCCGGAGTGGCTGCACCCGGAAAACCCGGAAAACCGCGTCGAGGTCCTGCTCGACCCCGGCATGATCTTCGGCACCGGCGCGCACGCGTCCACGCAGATGTGTATGCGCGAGCTGGAACGGGCCATTCAGGGCGGCGAGCGCGTGCTCGATCTCGGCAGCGGCAGCGGCATTTTGTCCATCACTGCCGTCCTGCTCGGCGCGGCCCACGCCACGGGCGTGGACATTGACCCCAAGGCCGAGGACATTGCCCGGGAAAACGCCGCCATCAACCAGATCTTCTCCGACCGCTTTACCGCCGTCACCGGCGACGTGATCGGAGACAGGGCCATGATGGAATCGCTCAGGGGACATTACGATGTGGTGCTGGCCAATATCGTGGCCGACGTCATCATTCCCCTGAGCCGCGTCGTGCCGGAATTTTTGCAGGAGGACAGCGTGTTCATCTGCTCCGGAATTCTTAACACGCGCCTTGCGGAGGTTCTGGCCGCGTTGGAACAAAACGGGCTTCAGATCATCTCCACCGAACAGCAGGAGGACTGGTGCCGTGTGACCGCCGCGCTGCCGGAAGCGTGACGGGAGGAAGGAGAACCCCATGCGTATTTTTTCCTACCGCAACAAGCGGACGCTGCGGCGCATTGCGCTGATCGCGCTGCTGGCCGTCGTTCTGCTCGGCCTGCTCATTCTCGCGCGCATCAGCTATCTGGGCCGCTACGTCGTGTATTCGCCAAACGGCGTGTATTTTGACAAAACGCAGAAGCTCCAGCGCACCCCGCAGACGCCGGAAGCGCCCGCCGACGCAGAGGACTATCCATTTGAAACGATTCTGTCCGCCGCTGCCGAGGAAACGGACGTCGACCCGAACGCGGTGCAGCTGCAAGGCTTTTATATCTCCACGACCATGCTGGCAAACAGCGTGGACGAGGTGCGGCAGGCACTGGCCGACGCGGACGGCTATAACGCCGTGCTCATCGACGTCAAAAGCCCGCTCGGCAATTTCTATTATTCGACCGACATCGCCGACGCCCAGACGGCAGACGCGGACATCGCCGCCTGCGACGCGCTCATAAAGGAGCTGACCGAAACGCCGGACCTGATCGTGATCGCCCGCGTGCCCGCGTTCTCCGACCCGAATTTTGTCGCCAAGCACTATTCTTCCGCCCTGACGACGACCTCCGGCGATCTGTGGATGGACGAGCGGCGGTGCTACTGGCTGCGGCCCGACTCGCTCGACGCGCGCAGTTATCTGGCTGCCATAGCGCTGGAGCTTGACGCACGCGGGTTTGACGAGGTGCTGTTCGATAACTTCACCGTACCGGCCGACAGCTCCATTGCATGGGACGCCGAGGCTATCACGCAGGTCGCCGCATTGGAGGACTGCGCGGAGACGCTGGGCGCGAATCTGACCGGCAGCTCCATCCGCCTCGCGCTGGGCACGACGGTCCCGTCCGTCGCGCAGTATGCCAGCCGCGTGTATATCACGACAGAAAAGGCCAACGACGTAATGACCATGACCGAGGCCATGGTCGAGGTGCTGCCGGATCCGGCCACGCAGCTCGTTTTCGTCACGACCTCCCACGATACCCGGTTCGACGCCGCAGGCGTCATCCGGCCGCTGATGGGCGATGACAGCGGAGACTGAAACCGCCGCAGAATAAAGAGGAACATCCATGATCGATCTATCTGTAAAGGACCTGGTCAAGAGCTTCGACGCCGACACGAATCTGCTCGACGGCGTGAGCTTTGACATTCAGGCAGGCGAGCGTGTGGGCCTGCTCGGGCGAAACGGCGCGGGCAAGACGACGCTCTTCAAAATACTGACCGGAGAGCTGGACTACAACACCGGCGAGGTGCGCTTCGCGCCGGGCCGGAAGGTCGGCCTTATCTCCCAGATCCCGCATTACCCGGCGGGCTATACGGTAGAGGACGTGCTGCGCACGGCGTTCCGGGAGCTTGCGAATATCCAGAGCAAAATGCGCCGTCTGGAAGAGCAGATGGCCGCGCAGCCGGACAAGGCGCTGCTTGCCGAATACGACGCGCTTTCCACGCGCTTTCAGACCGGCGGCGGCTATGAGACGGATATGCAGACCGACAAGATCTGCAACGGTCTCGGCATCCCCGCCGCGCAGCGGCAGCAGGACTTTGACAGCCTTTCCGGCGGCGAAAAGACGCGCGTGAATCTGGCGCGGCTGCTGCTGGAAAAGACGGATATCCTGCTGCTCGACGAGCCGACGAACCATCTGGATATGCACGCAGTCGAATGGCTCGAGGGCTATATTGAAAAATTCAGGGGAACCGTCCTGACCATCTCCCACGACCGGTATTTTCTTGACCGCGTCGTGACCCGCATCATCGAGCTACACGATGGGAAGGCGGAATTTTATTCCGGCAACTATTCGTTCTACGTGCGGGAAAAGCAGGCGCGTTTCGACCTGCAATTGAAGCAGTATGAAAAGGAGCAGGCCAAGCTCGGCCAGCTCGGCTTCACGCTCGAGCGCATGAAGGGCTGGGGCATCAACAACCGCACGCTCTACCGCCGCGCCATGTCCATCCAGCACCGCATGGAGCGCATTGAAAAGACCGACCGGCCCACGCAGGAGAAGACCCTGCGGGCGCGCTTCGCCCAGCGGGACTTTTTCGGCGACGAGGTTTTGTCCGTCAAGGGACTCGGCAAGGCGTATGACGGCAGGACGCTGTTTTCGGACGTCGAATTGCAGGTCGCGGGCGGCGAACGCATTGCGCTGCTGGGCGACAACGGGACCGGCAAGTCCACGTTTTTAAAGCTCCTGCTCGGCGAGGAGGCCGGTGCGGGCCGCGTGAAGTTCGGCCCCACGGTCAAGTGGGCCTATCTGCCGCAGATCATTCACTTCGCCCACCCCGAACGGACGCTGCTGGACACGATGCTCTATGAAAAAAACTGCTCCGTGCAGACCGCGCGCGACCGGCTGGGCGCGTATCTGTTCGAGGGCGAGGACGTGTTCAAGACCGTTTCGAGCCTGTCCGGCGGCGAACAGAGCCGTCTGCGGCTGTGTATGCTGATGGATGAGAAGATCAACCTGCTCGTCCTCGACGAGCCGACGAACCACCTGGATATCGACTCGCGCGAATGGCTTGAGGACGCGCTGGAGGACTACGAGGGGACGCTCATCTTCGTCTCCCACGACCGCTATTTTGTCAACAAATTCGCCACGCGGATCTGGGAGCTGGAAAACGGGCATATCCGGGACTTCCCGTGCGGATATGAAAAATACCGTTCCATCAAAGAAAAGGAGGCCATCGCGGCTCCCGCGCCGGAAAAGCCCAAAAAGGAGCGCAAGGAAAAACCGAAGACCTCCGGCAGCAAGATGCTGGAGAAGCAGATCCGTGCGCTGGAGCGCGAGATCGAAAAGCAGGAGCAGCTTTCCGCTCAGCTGGATACGCAGATTGAAGCCGCCGCATCCGATTATCAGGAACTGGCGCGGCTGATGGCAGAAAAGCAGTCCTGCGACGATGCGCTTACCGGCCTGATGGACGAGTGGGAGCGGCTTTCATCCGAATTGGAGGACGCAACATGATCCCGGTCTGGGTGATCGCGCTGCTTGCGGCGCTCGGCGCGGTATGTCTGGCGCTGCCGCTGCATATCGGCATGACGGGCATCTGCCTGCTGCTGCTTGCGGCGGTTTTGCTGGCGCTGCGGATTTTGAAGAAAAAGAACGCACCGAAGCATTGGAGCCGTCTATTGACCGGTCTGACCGCCGCAGGTATGGCGGTGATCTTCGGCGCAATGGGGTATATTGCCATGCAGGGACAGGACAGCGTTATGACGCAGGACGAGACGCCGGAGTTTGTCGTCGTACTCGGCGCGCAGGTACAGGGCGACGAGCCGTCGCTGACGCTAAAAAAGCGGCTGGATAAAACGCTCGAATTCATGCAGGAGCACCCGGACAGGACCGTGATCGTCTCCGGCGGCCAGGGACCGGACGAGGCCCATACGGAAGCGTCCGTCATGGCCCGGTACCTGATCGAGCACGGCGCGGACGCGTCCCGGATCATCGAGGAGGACAAGGCCTCCAACACACGGGAAAATCTGCTGTTTTCGGCGAAGCTTGCCGAGGCGGCGGGGCTTGATACGTCGCGCGTGCTGATCGTTACGAGCGATTTTCATATGTGCCGCGCCAAGTATATCGCGCGGACGCTCTCCATGGAGCCATACGGCCAAGCAAGCGATACCTGGCCGTGGATCTTAAAGGTCAATTACACGCTGCGCGAGGTCTTCGCCTTTGCCAAGGCGTTCTGGCAGGCAGCGCGCGGATGCGTTTGACCGTACAGAAACAGGAAAGGAGCAGATATCATGACCGATAAGGATCTCAGACGGCTCAGCCGTGCGGAGCTGCTGGACATTCTCTATGAACAGCGGAAGCGCTATGAGGACAGTCTGGCAGAGAATCAGGCGCTGCGGCAGCAGCTGGAGGACCGGACGCTGCGCATCGCATCCGCCGGTTCCATCGCCGAGGCAGCCATTCAGGTAAACGGCGTGTTCGAGGCTGCGCAGGCCGCCGCTGACCAGTATCTTGCCTCCGTCAAGGCTGCGACAGCTGAGATGATGCAGAAGACGGACGAGGCGCAGCGGCAGCGCGAGACGATCTTACAGGACGCAAAACAGCAGGCTGATAAGATCGTACAGGACGCACAGGCACAGGCAGACAAGATCCTGGCTGAGGCCGGTGCGCAGGTTGATGCGCGCTGGGCAGAATTCCAGAAAAACGCCGACGCGCTCATCCATGCGCACGACGAACTGCGGAGCCTCATCCAGAACCGCCATGCGGACGTTTGACTTTTCCCGCTTTGGTGGTAGAATAACAGCAAACGACACAAAAAGGAGTGTTTTTTATGAGCGGATGCAGCGGCAACTGTTCCAGCTGCGGAGAAAGCTGCTCTGACCGCAAGCCGGAGAGCCTGCTGGCAGAGCCGAACAAGAAATCAAATGTCAAAAAGGTCATTGCGGTCGTCTCCGGCAAAGGCGGCGTCGGCAAGTCGACCGTCACGTCGATGCTGGCTGTCGCCATGCAGAAGCTGGGCTATAAAACGGCCATTCTCGACGCGGACGTCACCGGCCCGTCCATCCCCAGAGCCTTCGGTCTGCATGAGCAGATCGTGGGCAGCGACGACGGTATGCTCCCCGCCGAGACGCCCGAGGGCGTCAAGGTCATGTCCATCAATCTGCTGCTGCCGAACGAGACAGACCCCGTCATCTGGCGCGGCCCGGTCATCGGCGGCGCGGTCAAGCAGTTCTGGACGGACGTCTGCTGGGGCGATGTGGATTATATGTTCGTCGATCTGCCGCCCGGAACGGGCGACGTGATGCTGACGGTGTTCCAGTCGCTGCCGGTCGACGGCGTGGTGATCGTCACAAGCCCGCAGAGCCTCGTGTCCATGATCGTCTCCAAGGCCGTCAACATGGCGCGGATGATGAACGTTCCGGTCTACGGCTTTGTCGAGAACTACAGCTATTTCCAGTGTCCGGACTGCGGCAAACGCGTCGAGATCTTCGGCAAAAGCAGGCTGGACGAGCTGGCGCTGCAATTCTCGCTCCCGGTCCTCGCGCGCCTGCCGATCAATCCGGACATCGCCTCCCTGTTTGACGAAGGCAAAATGGCGCAGGCCGACGTCAGCGCCGTCCTGCCCGCCGCCGAGCTGATGGCAAAGGCATAACCCGGATTTTTGAAAATGGAACGGGAGGAACCGCAGAATGCTGCGATTCCTCCCGTTATTTTGATCCATATCCGCCTTGCGTACAGGCGCAGGGCTCTCAGATGTTCTTCAGATGCCGCACGTCGAGGACAGCTGGGTCGTACTGCTCCAGATACGTCAGCGTATCCGCCGGTGTGGGGCAGAGAGCGTAAATGTTCAGGCAGGCGGAGCGGATGAAGCGCTGCTCCACGGCGGACAGGACAAATTCCTGCAGTTTATCATAGAAGCCGTTCGTGTTGAGAATGGCGATGGCCGGGTTATGGCGGCC
>OMEC01000815.1_pt1 | contig 14579 bp, 10 predicted proteins | sample 1673401 | NCBI WGS metagenome assembly OMEC01 (sample SAMEA103958110, study PRJEB25191) | human gut metagenome | reverse complement strand
CGGAGGTCCTTTTCTCATTCAGGTTCAGGCTTCCATTTCTTCCAGCGGAACAAGGTAGGCCTTGCGGCACTCCTCGTATTCCAGCATGTAGTCCTTGGTGGGGTTGTGGTGCATGATGCTCTTGAGGGTGTGGGAGTCGTAGTCGTCTCCGGCCTCCATGCCCACCATCCGGACAGCCACGTTGGAGCAGTGGTCAGAGATACGCTCGGCGTTGTTCAGCACATCCAGGAACACCACGCCGGTGTCGATGGAGCAGATCCCGTCCTTCAGACGGCGGATGTGCTGGTCGCGCAGGCGCTCCGCCATCACATCGATCACCTCTTCCAGCGGTTCCACCTGAGCCGCCAGACGCATATCGCTGTTTTCAAAGGCATCGTTGGTCAGGTTCAGGATGCGGTTCAGCGCATTCTCCAGCAGCTGCAGCTCCTTGGTGGCGTTTTCACTGAAGGACGCTTCCTTTTCCTGCAGTTCTTCTGCCTTTTCCATAATGTTCACCGCATAGTCGCCGATGCGCTCGAACTCGGTAACAAAATTCAGCAGTTCGGTCACAGTGTGGCTCTCATCGTCGCCCAGCTCCTGATCGGTCATCTTGATCAGATAGTTGGAGATTGCCACCTCCATGCGGTCGATCAGGTTTTCACGCACCCGGATGGCGCTGACGGTATCCTCGTCCATCTTCAGCAGCAGCGGTGCAGCCAGATTCACATTGCGGGCAGCACGGCGGGACATCTTGACCACAGCGCTCTTAGCCTGCTGCAGGGCCACAGCCGGGCTTTTGAACAGGCGCTCGTCCAGCACCGGCATGCTCAGCTCCTGTGCTTCCTCGGCGCTGTCCGGCACAGTCAGGACAGCCAAGCGGGACAGCACCCGGCTGAACGGCAGGAAGAGAATCATCGCCACCACGCTGGACAGGGTGTGGATGTTTGCGATGGTGCTCTTGTTCATCACGTCGTTCCACATGGGGATGCCAACGGTAAACTGCACCGCATACACCAGCGCCAGCAGGATCACGCTGCCAATGATGTTGAAGTACAGATGGATCAGTGCAGCGCGCTTGCCGTCCTTGGAGGAGCCGCCGATGGTCAGAAGCGGGGTGAACGCGGTGCCGATGTGGGCGCCCAGCACGATGGGGATGGCCGAACTGAAGGTGACGAGGCCGGTGCTGGACAGCGCCTGCAGGATACCCACAGAGGCCGAAGAGGACTGGATGATGACCGTGACCACCACGCCCACGAGAACGCCGAGGATGGGGTTGGTCATGGTGACGAACAGCTCCTGGAACGCTGCGCTCTCACGCAGAGGCGACACACCGGTATCCATCAGGCTCATGCCGGTGAACAGGATGCCGAAGCCCAGCATGATCTGGCCGATGTTCTTTTTCTTCGCGTTGCGGATAAATACATAAAAAATGCAGCCGATAAACGCCACCACCGGCGCAAACGTCTTGGGCTGGATGAGGGTCAGGATGAGGCTGTCGCCCGAAATATCCGCCATGCGGATGAGCTGACCGGTGACCGTAGTACCAATGTTTGCACCCATGATAACGCCTACCGACTGCGTAAGGGTCATGATGCCGGAGTTTACCAGACCGACACAAATAACGACCGTGCCGGCCGAGGACTGGATGACACCCGTGATGAGGGTGCCAAAAATAACGCCCTTGAGCGTTGAGGAGGTCAGCTTTTGCAGCACGCCCTGCCGGGCCGAAGGCTCCACGCCCCAGCGCTGCATCAGCCGCAGGGCATCGCCCGAGGATTTTTCGCTCCGGGCACAGAGCCGGATTAAGGCCGCATAAGCCTGTTCGGGCGTTTTGTCGCGTTTTATCTTCTTTGCAGGCTGCATGTCATGCGGTTTTTGTCGTTCAGGTCGCGGCGCACGGCGGTATCCGGAAACCCTTCCCGGGTCAGCATCCGGAGCGTTTCGTCCGCGAAGTTCTCGTGGATCTCGAAATAGAGCCGTCCGCCGGGACGGAGCAGCCGCCGGGCATTGCGGGCGATGGCCCGGTAGAAAATCAGCGGATCGTCGTCCTCGACGAAGAGCGCCTCCGCCGGTTCGTAACCCGTGACATTCACGCGCATCGAGGCTTTTTCTCTGCGGGGGATATAGGGGGGATTGGAAACGATCAGGTCGAACTGTTCCCGTTGTCCGGGGAATAGCTCCCCGAGGGCGTCGCCTTGTCGGAAATCCACTTCTGCGTCGAGCCTCCGGGCATTTTCGCGGGCGATGGAGAGGGCTTTTTCGGAAATATCGACAGCTGTGACACGGGCGCCCGGAATCAGCCGGGCCAGTGTGACGGCGATGCAGCCGCTGCCGGTGCCGACGTCGAGTACGGCGGGATTGTCCGGAGCGGGGGATTCGGCGATCCAGCGGACCAGCTCTTCGGTTTCGGGACGGGGGATCAGCACCCCTTCCCGCACCTGAAAGTCGAGCCCGTAAAATTCGGTGTGTCCCAGCACGTATTGCAGGGGACGGCCGGCGGCCAGTTCGCCGATGATCCGGTCAAGCTCATTGATTCCGAGCTCTTTGTCCGGCTCGGCGACCAGGTCGGTCAGGCAGAGCCCGCCGAGTTCCATTACAATGATCCGGGCGATTTGCCGCGCTTCGCGCTCGCCGTAGAGGGCGGTGAGCGGCGTTTCGATCCGTGCGATGATTTCCCGGCGTGTCGGCATAGTCGGTCCGTTTATTCCGCAGTACGCAGGGATTCGAGCCGTTCGAAGAAGTCGGGAAAGCTCTTGGCCACGCATGCGGGATTTTCGATAACGACGGGGGTGTCGGCGTTCAGAGCCGCTACCGCGAGCGACATGGCGATGCGATGGTCGTCGTGGCTGTGCACGTGTCCGCCCCGGATTCGTCCGCCCCGGATTTTCATCGTATCCTCTTCGTCGAGATCGACCTCGATGCCGAGTTTGGCGTACTCCTCGCGGATCGACTCGGCGCGGTTGCCCTCCTTGTTCTCCAGCCGGGAGGTTCCTTTGATGACGCTCGTCCCCTCGGCTGAAGCGGCCAGGGCGGCCAGGGCCGGGAAAAGCCCCGGACATTGGGTCGCGTCGAATGAGAAGGCTTGCAGCGGACGGTGTGCGACGGTGATCGTATCGCCCTCGTCGATGACGGATGCGCCGGCCCGAACGAGGGCAGTCATAACGGCTGTGTCGGCCTGTCGGGAGAGTACCGAGAGGTTGCGGATCGTCACTTCGCCCGCGACGGCCCCCGCTACCAGCAGGAAGGCGGCCGCGCTCCAGTCGCTCTCGATTTCGAACTCCGCAGGCCGGTAGCGTTGTCCTCCGGCCACGTAGAATTCTTTATAGTCTTTATGCAGGATTTCGATGCCGAAGCGCTCGGCCGTGTCGATCGTGATGTCGATATAGGGGGTCGATATTACGTGGGGCACGTGAATCGTCGTCTCCTCTTCGGCGATCGGCAGGGCCAGCAGCAGCCCTGTGATGAACTGGGAGGAAACCAGCCCCTCTATCTGAACCTCGCCGCCCCGGATCGGACCTTGGATATGGAGGGGGAGATGGTCGTTGCGGTCGTGAACCCGGACGCCCAGTGCCCGGAGCGTGCGGATCATCGTCCGGAACGAGCGGTGTAGCAGCGGTCCTTCGCCCACCACTCCGATCGGCGTGTCGCAGAGGGATGCGATCGGGGTGAAGAGCCGGGTGGAAAGCCCCGACTGGCCGACGTAGAGTCTGTCGCCTGCGGGGGAGAGGCCGCCGTCGATTTCGAGCGTGCGCTCTCCGGTGCGCCGTACCCGGGCACCGAGCGCCTCGATGCAGCGGATGGCCGAACGGGTATCGTCGCAAAATTCGATGTTATGCAGCCGGGAAGTACCTTCGGCCAGCAGCGAGGCGGCCAGGGCGCGCTGTGCGTAACTTTTAGAACATGGGGGAATGCAAATGCCTCGAACCCTCCCCGGAGGAACGGATTGATCCATAGACGGATAATTACTGTATTTTTCGGTGCGGCAGGTCGGAGTTTACGTCCGTTGCGGCACGTGTCAAAAAGTCGTTGTTTCGCTTTCCATTTCCCGAAGCCGGAATGATTCGCGCGAACTGTACGATGCAAACCGGTGTTCGAAAATGGTTGTCTGTTCGTTTTTTTTCGGGATACGCTCCCGGAATCGGTTGTGAGTCCGCAATCCTTTCCGGACTTCGTTTCGGAGTTCCCGGTTTTGCCGGAAGGGGCGTTTGCCGCAGGCGGAAAACGGTTCCGGATTCCGGTGTGGCGCGGGGTCGCACCGTCGTAAGCCGGAGTCGGATTCCGCGAGGCCGATCCGCCGGACATTGCCCGGCAGAAGGCGGGCACGGTCTATTTCTCCTCGGACGGCTTCTCCTCGGACGGCTTCTCTTCGGCTGCGTTCGCGGGCTGTCCCTTGCGGAGTTTGTCGAGCGTCGGACTGCGCCGCAGTTCGAAGTGCTGTCCCAGATAGACCTTGCGGACCATCGGGTCGGCAGCCAGCTCCTCGGCCGAACCCGCCTTGAGGATTTTACCCTCGAACAGCAGGTAGGTACGGTCGGTGATGGCCAGCGTTTCATCGACGTTGTGGTCGGTGATGATGACGCCGATATTCTTGTTCTTCAGCGTAGCGACGATGCTCTGGATGTCTTCGACAGCGATCGGATCGACGCCTGCGAACGGTTCGTCGAGCAGGATGAAGGCCGGGTTGATCGCTACGGCACGGGCGATTTCGGTGCGTCGCCGCTCGCCGCCCGACAGCTGGATGCCGAGGCTCTTGCGTACTTTCTGAAGGCGGAACTCTTCGATCAGCGCTTCGCAGCGTGCGGCCTGTTCGTCCTTTTTCAGATCGGTCATCTCCAGAACGGCCTTGATGTTATCCTCGACGCTCAAACGGCGGAAAACCGAGGCCTCCTGCGCCAAATACCCCACACCCATTTGGGCCCGGCGATAGACGGGCTCTTTGGTGAGTTCGGCTACCTGGCCGTTGTCGTCTTCGAGAAAGATCTGGCCTTCGTTGGGTTTGATCAGGCCGACGATCATATAGAACGTCGTGGTCTTGCCGGCTCCGTTCGGGCCCAGAAGACCCACGATCTCACCCTGGTTCACGTCGATCGAAACGTGGTTCACCACGGTGCGGGCTTTGTATTTCTTGACGAGCTCGCTGGTGTAAAGACGCATTTTTTATGAAATTTTTTTACAAAGTTATGTTTTTTTCCGAATTATTTTTATCTTTACATTGAAATTTGTGTTTGAGAAGAGTTATGAAGCAAAATGAAGATTCCCTGCTGCGCGAGAAACTGAAAGAATATTTCGGCTTCTCTTCATTCAAGGGGAATCAGGAAGCCGTGATTCGCAATGTGTTGAGTGGAAAAGATACGTTCGTGCTGATGCCTACCGGCGGCGGCAAGTCCTTGTGTTACCAGTTGCCCGCCCTGCTGATGGACGGCGTGGCGATCGTCATATCGCCGCTGATCGCCCTGATGAAAAATCAGGTGGATGCCATGCGCACCTATTCTAACGATGCGGGAATCGCTCACTTCCTGAACTCTTCCCTGAACAAGAGCGCTGTCGCGCAGGTGCGCAACGATGTGTTGGAGGGGCGGACCAAGCTGCTCTACTTCGCTCCGGAGTCGCTCACCAAAGAGGACAACGTGGCGTTTCTGCGCAAGGTCAAGGTTTCGTTCTACGCCATCGACGAGGCGCACTGTATTTCGGAGTGGGGGCACGATTTCCGTCCGGAGTACCGCCGCATCCGTCCGATCATCAACGAAATCGGCACGGCGCCCCTGATCGCCCTGACGGCGACGGCTACGCCCAAGGTGCAGATGGACATCCAGAAAAACCTGGGTATGAGCGACGCTTCGGTATTCAAGTCGTCGTTCAACCGCCCCAACTTGTATTACGAAATCCGGCCCAAGCACGATGTGGACCGGGAGATTATCCGTTACATCAAGCAGCACGAGGGCAAGAGCGGCATCATCTACTGCCTGAGCCGCAAGAAGGTCGAGGAGCTTACGGAATTGCTCGTAGCCAACGGAATCCGGGCTTTGGCCTATCACGCCGGTATGGATGCCCAGACACGTGCGGCCAACCAGGACGACTTCCTGATGGAGCGGGCCGACGTGATCGTGGCCACGATCGCTTTCGGCATGGGTATCGACAAACCCGACGTGCGCTATGTGATCCATTACGATATTCCCAAGTCTCTGGAGGGATATTATCAGGAGACGGGGCGTGCGGGACGCGACGGCGGCGACGGACACTGCCTTACCTTTTATAGTTATAAGGATATTCAGAAGCTGGAGAAGTTCATGCAGGGCAAGCCGGTGGCCGAGCAGGAGATCGGCAAGCTGCTGCTGCTCGAAACCGTGTCGTACGCCGAAAGTTCGATGTGCCGTCGCAAGACGCTGCTGCACTATTTCGGGGAGGAATATCCCGAGGAGAACTGCGGCTGCTGCGACAACTGCCTCCACCCCAAACCCAAGATCGACGCCCAGGCGTCGCTTCGCATGGCGCTCGAGGCGTTGCGCGACCTGGGGGACAAGTTCAAGGCGGATTACCTGGCCAGCGTGCTGGTCGGTAAGAATACCGCGTTGATTAAGAGTTACGGACACAACAAGAGCGAATGGTTCGGGGCCGGTGCGGACCATGACATCCGTTATTGGGGAGCCGTGATCCGCCAGGCGCTGATTATGGGTCTTATCGACAAGAACATCGAAAATTACGGATTGCTGTCGATCAATGCCAAAGGAGAAGAGTTCATCGCCGCACCCCGTCCGGTCTATATAACTCTCGACCATGACTACGACGAGGAGGAGAAAGAGACCGATGCGGTGGCTCCTACGGGCAAAGGAGGGGCAGCCGACGAGGAGCTGTTCTCGATGCTCAAGGATTTGCGGAAGAAGGTGGCGCGGCAGCATGATTTGCCTCCGTTCGTCATCTTCCAGGATCCGTCGCTCGAAGATATGGCGATCCAGTACCCGATCACCATCGAGGAGATGCAGAACATCTCGGGCGTGGGTGTGGGCAAGGCCCGCAAGTTCGGCGAGGAGTTCATCCGCCTGATCCGCACCTATGTGGAGGAGAAGGAGATCGTCCGCCCGCAGGATATGATCGTCAAGTCGGTGGGCAACAAGTCCGGCAACAAGATTTTCATCATCCAGGCCATCGACCGCAAGATGGATTTCGAGGATATCGCCCGGGCCAAAGACCTCGATTTCGACGAATTGCTGACCGAGATCGAAGGGATTGTCAATTCGGGAACGAAACTGGATATTTCCTACTACATCGAACAGGTGATCGACGAGGATAAATCCAATGATATTTACCTCTATTTCAAGGAGGATGCCCAGAGCGATTCGCTCGACGAGGCGATCGAGGAGCTGGGCGGCGACTATACCGAGGAGGAGATCCGGCTGGTACGTATCAAGTTCATGTGCGAACAGGGCAACTGACGGGGCGGGCAGAAGAGTTCCTTATTATAGACAGAGTGCGGGAAATCCCGCGAACTTATGCAGATATGGGGTATAGATTGCAGCGATTCAGGGTAATACTGATGGCATCCATAGCGATCATGATCGTGGTGATGGCCGTATGTCTGTTCGTACATCCGACCTCCGGAGGCGCACTTTTGGTGCTGGCGCTCGGCGGGAGTCTGGCGGCCCTCATCCTGGATTATCGGCGCAGGGAGCGGGAGCGGAAAAAAAGCAAATGAGAATCGTTTAACCATAAATCGAGAAGCTATGAAAAAGAAGAACGCACAATTTAACAAGAAGACGGCGACCGTCGCGTTGATTTTTATGCTGGCTACGATCATGTGGCTTACGATCAATGTCGTTTGGTGCTTGCACGACGGTCATTATGCAAACCTGATTATTCCGGTGCTTTTCGTCGTCGCGGGCGTCGCAATGTTTTACAACGAATTTCACAAGAAACCTCGCAAGCATGTCGAGGATGTGAAGAAATACCTCTGATGATTGTGTCGTCCGAAAGGCCAGTCCGAAGCTTTCTGCGGCCGGTAAATCAGGGCAGAGGGGTGTCGTTGGGCGAGAGCCGGTCCGGTGAAGGAAAATATGCCGGCCGACGGATGCGGCTTCGGGCCGTTTCTGTGGTCGGAGCGGAATCGAACGGGTGCGCGTCCTGCACCCGACGGTGTTCGGAGAAAGGGTACGACGCTTCCGATAAGCGGCCGAAGAGGGCGTCCGCTCCGGGAGGTGCCGGACGGTAGGCGCGAAGCGGTCGCCGTCGGCAGAGACGGAGAAGATCGGCTCTGTGCCGGAAGAGTCCGGGATGGAGACTCCGGGAAAGATATTCAACCGAAACGAATGAGTGAAGTAAGAGCGAAGAAAGCGTTGGGCCAGCATTTTCTGGTCGATCTCAATATTGCCCGCAAAATATGCGATTCGCTGGGCGGCGGTACGTCCGAAAAACCGTGTCCGGTGTTGGAGGTGGGATGCGGCATGGGTGTTCTGACCCGATTTTTGCTGAAACGGACGGATGTCGTGACATACGGCGCCGAAATAGACTCCGAAAGCGTGGCGTATCTGCATGCGCATTATCCCGAATTTACACCCCGCCTTATGGAGGGCGATTTCCTGAAAATGGATTTGCGGACGCTGTTTCCCGAAGGACTGCGTGTGATCGGCAATTTCCCTTACAATATTTCGTCCCAGATATTTTTCAAGGTGCTCGAAAACCGGGACTTGATTCCGGAGTGCGTCGGGATGATCCAGAAAGAGGTCGCCGTGCGTCTGGCGGAGCCTCCCGGCTCGAAGGAGTACGGCATCTTGAGCGTGTTGTTGCAGGCATGGTATGACATAGAGTACCTGTTTACGGTCAATGAAACGGTGTTCAATCCGCCGCCCAAAGTCAAGAGCGCCGTCGTGCGTCTGCACCGCAACGGAGTGGACCGGCTCGACTGCGACGAACGGTTGTTCGTCCGCGTGGTCAAGGCCTCGTTCGGCCAGCGCCGCAAGATGTTGCGCAACTCCCTGCGGGCGGCTTTCGGCGATTTCGGAGGGGTGGAACATCCCTTCTTCACGCAGCGTGCCGAGCAGCTTTCGGTTGCCGATTTCGTCGAACTGACACGGTGGGTGGAGGAGCATATTTATCCGAATGATTAGAAATGATGCTATTTTCAGTATAATAACCTAAAAAAACAAAATGTTATGAAGAGAATTTTGATGGGGGGGGGTATTTGGAGCCCTTGCTTTGACACTGAGTTCGTGTTATAGCACACGAATCCTTTATGGTAATGTGGAGCGTAATGAGCCGCTTGTTCAGGTAAATCGGGAATGGAATCACCATTTGATTGCAGGATTGATCCCGGTCGGAAACGGAAAAGTTGAAGCTGCGGAGTATGTCGGCGGAGCTCCGGATTATGTCGTGAAAACGAATATGAGTTTTCTGAATTTATTGGTATCCGGTATTACTTTCGGCATTTATACGCCGACACAAACCAAGTTCTACGTTCCTTTGCGATCGGTGGATAGCACCGAGGGTAAAGAACGGATTAAAACGGATGAGTAAATAATAAATAAATTATAATCCGCTCCGACTTTTTAAGCCGGAGCGGATGCGTTTGAGGGAGAATCCATATTATAATTTTGTGAATGGATCGACCGCTCCCACGACGGCCGTGATAAGATCTTCGCGGCGGAGGTATTTGACGGCCAGCCGTTGTACCTCGGCCGGGGTGATTGCCTGTATCCGGCGGATGTTCTCTTCGATGACACCGTTGTTCGTGCCGCAGAGGAGGTTTTCGATCGTCACGTCGGCGATGCCGAACGGTCCGTCGAGGATGCGCATCACCTCGCCCGTCATGATGTTCTTCACCAGCGAAAGTTCCTCTTCGGGCATCGGCTCCCGGCGCAGCCGTTCGATTTCGTTGTAAATTTCCCGAAGTGCCGGGGCCGTCACCTCGGCTCCGACCTGGGCAGCGATTCCCAGGTAACCCTCCCGCTCGAAATTGACCATGGCGGCACCCACGCCGTACGTGTAACCGTGCTCGCCGCGCAGGTTTTGCATCAGCCGCGAGCCGAAATAGCCGCCCAGTACCGTAGCGACGACCTGCATCCCGACGAAATCGGGATGTGTGCGGGTGAAGAGCAGACGCCCTACGCGCAGCGAGGATTGCACGGCGTCGGGCCTTTCGACGAAACGATAGGCTTCGCTGCGGGGAGCCGGAAAATCGGCTGTGGCGCTGCGGTCGGCACGGGGGAGTTTTTCGGCCAGGGCGCCGATGCCTTGCAACTCCTCCTCCCCGATGCGGCCGCTGCATACGACCAGACAGTTTTCGGCCGTATAGAGTCGGCGGTAGAGTGATTCCAGGTCTGCACGCGTGAGCGTGTCGTAATCTTTCTCGGGATAGGAGATGCCGTAGGGATGTTTGTCGCCGAAGAGAGCTTCGGCGAAGATTTCACGCACGACGGTATCGACCTTGCGCCGTTCGATCGTGAGGGTCTGCTTGCGTTTTTCGCAATAGGCACGCAATTCGTCCTCCGGGAAAAGCGGTTGCAGGAGGATTTGTTCCGCGACTTCGAGGGTCGGGCCGAAAAATTTCGATAACGAACTGAAACTGATATATACGTAGTCCCGATCGACATTGACTTCGAAGTAGGAACCGTGGAAATCGAGCCGTTCGGCGATTTGCCGGGCCGTCATGTCGCGGCTGCCTTCGCTCAACATATTGGCCGTCGCGGAGGCTGCGAAAGGCGCGTGCTGCATCGACGATCCGGCGCGGAAGACGAACGTGAAGCGCAGGACTTCGAAATCGTCGGACGGAATGGCGTAGAGGGAGGCTCCGTTCGGGAGCGTATGGCGCTGGGCGCGGGGTACATCGACCTCGCGGGGAGTGATCAGGGGCGGTTGTTTCATTGTTTGGCTCGGTAGATTAGGGTGGAACGATTTTCGGGACGGAACGTGCGGCGGCTGAAGTCGGCGATCTGTTCGGCCGTTTGCGAACGGTAGATCGTCACTTCCCGGTTGATGAGGGGCAGATCGCCGAGCATCTCGTAGAAGCCGAGGTTCATCGCCTTGTTCATCACGTTAAGCTCGCCGAACAGGGTATTCGCTTCGAATTTGTTCTTGATCTTCTCCAGCTCGTATTCGTCGATCTTCTCCGTTTGCAGGATTTCGATTTCACGCAACAGGGCTGCTTCGGCCTGTTCGACGGTGGTCGAGGGCAGCAACTGGGCCGTGAAGACGAAAAGCCCCGGATCGACTTCTCCGGAAACGTAGGCATTGACGCTTCCCAGCAGCCGCTGTTCTCTGACCAGATGCTGATAGAGGCGTCCCGATTCTCCGCCTGCCAGCAGGTCGGAGGTCATATCGCCCAGGAAGAAGTCCGGAGAAGTGCGCGAGCCTATGTGGTAAGCCAGTACGATCATCGTGGCTGGTACGTTGCGTTCGACCTCCTCCCGTCGGGATTCGGTTTGCGGCGGTTCCTGCGGAAGCGATGCCGCAGGTTGCGGATTGTCCGCGATCGGGTCGAACCATTTTTCGCACAGGGCGATCGTCCGCTCTTCGGGGATATCTGCCGAGATGGAGAGAATGGCGTTCGACGGGTGGTAGAAACGGCGGTAGAAATCGCGCACTTCGTCGAGCGAGGCTCCGGCGATGTGATCGGGCGAAAGTCCGATCGTCGCCCACCGGTAGGGATGCACGCGGTAGGCCAGGGCCCGCAACAGCATCGACATATCGCCGTAGGGTTGGTTGAGGTATCGTTGTTTATACTCCTCGATGACAACCCGTTTCTCGGTTTCGAGGTTTTCCTGCGAGATGTCGAGTCCCGTCATGCGGTCGCTTTCGAGCCAGAGGGCCGTTTCGATGTTGTCCTTGGGCAGGGTGATGTAAAAGTCCGTGTAGTCGTTGTTGGTGAAGGCGTTGTTCTCCCCGCAGGCCATCTGTACCGGTGTATCGAAGTCGGGAACCGCCTTCGTGCCCCGGAACATGAGATGTTCGAACAGGTGGGCGAAGCCCGTGCGGGAGGGATTCTCGTTGCGGGCCCCGATCTTGTAGAGCAGGTTTACGGCGGCCAGTTTGGACGAGCGGTCGCGGTTCACGACGACCGTCAGCCCGTTCGGAAGCGTATGTTTCTGGTAGTTGATCACGTTGTTGCAAATTTTTTCAAAGGTACGATTTTATTTGCAAAAAGCGTGCTCCGAAATGGAATGGCCGTTTCTCCTTGTTTTTGAAGCGTTTCGATAGAAGGTGTTGATACTGTTATTTTTATAACATTGTACGTTGCGATATTTGTCCGGAAATATGGCGGAATTTTCGTTTGGAATTTTTAACTTTGTGCCGATTCAGGCAGATTTCACAGCTGAAATAGTACAATCTAATACCGATAAAAATGGCAGAAAAGAAATTTATCACATGCGACGGTAATTACGCGGCAGCCCACATAGCTTATATGTTCTCGGAGGTTGCGGCGATTTACCCCATCACTCCGTCCTCGACGATGGCGGAACTTGTCGATGAGTGGGCCGCTCAAGGTCGTAAAAATATTTTCGGAGAAACAGTCCGGGTAGTCGAGATGCAGTCGGAGGCCGGTGCCGCCGGCGCCGTGCACGGATCGCTGCAAAGCGGTGCGCTGACTACGACTTTTACGGCATCGCAGGGTCTGTTGCTGATGATTCCCAATATGTACAAGATCGCCGGCGAGTTGTTGCCCGGCGTATTCCACGTATCGGCGCGTGCGCTGGCGGCCCAGTCGCTTTCGATCTTCGGCGACCATCAGGACGTGATGGCCGCGCGTCAGACCGGCTTCGCAATGCTCGCCACCTCGTCCGTGCAGGAGGTGATGGACCTGGCAGGTATCGCGCATATCGTGTCGCTCAAGGCACGCGTTCCTTTCCTCCATTTCTTCGACGGATTCCGTACTTCGCACGAGATCCAGAAGATCGAGCTGATCGACGAAGCGGCGCTGACCGCGATGCTCGACCGCGACGCGCTGAAGGCGTTCCGTGCCGGAGCGCTCAACCCGGCTCATCCCGTTACGCGCGGCACGGCCCAGAACCCCGACATCTATTTCCAGACCCGCGAGGCGTCGAACAAGTTCTACGATGCGATTCCCGACATGGTAGCCGAGGCGATGGAGAAAATATCCGAGATCACGGGCCGCACCTACAAGCCGTTCACCTATTACGGTGCTCCGGATGCGGAGCATGTCGTCATTGCGCTGGGTTCGGTGACCGAAACGCTGAAGGAGACGGTCGATTACCTGAATGCCAAAGGCGAGAAAACGGGCGTGGTGACCGTACACCTGTTCCGTCCCTTCTCGGTAAAATATCTGACGGCTGTACTGCCCCAGACGGTCAAACGCATCTGCGTACTCGACCGCACGAAGGAGCCGGGAGCCAACGGCGATCCGCTCTATCTGGACGTGGTCGAGGCGTTCGCCACGTGCAAGGAGATTCCCGCCGAGCGCAAACCGCTCATCATCGGCGGCCGTTACGGTCTCTCGTCGAAGGACACCACGCCGGCGCAGATGCTCGCCGTGTTCGAGAATCTGAAAGCCGGCGAACCGAAGAACCAGTTCACGGTGGGCATCGTCGACGACGTGACGAATCGTTCGCTGCCCGTGGGCGAGGAGATCTCGATGGCCAAGCCCGGTACGTTCGAGGCGCTCTTCTTCGGACTGGGCGCCGACGGCACGGTGGGTGCCAACAAAAACTCGATCAAGATCATCGGCGGCACGACCGACAAGTATTGCCAGGCCTATTTCTCCTACGATTCGAAAAAGTCGGGAGGTTTCACCTGTTCTCACTTGCGTTTCGGCGATACGCCTATTCGCTCTACATATTTGGTGAATACGCCCAATTTCGTGGCTTGTCATGTTCAAGCCTATTTGCACATGTACGATGTGTTGCGCGGAATTCGTCAGAACGGTACGTTCCTGTTGAATACGATTTGGACCGCCGAAGAGCTGGTTAAGCATTTGCCTAATAACGTGAAACGTACATTGGCACAGAAAAATATTTCGTTCTACACGATCAACGCCACGAAGATTGCGCAGGAAATCGGATTGGGCAATCGTACGAATACGATTCTTCAATCGGCGTTTTTCCGCATAACAGAGGTGATTCCCGTGGATTTGGCTATCGAGCAGATGAAGAAATTCATCGTGAAGTCCTACGGTAAAAAAGGCGAAGATGTCGTAAACAAGAACTATGCTGCCGTAGATCGTGGAGGTGAATATGAGAAGGTGACGGTAGATGCTGCATGGGCAAATCTACCCGATGACGAAAAGGCAGAAAGCAAAGCTCCCGAATTTGTAGAAAATGTTGTGAAGGTTATCAATGCACAAGCCGGCGATGATCTGCCTGTTTCTGCATTCTCTGGAATCGAAGACGGAACTTGGCCTGCCGGAACCGCTAAATATGAAAAACGCGGTGTTTCTGCTTTCGTTCCTGTTTGGAACAGTGAAAACTGTATACAATGTAACAAGTGTGCTTACGTTTGTCCTCATGCTTCTATCCGTCCGTTCGTCCTCGATGAAGCCGAATTGGCCGCTTCTCCTTACAAGGCTGGCGAGACTCTCGAAATGAAAGTCCCTGCTGCCATGAAGGGCATGCACTTCCGTATGCAGGTCGATGTCCTCGACTGCTTGGGCTGTGGCAATT
>OMEC01000806.1_pt1 | contig 14701 bp, 10 predicted proteins | sample 1673401 | NCBI WGS metagenome assembly OMEC01 (sample SAMEA103958110, study PRJEB25191) | human gut metagenome | reverse complement strand
TGGAGCAGGCTGAATTTGTAGTCTAATAATGCTGCCGGTACATAGAGCATTTTAGCCGTTTCAAAAAATGTGTGTTCCGAAAGGTATTCCAGAACTTCTCCATCTTCTAACAGAAGCTCCGCCGCAAAGAAGTTTGCTTCGTTTTCTTCGATTGATCTATCATCAAACACTTCCATTTCTTGAAAGCCGTGCATCATGGCAATTTTCGTATGCAGGACAGCGTGTCCTAATTCATGTGCGACTAAGATACGTTCCAGGATACCGTTCACATTGTGATCTATAACGATATTCTTCTGTCTGGACTGGTAATAGAAGAAGCCCTTCAATTTCTTCTGTAAATCGTAATAGTGGATTTTGATACCTAACAGCTGACATAGCTCGTAAGGGTCTCTGGTGTGATATTTTCGCACAAGCTTATCGACAGTTTCAATGATATGCTCTGCCGTTTTCATTTGCTTCACCTCCGAATCGCACACAGAAAACATATTCTGTGCTTGAGGATTTTACTCTTTATCTTTATGCTTTCTGTATTTCTTCGGAGTGTACTTTTCCCGTGCTGTTTTCTTAGAGTCCATATAAACTGACATAATCGCCTGGAAGAATACATCTTTTGCGTCCTCGTCCAATTCTCCACCGGCAAACAGAGAATTTACACGACCCAACACTTCCTGAGCTTCTTTTGCTCCTTTTGAACCGAAGTTTTCCTTTGCCTCTAAAATAAACATATCCTGATCTATATGGCTCTGGCTATCCGTTTCAGATTCGTCCAAAAGATAGGACACAGAGATATGCAGTGCTTCAGCAAGTTTTCTGATGTTGCTTTTTCTGGGGAGTGTTCCGAGCTGCTCATAGGTGTAAAGGGATCTTTCGGAAATGCCGGTCATCTGGGCAAGCTCCGTTTGAGATAGGTTCATAGCCAAACGAGCTTCTTTAATTTTTTCTCCAAATGTCATGGTAGTATCCTTCCTTTCAAAAAATATTTATTCGTAACTTCCGATTATTTGTTGACAAACTTCTGGAAAATGCTATAATGAGAATCAGGACAGAAGTTTTAGTTCCACTTAATTATATATCGGAACTTTTATAAAGTCAAGAACTTCCGATTTCACTTCTGTTATTTTAATCAAATATCGGAAGTTATAGTCATTCTTGTCCCATGGTATTTGTTTCCCTTTAGCCAAGTGACAGGAGTTAGAAAGGAATTCTTATTTTATGGATTAGGCTGAAAGGAGATTCTGAATGAGCAGATATAATACACAGGTATTAAGCAGTATTCGAATGCTTTGCCGGATGCAGAACATTGACGAGAAGGTTCTGTATGAAAGAGCAAAGCTGATTTTATCCATATATCGAGAGGTGTGCTGGTCTACCATTGATCGTGCGAATGATGTATGTGATACCCTTATTTGTACTTACGGTGACAGCTTAGATGGTGCATTGATTTATCTGGAGAACTTTGCTCCGGATGAAGCGAGAGAACGATTTGAAGAACGCATTCGCAGCTTATTTGAGACAAAGTGGATCATTGAACTGGTAGATATGGCTATGTTGAAAATCAGAGAATATCCAGATAAAGGCGCTCTGTACTGTGAGATTATCTCAAAGGCATATCTCAACCGCTTCAAGTACAGGGAATCAGAAATGCTGGAGGTTTTGAATATGGAACGCAGCACCTACTATGACCGAAAGAAAGAAGCGATACTGTTATTTGGTCTGTCACTTTGGGGAACAGCCATTCCTAAATTGAAAGATTTCCTGGAAAGTGCCCGGGAGGAAGAAGCATTGTGTTATTGTGAATGCTAAGACAGGATTTTAGTCCGACTAAAATCCGATGAAAATACGACGGTTCCCCTACTGAAAGTCCGACTTGTCCAGTGTTAAAATGGCTATGCTGGGAGATAGCGGCATAAAATTGAATAGAGAGAGTTACGCCTCGTGCCTGTAATGGGTACGGGGCTTTTTTTATACCTGCCTATTTTCCCCCATAATTAACACAAAGGCATGAACGAGAGCTTGGAGTAATTTACTCCGGCTCTTTTTTTATGCCGCTAAGGAGGAAACGGTATGTATTACGACCAGAAGGAAAGCGGAAAGAGAATTGCTAATTTGCGAAAGAAGGAAGGGCTGACACAAGAGCAACTCGCAGAAAAGTTGAGTATTAGTTACAGCCTGCTGGCAAAGGTAGAGAGCGGCTCCAGAGCAGCGTCGATTGATCTTCTTGTGGAGATGAAAGCTTTTTTTAATACGACGCTGGATTATTTGGCTTTAGGGATTGAGCCAATGACAGAACCATCCAAACACGAAGATATGGTTTATAAAAATCAAGCTGAACAAAAAATTGCAGAGTTAGAGCAGAAATTCAAAGAACTCAAAGAGATTATCCTCTGACTTGCACGAATTGTGTTAGTTGCAAAGCCCGACTTGCACTAATTGTCCATAAAAAGCCAAATCCAAAACCAGTACAATTTAGATACAGCCAAAGAAAACGGCTGATTGTTCCTTGAAAATTAAATAGTCATTCATCAGATACATTCCTGTTGTCGGTGCGAGAGCATCAGCCACATCAGCGATACGCAATGATCTGCTACTTAGGAGATAGAGTCACCTACGTTACTTTTGTCTGTCCTTCCTGTAGCAAGAGCGAGAACTATCGGCTCGTAAATATCGGGTTGCTCCCGATACGGCAATGAAAGCAACAGGCACAATGATACTTCTGCCCAGCCACAGCCCCTTTTCTCTTTTCAGGGAACGGGGATCACGCAATGGGGGTAGCCCGGTGAGAACCACGGGGAGGTTAGATTCCTATGGAGTCGGTTAGCAGCTGACCGTCTGATGATTTCCCAGACAGTATTATGTCTCCCAGGGGTGTCGAGGACAAATATGGGAACGACATAGTAAACATGAAGGGGCAGTCGCTGCCCCTCTTACATAAGACGATGAAAGGAGGGCTAACAGGTGATGAATATAAATTGGGAATACCGCCGTGGCGATATATATTTGGCTGACTTGTCTCCGTTCTGCGGTTCTGAACAAGGTGGTGTTCGCCCGGTTGTTGTTATTCAGAACAACACCGGCAATCGGCACGCCCCTACTCTGGTTGTGGCAACTGTCACAGCCAGAACCAGAAAAAAGACAAAACAGCCAACCCATTTTCTGATTAGAGATAACCCGGCTCTCAGCAAACCTTCTATGGTGTTGTTGGAGCAAATCAGAACCATTGATAAGCAGCGAATTGAAAGATATTTGGGTAGAGTTACCCGACAGGAAATGTTCGGTATCAATAGAGCGTTGCTTGTCAGTCTGGATTTGAATACATCCTCTCGTCAGTGAAAACTATGGGCAGACCTACCTTTGTTGGGCTGCCTATACTTTTGCCGATGAGGTTCCATGAATAGCTCAGGGAGATTTTGGCAAGAATGATAAACGAAGGTGGTGATTGCAGATGACAAGAAGTGAAGCGACAAAATCTACAGCAGCTGAACAGCTGGTGGATATTCGAGATGTGAAAATTGATCGCTCTTTGCCGAGTGAGGAAAGAATCAAATCCTTTATCGAGCAGATTAAAAATCCTTACCAGTTCAAAGTAGGCAACACGGTTGTGAGAGTGTCGTTTGCAAATACGCAGAATACGATTACTGACAACTTCATCAACATGATTGCTTCTATGTAACGGATAAATCCGTTGGCAGAAATTGGCGAGATACTAATGCGGTAACAAACTGGATTTTCGCAGTCCGCTATGGTAACATAGCCTTGGACAAAATCATGCGAAAACTCCGGTTTGTTTTTTCAGCTTCGGACGATTAACAAACAGGAGTGGCACACTATGCAAAAAAGTATTGATAAGATTTACTATGCCGCCATTTACCTGCGTTTATCGAAGGAAGATGGTGACCTTTCTTCTGGCGAGAAGAAAGAAAGCAACAGTATCGCTAACCAGCGAAAGCTGATTGAAGATTATTTGAGCAGAAACCCTGAGATCACTTTGGTTCAGGAGTTCTGCGATGATGGTTATACAGGTGCTAATTTTGACCGTCCTGACTTTCAGCGAATGATGGAACAGGTCAAAACAGGAAAAATCAACTGCATCATTGTCAAAGACCTTTCTCGTTTTGGTCGTGACTACATTGATTCCGGCAGATATATCGAGAAGATTTTTCCGTCCCTGGGCATCCGTTTTATTGCCATCAACGACAACTACGACTCTGCACAGTCTCAGCAGGTAGGCAACGAAATCATTCTTCCGTTCAAAAACCTGATTAACGACTCTTATAGCAGGGATATTTCCATCAAGATTCGTTCCAATTTGGAGACCAAGAGAAGAAATGGCGAATTTGTTGGAAGCCATGTAGTCTACGGCTACCGTAGATCTGACAATGATAAAAACAAACTGGTCATCGACCAGACTGTTGCTCCGGTCATCCAGAGCATTTTCAGCATGAAGATGGATGGCTTCAGTCCTGCACAGATTGCAGACAAGCTGAATAAAGACGGTGTTCCGTCTCCTTATGAATATAAGAGACAGAGTGGTTCCAAATACCAGTCTGGTTTCAAGAAACAGATTCAGACCGATTGGGGCGCAAAAGCGATTTATCGTATTTTGAAAAATGAGATGTACACCGGCACTCTGGTTCAGGGAAAGACAACGACTCCAAACCATAAAATCAAAAGCAGAACAACAAAAGATGAAGCGGATTGGATGAGAACGGAGAACGCACATGATGCGATTATCTCTCCTTCCGTTTTCGATATGGTTCAGAAGCTCATGCTTGAGGACACAAGAAGTCCTTCGGGCGATAATTCTGTGCATCTGTTTTCAGGTAAGGTGTTCTGTGCTGATTGCCAGAGTACCATGACCAGAAAGAAAACCAAGTCCGCAGGCAAGGAGTATGTGTACTTCGTTTGCAATGCCAATAAGGTAGATCGCAAGGTATGTGATGCACACACCGTAAAGGAACAGGTTGTTTACGATGCTGCTCTTGCGGTCATTCAGGCACAGGTTTCTCTTGCCTTAAACTTGGAAATTGCCCTTGGGAAATTGAACGGTATCTCTTGGGAGCGCCGTGAAATGGAGCGTATCGCTTCAAAAATTGCCAGACAGGAAGAAGTTATCGAACACAACAAGCAGATGAAAGCTCATGTGTACGAGGACTTCAAGACAGAAATGATTACTCGTGAGGAATACTTTATTTTTAAGGCTGAGTTCGACAAGAACATTCAGGAAGCCAAAGAAGCTATTGCCCGTCTGGTAGGTAATAAAAATCAAATCAGTTCCGGTCTCACGGAACAGCAGAGCTGGCTTGCACAGTTCAGAGAATACGAAAACATTCAGGAACTGAACCGCAGAGTCGTAGTCAATTTCATTGATAGAATTGAGATTACCGAGGATAAGCAGGTTCATGTTGTTCTGAATAACGCAGATCAGTTCCAGGCGATTATGGAGTTCCTGGAGGAAGAAAAAGCGAAAGCCGACGCAAAGAAGGTGATTTCGTTCATAAGGGAGGTGAGCTAAATGGCAAGACCGTCAAAGCGCCGTCAACAGGCATTAGCCAGTCAGACCGCTGCTGCGGAACAGTTTACTGTCGTTCACAAGACTGCTATCTACGCTCGTCTTTCTCGTGAAGATAATCTGAATAGCTCTGATTCTATCGAAAATCAGCTGGCATTGCTCAATGAGTATGTAAGCAATCGTCCGTATCTGCAACTGGCAGGAACATTTGTTGACAATGGCTACACTGGAACGGACTTTGACCGTCCTGAATGGCAGAAGCTGATGGAAGCAGTTCAGGCAAAAGAGATTGACTGCATCGTAGTAAAAGACCTTTCCCGACTTGGACGTAACTACATCGAGACCGGTGAGTTTCTTGAAAAAATCTGTCCGTTCTTCGGTATCCGTTTTATTGCTATCAATGATGGTTTTGATACAGATACTGTAGAAGCAAGTGGTCAGCTGTCTGTATCCCTTTCCAATATCATCAATGATTACTATGCCAAGGACATTTCTCGCAAGGTATCTTCTGCCCTGAGAAGCAAGATGGAAAACGGCGACTTTATTGGCGCATGGGAAAAGTACGGATACATTAAAGACCCAAACAATAAGAATCAGCTGATTATTAACCCTGAGACTGCACCTGTCGTAAAGCAGATTTTTCTGTGGCGTAGCGAAGGTATGAGCTATATGGGTATCAACAAGAAGCTCAATGACAGCGGTGTTCTCTCTCCGGGACAGTACAAAGCGAACCGTGGCATTGTTACGAACAACAATCAAAAAGACCGTGTTATCCTCTGGAACAAGCACATGATTACTGAGATTCTGAAGGATATTACTTATCTGGGTCATTTGGCTCAGAGAAAGGCTTCTCAATGCTTGTATGCCGGTATCTCCTTCCACCGTACAGAGGAACAGGACTGGATCATCGTTGAGAATACCCATGAACCTATTATTGAGCAGGAACTGTTCGATAAGGTCCAGGCTATCAACAGTGCTGCCGCAGAAAAGTCAAAAGCAAACAGTGGTAAATACGACCACTTACCGAAAGCTGTAAACATCTATGGGAAGAAATTCACCTGTGCTGACTGTGGCTCCGTAATGAAACTTGTCCGTTCTTTCAGCACAAAGAAAGACAAGGTGTACTTCACCTTTAAGTGTCCGACCTATGCTGAGCATGGCACAAGAGCTTGCAATGCAAAAAAGATGCGTAAAGCAGACTTGGATGAAGCTGTTCTTTCTACCATTCAGGCACAACTTGACCTGTTTGTAGATATGCAGGACAGTCTGCATCAGCTGCTGGCTATGAAGAAAGCTATGGCAAAGCAAAACGGGCAGAAAGATGAAATCAAATCTTTGCAAAAGAAGCTCGACCATAAAAAAGGTTTGTTTGGAGGTCTTTACCGAGATTTGCGTGAGGGACTTATCTCTGATGAGGACTACGCACAGACCCGTGAAGTTATTCTGGGTGAAATCGAACGCTTGGAAAAGCAGTTGGCAGAGCTTGAGGGAACCACGAACAGATTTGAAGAACAGCTTCGTGGTGAAAAGAAATGGGCTGAACTTGTAAAGAAATATCATCATGCCACCGAAGTTACTGCCGAAATGGTGGATGCAATGATTGTTTCTATGAAGATGAACAAAGATAGCTCCCTGAGTATTGAGTTCAACCACATGGATGAGTTCAAGGCTATCTTCGATACTATCGACATTCTCAGAAAGGAGGTTGCGTAATATGAAAAAGAGCATTGGCATCTATCTCCGTCTTTCTCTGGAAGATGTGGACAAGAGAACCAACAAGGCAAAGGATGAAAGTAACAGTATTGTTGCACAGCGTCAGCTGATCCAGCGACATATCGAACAAAACCCTTACCTTTCTAATCTGCCACAGATGGAGTTCTGCGACGACGGCTTTAGTGGCACGAACTTTGAGCGACCGGACTTTCAGAGAATGATTGACCTTATCCGTGCCGGTGAAATCCATATCGTGATTGTCAAAGACCTTTCCCGTTTTGGTCGTGACTATCTGGAAGTAGGTGATTACCTGGAACACATTTTTCCGTTCCTTGGTGTCAGAATGATTTCCATTAACGACCATTATGACAGCGAAAAGTATCTTGGCAATACCGCAGGTATGGACATTGCCTTTCGTAACCTGATTTACGATTATTACAGCAAAGACCTCTCCAAAAAGGTCAAGTCGGCTATGAGAACAAAACAGCGTAATGGTGGCTATATCACCTGCTGTACTTATGGCTACAAGGTTTCTCCGAAAAACAAGCATCAGATGATTATTGACCCCGAAACGGCACCGATTGTACGCAGGATTTTTACCGATGTTATCACAGGTAAATCCACCAGTCAGGTTGCCAGAGAGTTGAATGCCGAGGGCATCCCTACTCCGCAACAGTATAAAGGTGTTGCCAGAAGAAAAGATAGTCCTTCAAAAGCATTATGGACACATAACCGAATATTGGATATGTTGAAGAATATCAAGTACACCGGTTGCATGGTGAATCACACTCGTGAGAGCATGGTAATCCGTGCGAAGTCCCAGCGCAGAGTTCCAAAGGAAGACTGGATTTATCACGAGAATGCCCACGAAGCCATTGTGACAACAGAGGAATTTGAAGCAGCACAGGCAGCTCTGCGTAAGGTAAAACCCCATATTAAGAAGAAAGCCGAGAACCTCTTTCCATTCTATTGCGCCCATTGTGGTCGTAAGCTCCAAAGGACTTTTGGCACAGATGTTCACTTCTATTGTGTAACTCCATATTGGGACACGGATGAAGAACTGTGCAAATCAGTTAGATGGGACAGGACGGATATTGAGGAAGTTGTTTTGGCTTCGTTAAAGGCTCAAATTGCCGTTATGACGGTCGAATCTGTCGGCAAGACCCAGAATACCATATCCGAAGGGACATTGCTTAGACAACGCCTAAAGGCTCTTACAAGCGAATTGGAAAGTGGTGATACCCAGAAGGTTCAAAGCTATCTGGACTATCGTGAGGGTCGCATAACAAAGGAGGATTTTATCGTTCTCCGTTCTGAGCGTGAAAAACGCATGGAAGAATTAAAAGTTCAGATTGCGGAAACAGAAGCTGCGTATGAAGATTTTCTCGAAAAAGAAAATCAGACAAAGCAGGAACAGGCAATCATTGAGCGTACAAGTTCCATGAATGATGAAGCTCTGAAAGAACTGATGTATGATGCGGTTGAGCGTATCAATGTCACGGACAATCAGAATATTGAAATCATCTGGAAGTTCGATGATCTGTTTGCAACAGCATAACAAAGAGCCAGTCAGAAACGACTGGCTCACATCTTTGAATAAAATGTCGATTTTTGTCCTAAAATGACTCAATGAGTAGGACGGGTGTGAAAGCTCCGAAAGCTGAAGAATCCTTATATTTCAATGCTTTTCGGGGCTTCACAAAAATTTTTTGCACCTGATTGACACAATCAGACGATCTGGGCAGGATCGTCATTCCGAAGGAGATCAGAAGAACCCTCCGTATCCGCGAGGGCGACCCGTTGCAGACATCATTGACACAGTGGGAGAGATTCTGCTTTTCTATGTTGGATTTGGCTAAACGGCGGGGGTGGTAGGGGTACATAGGGGCAACAAGCAGGGGCGAGACCGTGGGGATCCGGAAAGGAAAACAAGAAGTAAAATGCCGCCCGGTGGTCATCTGCGACCACTGGGCGGCGGCTTTTTAATTACTGTTGCAGCGCACAAATGCGGATTGCATCGTATAGTTTGCATTTTCCCTTGGCGGTGGGAGGTCTTTGCCTCAGCGCACAAATGCGGATTGCATCCCATGAAGCCCGGGTTCATCAGCGTACCGGCAAACTTTGCCTCAGCGCACAAATGCGGATTGCATCGGCAATATTGCACAAAAATGCGATATCCTTTTTTGCAGATTGCGCTGTGAGTCGGTAGATAGCTTTTCAGGTATCACAAAAGATGCCTGCGCTGACTATTTTCCCGTGCTCTTCTACTGCCAAGGCAACCAACGTTGCCATTATCGGCAGTCCCGGACGGACAATCGACCGGTTTTTTATGGTGCGAACTGCACCGGTTTCTTCTGTAAACTTCTGCTTCGCACTTACGCGCGGATGCTTTTGCGGATTCCCATACTGGAAAGTGTTTTTGGCATTTCAGACAATCTTCGGATTGACTGATCGTGGTATTGAAGAAATTGCGGATAGTCTCGTTGTAAGGATTGCAGATTGTATGTCCCTGCCTGTGAATCAAAGTGCTGCAGCAGGAAAGCAGAATAAAGATCTCTCTGAACACGCTGGGCATCCGGCATTGTGTTCCATCGCTGTGACAGCGGCTTTGGAGTATATTCACCGGTCAGATGATTGTACTGGCTGGCTTTGGCCGATAGCGGCACATAGATTATCCCCGGGAGGCCGAGAGATTCACACTTTTGTTGCAGTATTCCAATCAGGGTCGAAGGTGCCTTGTTTGCGATAGATTTTCCGAAGCGTTTCTTTTGCTTGAATCTTCCGGTTTTTTCGGATACCGCAGTCTCTTTTGCACGATGTGCCAGCGACGACCACTTCATTTCTTCCACATAGAAACAGTCTCCCAATGAAAGCAGATAATTGGCCAATTCCGTGTGCTGGCGCTTTCTGGTTTCAGCTTGGGTATGCTGGAGATAGGCAAGTTGCCGCTGCAATTTGCAATATGCCTTCGATTTATTTCGTGTCAGTTTGACATCTCTTCTGATTGTTCCGTCCGTATTGTAATTTCCCGGATTGGTACTCCTCCGGCTTCGATCCATTTTCCGCTGGAGACGACGCTTTTCCTGCTCAATATTCTGTACCTGATCCGCTAATTCCACAAGATCTGCTGTGGTCTCTGCTGAATATGCCAGCGTTTGCGGGCCAATGTCCAGACCAACTGCCCCATGTGCAACCGGGTGCTTTATTTCTCCGGCATTCCGGTCGTATTTTATAGCAGGCTTTCCCTCCAGAGAAAGCTGCACATACCATCGGTCTTTGCTTTTCCCGGGTTTTCGAAGAATTCTGACATATTTTACCCTGCGGGAGAGCATTTCCGTTTCATAAGCGTTATCGGGGGACAGTTTAATCGGAAGCTCCAAATTTTTCCATCTGATGTGCGTCCCGCAGAAGGTAATCTCAGCGCCGCCGCTCTCGCCTGCTTTGGAATATCCGCGCAGAGAATGTACGTCTCCAAAGCGTTTAAAATGCACTTTTTTGCCTTCGGGCTTGAATAAATACTTCTCAAACGCAGCCCAAACTTGCGGTGCAATGCCATGTACGGCAACGCAGGAACCGATGTTGTCACTAAAATGCTTGTAATAGAATTTCATATCGGACTTGAAGCCGTACTCTGTGAATTTTGCATTCTTCAGAATCTGATTCCGTTCTCGATACAGATCATTTAATCTCTGCCTGCTGCCTGAATCTTTCCAATCGAGCGAATGAATCTGCTCCAAAATCTTTTTATATTCGGGGGTCCGCTCCAACTCATTAAGTTTTTTGAATTCCGCCCGTACCAACGTATTGTAAATCTGGCGGGCAATTTCAAAACGCTTGGCAAGGCGGTCTTCCTGCCATTTTTCCAATTTGAGCGGCAATGTGAGACAACAGGTATCCGTTGTACATTTCTTCACAGGAATCCCCCTTTTCTTCGTTATCATGTTTATTATAGGCCAAAATTCACAAATTTGCAAGGGGTTACACTCCAAATCCCGAAACAAGGCTTTCCACCCGCCAAAAACGGGCCACAGCACCCCGCGTATCTGCACACAGAATACCCCGGAGAATGATTGGCTCGTGCCGTGCGTCTTTTCTCCATTGTTCCATATAAAATCCCCCCATCTGCGATTATTATATCACAAATGAGGGGATTTCGGTAGTTTTTTTGACAAGCTGGGCCCGGATCCATTGCATTGCAATAGATTCGGGCCGTCCTCTCTGTGTCAGCAAGGGCAACACATGTTGTCTTATTCTATACCAAATGCTTCGGGATGCCAGATGCCGAGTTTGTAATTTGTAAATACATTTATGCCGCAGCGTTCGCATTGACCCTCTCAATCACCTGTCGAATGCCTGCCCACACAGACAGGTCTGTGAACACTTCCACGATGCTGCCGTAGTCGGTAAACGGTGCTTCCTGCAAAACGGACAGGTCTTTCATCATGCCGTTATGGACGATGTACTCCACGATTTGATTCACAAAGTAAATCTGCCTGCTATCAAGGGTCGTATCATTCAGGTACTGCGCAAATGCCTCCTTTGCTGCGTTCATATCAAGTCCGACAATTTCCCGCACGAACTCGCCCAGCGGCTTCTGGCCGTACTCAGCCACATAATCCTGTTTCGTACCGACCTCGCTCCAGAGTGCTTTCTCCAGCGCCTGCACATCTTCCACTGTCAAAGGGACATTACCCTTTAGTTTGGCAATAACGGCGTCATTCATGTGCTGACGCACGTAGAACTCCGCCTTGGCCTTGTAGTTCTTCAGGTCGTCGTTCTCCAGCTCAGATTCTTTCCAGTCTACAGACAGAATTTCGTCATCAAAATTTGTATCATAGTGCACCTTACCAATCGGAATATACTTAATAAGGTCGCGCAGATTCTCCCGGATATGCTCAAATTCACAGATTCCGGCAGTCTCCACATAATCTGTGTGCAGGATCTTGTTGATCAGTTCCGCCTGCACCATGATTTCCGGAATATTTGCCACAGACGCGACGGCGGAGACCTTTTTAAACAGATCACTCCGCGCCTTGCCGTACTTCTTTCCTGCTAGGTACGCAAGCTCGATACCGTATAGCAGCGCATCGAACCGCAGCGCCTTGGCATCATCTTCATCCGGTGTAATAAGCGGCGCAAGTTCCTGTCCCATAATCAAGGTATCCTCATAGGTCAGGGCGTTGTAGCTGTCCGGTTCGGCATATCGCTCTACATATTTCAAATGCTGGCGGACAGCAAAGTTCTCTTTGTTCAGTTCCCGCACCTTGCGCACCATGTCATCCACCAGCGTCTTGCGGAAGGCAATCAGATCCGTTGCCTGATACGCCAAGTCCTGCAATTTGAAGGCAATTTGGGCCTTCAGATAGAAGATCGCACCTTGCAGGGCAATCATATTGGCAGTAGCTCTGCCCTTGTTCATGCGGAAGAACTCAAAGTTGCCGCAGAAGTCAAAAATATAGAACTTGTCCTTATCCTTACCATCCATCAGCCCCGGACACAGACGGGTGCCGCGTCCGATCATCTGCCAGAATTTTGCCTTGCTCATGACCTTTTTGAAGAACACCAGATTCAGCACCTCCGGCACGTCAATGCCGGTGTCCAGCATATCCACGGAAATGGCGATTTGAGGCAGTTTCTTCGGGTCAGAAAATTCGTCGATGGCGCTTTGCGCATAGGTCATGTAATTGTCGATGACCTTGGCAAAGCCGGGAAGGTGTGGGTATTCCTGATTGAAAACCCCGAAGATTTTCTCTGCATGGGTGTGGTTTTTCGCAAAAATGATGGTCTTGCCCAGCTTGCTGCCGTAGTCGATGGTCAGGCCGTGGGTCATCAGCGTATTCAGTACCTGTCGGATGGTGTCTTCATTGAAAATCCATTCGTTCAGCGCCGAGGACGCAATGCGCTCCGGTAATTCTCCGTTTTCATCCTCAAAGGTGTCCTCATAGATTTGCTTGTCCTCGTCGGAAAGCTCGTCGTAGACGATGCCCTGTTCAATAAATTTCAGCTTCGTCTCTACCGACAGGAAATCCACCAGATACCCGTCCTTCACCGCCTGCGCCAGTTCATAGCCATAGGTGGGGACGCTGTTTTCCAGCTCAAATATCTCATAGGTATTCTTGTCGATCTCGTCCTTGGGGGTGGCCGTCAGTCCAACCAGCGGCGCGTCGAAATAGTTGAAAATATCCCGGTATTTGTTATACACCGAGCGGTGGGCTTCGTCACAGATCACCAGGTCAAAGTGTCCGCAGGTAAAGAGCTTGCCGTCCTCATCCTGCACGCTGTCAATGACATTGTACATGGTCTGATAGGTCGAAAAGACGCAGTGAGCGGTGTAGTTATCCTTCTCTTCGCAGAGGTTAGTAACGGAGAGATTGGGCAGCAGATTCACAAAGCTGCGCTTTGCCTGCGTGACCAGACTGTTGCGATCAGCAAGAAACAGGATGTTTTTCACCCAGCCATGCTGAAGCAGCACGTCGCACAGGGCAATGACCGTCCTCGTCTTGCCGGAGCCGGTAGCCATGACCAGCAGCGCCTTGCGGCGATTCCGGGCAAAGGCATCGCAGGCTGCCTTAATTGCCCCCTCCTGATAGTAGCGCCCGGCAATATTGCGGTTCACCATGATATTTTTGAGACTCGTCCGCATGGTTTGAAGATTGAAGAGCTTCTCCAGATCGCGCTTGGAGTAAATAGCTGCACATTTGCGCTCAGGGTACAGATTGTCCGTGATGTGGGTTTCAAAGCCGTTGGTCAGGAAGATGACCGGGCGGCGGTGATATTTTTTCTCCAACAGATCGGCGTAGAGCTTTGCCTGCTGGCGGCCTTTGGCCACATCTGTGCAGGTGCGCTTGGCCTCGATAACTGCCAACGGGCGGCCGTCGTCACCGTAGAGCACATAGTCTGCATAGCCTACCTCGGACTTGTTGGGCATACCGGGCAGCTCGACTTCATTCAGCCAGTCCTTGCCCTCCGTCCAGCCTGCGTCTTCCAGCATGGTGTCGATATACAGCTTGCGGGTCTTGTATTCGGACAGGTCGAGGGGCTTGGGCACATAGGTCTGCTGCTGCTCGGCGCGGCGGGCGGTGAGTTCCTCTTTCAGCGCAGCGTTCTCCGCCATCAGCGCGGCAAGATCAATGTCGGCTGCTCCCTTATCCCCTCGCGGAGCGGGCGCGGCGGGCTGCTGCAGCAGGCTGCGGTCAAAATGTCCCTCGGTGTAGTTCTCACCATAGCAGTACGCCACAAAATCCAGAAAGACATAGAGATTTTCCAGACACAGCACCGCCTGCTCCTCGGTGATTTTCCTGCCGGTGTGGGCGGCGTTGTTGCCCATGCGGCGAATCAGATCCATCCGCCGCCAGATGTCCGCGCCCACGATGTCCCGGAAGTCCTCGGCATTCATGAGGCTCACCAGAGAATCCTGATAAGGCATGACCAGCCCCTTGTCCACGGAGTACATCCACTTCACGGCAAACTCCATCGCCC
>OMEC01000805.1_pt1 | contig 14726 bp, 10 predicted proteins | sample 1673401 | NCBI WGS metagenome assembly OMEC01 (sample SAMEA103958110, study PRJEB25191) | human gut metagenome | reverse complement strand
TTCGTTACACAAAAACTCCACCTTATCTTTCTCTGTCTGAGACAATGTCTCCCATCGATCAAAGGCTTTATTTAAGCGAAAATCAGGCACGACATACCGGAAATCCTCCCGTCGGATTTCATGCATTAGCTTTTCAAAATCTGTCAGAACTTTGGTGGTAGAAGAGACAAAATAAAGATGTGGACAGGTCTTTTTCAAATATTCCAGCAGCAGGTCCGAATGGACAATGACGCCGTTTTGCGTTCCTTTACTTTTTTCAAATAACGCGCAGAGCGCATTGCATTTCCGGTCAGAAAGATGCTCCTCTTTTAAAAGAGAGTTACTGAATGTCAGCCGCGCGGATATTCCATATTCCTGCATCAGCGCCAGAACTTCCTCTGGATCATCCTCCCCGAATCCGGCACGGCCTCCGCCCCAGATACAATCTGCCGGAGCTCCGTAAATGGAACCAATTTCACACCAGTCATAAAAGTATTCCCTGTGCTCCCGGTAAATTGGAAGAAATACACGATACAGTTCATAAAATTCAAACAAGCCCGGAAGGTGATAGTATGCTTTTCTCATGATTTCACCCTTTCATTTTCAGAAAAAGAAGCCATTCTCTCCTGCGAAAATGGCTTCTGAAGCGATACTACTTATTATCAAAATTAATACTGCGGATAATGTTACGGTTGATGATCTGTGTCCCCTTTTTCGGTGTCTCGATCTTCACCCACTGTGCATCCACATCCATCAGTTTTCCCTTGATGCCACCCACATCATTAAATAAACTTACCACACAGTCTTTTCCTATATAAGCATCTAACATTGAACCACTCATAATTTCACATTCCTTTCCATTCTCTGTTACAATAAACGAATTCTCATCCTGAACTGCCAGCATATTGAGGGTATTTACCATATTTAAATTATTGACAGCTGTCATTATTGTTACTGCATCCATACCTTCATCACCTCATAGATATCAGTGTAACATTCCTTCCACATACTTGCAATTACTTTGCAATTGCTTCACAAAACTTTGCGGACGGAATCAGTTTTTCCAGAAGACGCTGCTTTCTTTTTTTCATCCACAGCGGTGTGCGGTTGAATTTATCACAGGTTTCCATTCCGAACAAATGGTATTTTTCCAGATCTTTGCTGTTGGCATTGTAAAGTCTGCCAGCTTTCATTCTTTCCTAGTTGTTCATATTCATTCTCCTTCTTTTTCTATAAACATTTGCACATTTTCTTTCGTAACCTTCTGATATGCACAGTAAATATATTTGTAGTTTTTAAACGGATTTGGATTTTTTTCATCCTCTGTCACAATCGAAAATGCAAGATTTGCCATTGCTGCTGCCTGCCCTTCTTTGTCGTTGTATACGGTTGCTGCAAGTGTTCCGTCTTTTACCGCTTCAAGCCCTTCTTTTGTCCCATCTATTCCAAAAAATACCGGCCGGTTTGTTTCCGTATACCCGAGCTTTTCATAAGCATCCATAGCACCGAGTGCCATTGCATCATTATTGGCAAGAACAACTTCCATCCGGTTGTTATATTGTTCGATCAGCTGCATCATACGGTTCTGTGCCTGCACACGATTCCAGTTTGCAATCTGATAACTCAGTTTTTCCAGTGCAATCCCCTGTTCTTTCAGGCTCTCCGCAACGCTTTCCGTTCTAATAATGGCATCCTGATGCCCCATTTCCCCCTCAAGTATCACATACTGGATTTTCCCATCATGATTGCGGTCCACATCCGGACGTTCTTTGATATAAGCTGCTGCAAGCTGTCCCTGCATCTGTCCGGACTGTTTTGCTTCTGCTCCGACATAATATAACTGATCCCACTGCATCAGGTCTTCTTCCACAGGTTCCCTGTTAAAAAATATAATGGGAATATCGTGTTCCTGCGCGGCTGTAATGATCTGCGACGGATCCGTCCGGTCTGCCAGATTGACGCACAGAATATCACAGCCATTGCCGATCATTTCCTGCACCTGATCGTCCTGCGTTCTTTGCGAATTTGCGGCATCCATAATGGTCAGACTGATATCATATCCCCTTTTTTCCAGTGTCCTGCATTCCCTTTTAAAATTTTCCAGAAGTTCCCCCAGAAAGGTATCTCTCTGGTCATAACATGCGACACCAATATAAATCTGTTTCGGTATTTCCTTTTTTTCGCTTCCACATGCACCATACAAAAGAATTCCCATCAGACCAATTAATGCCATAGCGTTTTTTATTTTTCTTTTATCCATGATAACCCCTGATTTTACCGGCTGATTGTAAACAGCAGATTCCGGTTCTCCTCCGAAAAAAGATTCTCCCGCGTGAGAACGGTATATGTAATCTGCCGGTCTTTCATTTTATAGAAAAAATTATGTCGTTTTTTAATAAGCTCTGCAACGCTTTCATAGCCTGCGTCAAACTCATCCGGAGCAACCAGACATTGTGCCCATCCTGCATCCAGATAATAAACTGCCTCCGTTGAATTTCCAATTCCATAGAGTACCGCCCCATACAGGTCATTATCCTTTGCCGCCTCCCCGGCTTCCACAAAGCTTGCATTATCCAAAGCCATCACGATATCCACCCTTCTTTGTGTCTGTAAATTGATTTTCTCTTTCGAATCATTTTCTTTTGATACAGACCATAAAATTTCTGCGCCACTCCCCTTTAATGTATCACAAATCCCCTTCTTTCTTTTTATCACTGCTTCTGAAGTGGCATACTGCGAATAGATCCCAATCTTCTTCCCGATCAGATTTCCACGGTAATTTTCCAGAAGCTTTTGGGCAAGATCCGCACCCATATGGTAATGATCAGGTTCTATTGTATGCAATCCGGACGGTTCTTCGGGAAATGTATCTCCCACGGCCATTATAGGAACACTTTTTTCCAGCTGTTTTAGCTTTTGCTGCCCATCCTGATTTGCAATCGGTTTTACGATCACCGCATCTGCTCCTTTTGCAATTTCCTGATTCATAATCTCAATCTCCTCATTGGCGGTTTCCATATTGTCCTTACTGATGATCACAACATCTGTATCATATTCCCGTGCTGCCATTTTCAGTCCGTATTTAAACGCTGACCACTCGCTCTCATCCACATCCGGTATGATCACCGCAATTGTTTCCGGTTCATGGCCGTTTTGCTTATAGATGATAAAGCCGAGAACCAGAATCACGAGAATTCCCAGAACTGCCTCTATTATCACAAATGTTTTTTTCCCATGTTTCATTTTAAGAATCCTCCGGCATATGGTGTTCCTCAAATTTCCTGCAGTTTTCCTCACTGTAAACAATCTCTGGGATGATAACTGTCACTGTCGTTCCCTCATCCAGTTCACTTTCTATCTGAAGTCCGTATGGTTCTCCAAACAATAACCGGAGCCGGTTATTTACATTTACAAGCCCGACTCCGGAGCCCTTTTTATGTACACGGTTTGTATCCTTTAATAACAGGTCAATCTCCTCTTCCGGAATCCCCATTCCGTTATCCGATACCTGCATAAAGATATTTTCTTGCTCTTTCCATCCGCGAATGAGGATTTTTCCGCAGTCATCCATCTCCCTTACGCCGTAATTGATCGCATTTTCAAGGATCGGCTGCAGCACAAGTTTCACGATACAATCATCCAGAATATCCGGACGGATATCAAATACAACTTCAAACTTGTTTTTATACCGCACTTTTTGTATATTAACATAACTTTGCGCGTGCTGCAGTTCATCCCTTATGCGGATAACCGTATGTCCTTTTGAAAGGCTGATCCGGAAAAGCTTTGCCAGCTGCGTGATCATAAAGGCAGCTTCCTCATTTTTACCGCTCTCTATCATCCAGGTGATGGAGTCTAATGTATTGTATAAAAAATGCGGGTTGATCTGGCTTTGCAGCACATCAAATTCGCTTTTTCTTCTTTCATTCTGTTCCCATATGACTTTTTTCATCAGTTCGGAATTCTGCCGGTAGGATTCCTGAATGGATTGTCCCAGATGCCGGATCTCTGTTGAGCCTCCGATTGCAATCTTTTCTTCTTTTCCTTCCTGATATTCACGCACCGAGTGATCCAGTTTCATAATCGGCCGCGATATCCGCACGGAAATGATGCGGTTTACAAATACAAGCATCATTGCCATAAGCAGGAAAATAAGCAGGACAAACTGCTTTACATCGGCCATCTTATTTGTGAATATTTCATACGGCATAACACAGACCAGGCGCCATCCTGTATAACTGATTGCACCCACCATAACTTTTCTGTGATTTTTTTTCAAATATTCATCGTAAATTTTTTCTTTGGACGAAGCTGCCTTTACGCTGCTTTCTGTATTCATGCCATTGTCAATTCTTGCCTGATGCGGATGATAAATAATATTTCCCTCACCATCACACAGATAAAAATACTGTCCTTTTCCTGACGTATTGATCCGTTCCATCATACGTGAAATCCCGGAATAGTCCATATCCACAAGCAGCACTCCCAACTGTGTATCTGTCCCATTCGTAAGTTCCACGACACGGCTGGAAGAAATCACCCAATAATACCGACAGGTACCGTCATCAAATAAATTCTGGACATGGGGTGTGGAAAAATGGATATTCTCCATACGTGTTTTTGCCTGCATAAACCATCCCTGTCTGGTCACATCCGGTTCTTCTTTCTGGGCAACAACCGGCTCTGCTGCCATAAGGCTTCCGTATCCATTATATATAGCAATGCTCCTTAAGTTCTCTTTATTTGCCTCATATAAAAGATTTAACCCTTTGTGGATGGAATCGTTCTGTTCCCGGATATCGTTTTCCTTTATAACATCATAATATGCGGCATCCGATACCAGCCTCATATCCACAAGATAATTTTCTATGGAATCCACCGTCTGATCCATCATCTTTCGGTTATTATCCACAATATTCTGCTGTGTGATCCCCGAAAATCTCCAATATACCATCATGCCCATACAGACCATAATTAAGGTTGATATTACGGAAAATGCAACCATGATGGTTGACTGGATATCTCCCGGTTTATTTTTCATTTTTTTCATATGTTGTCCTGTATTTTGAAGGGGATACCCCAAACTGTCTTTTAAACACATAACTGAAGTAATTTGGATCGGAATATCCCACACTCTTTGCAATCATATAACTTTTTTCCGCGGTTTCCACAAGCATGCGTGCCGCCTTATCCATACGGTATTCCGTCAGGTATCCGACAAAAGAATTCCCTGTTTCTTTTTTGAACATGCTTGAAAAATAAGAATTTGACACGCCCAATTCTTTACAGATATCGTCAAGCCCTAAATCTTCCTGCTGATAATTGTCGTGCACATATTCTTTTGCCCTCCCGATCAGGGATTTCTTGGAATGATACCGGGCATCTGCCATGTCATCATGCAGCATACAGCAGAATTTTAAAAGCCATTTCTGCAAAACCTGCGGTTCTAAATTACACAGTTCATTATACAAAGAACCGATACCTCCCGGTATTTTTGTGGTATCCATTTCATTGTTGACCATAAAATGATACAGTTCGCCAATGAGTTCCATAACTGCCACATGATATTTTTCCAATGATTTCAAGTCAAGGAAATTATGCTGCATGTAAACTTCTATGGCATTTGCAATATCTTCATTTTCTCCAAGGCAGATCTTTTTGAACACATTGGACAGTTCTGTTTTCTCTCCGGCATCCCTTTGGATTTTTCTCTGTGGAACAATCTCTTTTAAATTTATCGCCCGGTTGCTTCCATATAAAACACGATAGGAAACCGCTTCCCTGGCGCTTTGATACGATGCTGCAATCTTTGCAATGCGCCCACATACCTGACCGATTCCTATAGTTACTTTTGCCCCCATAATATGATGGATATATTTACAGAAACGGTCACAGGCATCCGTCAGTTCTGAAATTTCTTCCTCACTTTTTAACTGCATAATCATAATGGTATCTCCAAGATAGCGAAAACGCTTCGCGTTCCATTTTTCCCCGAGGTTCTCCCCTGCCTGCCGGTCTACCGATACCGAAAGCAGCCGTATATCCATGCCCTCCGGAACCTGACTTGCCGATGTGTGTATGATCAGGCAGCAATACCACGGGCCTGTAAAAGCAATCTGGTAATCCTTAAAATAATGCGGCATCTCCTCTTCCGGAATACGTCCTTCAATAAGCGTTGTATACAAATTCGCCTGCAGCATCGGAAGGGAATCCGCATAATATTTTTTCAAAAGATCCGTATTTCTTTTTTCACTGATCTCATAGTCCAGTTTCTCTTTCAGACGCTCAAACACTTCTGTTATTTCAACAGCATTAAGCGGCTTTAAAATATATTCCTCAATTTCAAGATGCACGGCTTCTTTTGCATATTCAAAATCATCAAACCCGGTAAAAAGCAGAATTTTTGTTGCCGGATACTTTGCTTTTATATGCGCACACAATTCCAGTCCGTCCATATACGGCATCCGGATGTCCGTCATAACAACATCCGGCTGCATTTCTTCAAGCATGTCCATTGCTTTAAATCCGTTGTTTGCATGCCCGGTAACCTGAAAACCGAGTTCCTCCCATTTAACTTTTTTAACGATGGCTTCAATGACTTCTTCTTCATCATCCACCAGCAATAATGTATACATATCTCTTCCCCCATGTTATTTTATTTATTATAGCAATTTGTCCAGATAAAGTAAAACCTTTCCAACATAAAACAGAGATGCCCTGCATGTTTCATGCATCACCGGCATCCCTGCTTTTTCATTATAGAGGAGAGTATATGTTTTATTTTTTCTGAACGTATTTCAGACAATCCAGTGTTACTGCAACAAGGATGATAATACCCGAGAATACGAACTGGAGGTTGGTATCAATACCCAGTATTGTGAGGGAGTATGTTAATGCTGTAAAGATACATACACCGGTAACAACACCGGAAATCTTACCAATACCACCGGTAAATGATACACCACCGACAACACAGGCTGCAATGGCATCCATATCCCAGCCCTGTCCATAAGCGGCGGAACCAGATCCAACCATTCGGGTACATTCAAGCCAGGAACCGAATCCGTAAAGGATACCGGCCATAATAAATGCACCAAGTGTTACTGCAAATACAGAGATACCTGAAACTGCTGCTGCCTCCGGATTTCCTCCGACTGCATAAAGATTTTTACCAAAGGTTGTTTTGTTCCAGATAAACCATACAATGACAATTGCTGCAACTGCCCAGAGAATGATGGTCGGGAATCCATTGACTTTTGGAATTACCATATTCGGAATGGTCGGCTCGATTGCTCCGAAGGAAACACCTTTTGTCGCATAGGTTACCAGTCCAAAAATGACAAGCATGTTTGCCATGGTCGATATAAACGGATGCATCTTGAATTTCGCTGTAAAAAATCCGGCTATACTTGTAAAGAACGTACATAATACAATACATGCTACCAGTGCAAGAACGACTCTTGCCGGTGTCGGTACTTTCGTAAAATCAAAGATGTGTCCGAACACACCACCTGTATTTACACCCTGATGCATGATAATGGTTGCGGTTGTCATTCCCATACCAACCATTCGTCCAACCGAAAGATCGGTTCCGGTAAGAAGGATGAGTCCTGCAACTCCAAGTGCCAAGAACATTCTTGGCGATGCCTGCTGGAGAATATTTAAGATATTGTTATAGGTAAGCAGCGGCGTTCCTTTTTTGATTGGAGTTATGATACATAACGCAACAAAAATAAGAATGATCGCGATGTAGAGTCCATTCTGTAAAAGGAATGTTCTCCGGTTAAATGTATACTTATAATTTTCCCATTTCTGTGCCTGATTTTCTGCAAATGTGAATTTGGACAACCGGAGCAGATCAATCAGATGATACTTGTAACTGTACGCATCATGCTTCCGGTCTTTGATCCTCTGATACTCTTTTTCCAGTTCAATCTTTTCATTGGAAACACGGTTCTTATATACATAATTTTCTTCTTTGACCTCGGCCTGGGCGGAAGTCTTTGCCAGAGTTTCTTTGTGTTCCTTTTCAATCTTTTCAAGTCTCTTCTGATGCTCCTGCAGTGCCTGTTCCTTTTCCGCTATACAACTTGCCTTAACTGCATTATAATACTTGTCAAAATTATTTTTGAGATAATTTTCTGCTTTCCCGATCAGTTTTGCGATCTGGTCTTTGTTCTGTGCCTCTACCGCTTTTGCCTGTTCAAGCTCCTTCTGGCAGGATGCAATCTCAGAATCTTTTTCCCCTTTGGAAAGTGTTTTATCTCTTTTTACGTTTTCGATCCTGCTCTGGTACATAATAACTTTTGCCGTACCATCTTTTCTGAGTTCATCTATCTCTTTTTGTATTTTTCCGACATATTCCTCAATCGGCTGACGCAGTGCTTTTTCCTGCTCAGCTGTAAGAATCTTGCTATTTGCCATATCTGTCCCCCCTGCCTATAAATATTTCGCGCTGAGGCGAAGTAATTCTTCCTGATTCGTTTCCTTTGTATTGACAATGCCCGCAAGCCGTCCGTTCGACATGACACCGATCCGGTTTGTAATACCAAGGATTTCCGGCATCTCAGAAGAAACCACAATAATGGTCTTTCCCTGTTTTGCCATCTGTATGATCAGGTCATAAATTTCATATTTTGCGCCGACATCAATTCCTCTTGTCGGTTCATCCATCATAAACACCTTCGGTCCACGCTCGAGCCACTTTCCAAAAATAACCTTCTGCTGGTTTCCTCCGGAAAGACTTGAAATCATATCGTTTGGTCCCAGACATTTGGTATGCATGACTTTAATTTCATTTGCGGTAGCCTTTGTCATTTTCGGTTCTGAAAGTGCCGCGCCTTTTTTATATGCATCAAGATTTGCAATGGTTGTATTAAATGTAAGATTCCCTTTCATGAATAATCCATTAGCCTTCCGTTCCTCCGTAATAAGCGCGAATCCATAATTCATTGCCTCTTTTGCACAGCTGAAGTTCATAAGCTTATGGTTCAGATAAACACGGCCTGCGGCTCTTGTACGGATGCCGAATATGGTTTCCAGCAATTCTGTCCGTCCGGCTCCCACAAGGCCATATAAGCCAAAAATCTCCCCTTCACGGACATCAAATGTAACATCCTGTAAATACGGCTCATATTTTGTGGACAAATGCTGGATTGATAAAATAACATCTTTCGGCTGATTATCCACCGGTGGAAAACGGTTTTCCAGCACACGGCCTACCATTGCAGTAATCAGTTCATTCATATTTGTTTCTTTTGCACTTTTTGTCATGACCAGATTTCCATCCCTGAGTACGGAAATATCATCACAGATCTCAAATATTTCATCCATTTTATGGGAAATATAAATAAGGGAGATGCCCTGGTCACGAAGCATCCGCATCATATCAAAAAGTTTATCCACTTCCTGTACGGTAAGTGATGATGTTGGCTCATCCAATACGATTACTTTCGAATTATATGAGATCGCCTTTGCAATTTCACACATCTGCCGCTGGGAAACGGACATATTTCTCATCGGCTGATCCAGATTTACCGTCATTCCCAGTTTCCGGAATAATTCCGAGGCTTCATTTTTCATTCTTCCCTCATCGATCATCCCAAGGGAATTTACCGGGTATCTGCCAAGAAAGAGATTATCCACAACATTTCTCTCCAGACACTGGTTTAACTCCTGATGCACCATTGCAATCCCATTTTCAAGTGCATCCTTCGGACCGGAAAAATTCACTTCTTTTCCGTCAAGGTATATAGTTCCTTCGTCTTTCTGATAAGTTCCAAAAAGACATTTCATCATTGTTGACTTACCGGCACCATTTTCTCCCATAAGTCCCATAACTGTTCCTTTTCTCACATCAAGGTTGATATGATCAAGTACTCTGTTGCGGCCAAATGATTTACTCATGCCACGTATCGATAAGATAATATCTTTGCTCTGATCCCCCATACTATCCGCTCCTATCCTTTTGTTTTCGGGGAGAGAACCGTATTTCTCCCCCCGAAGTTAAGTTGTTTTACTGATTTAAAAGAGCTGTGTAAGAAGCTGCATTATCTGTTTTCACCATGTTGATGGCAAAAGCATCGTACTGTCCCGGATTGCCCAGACGGTTTGTGATATTAGACTCTGTCTGTCCATCACCGCCAATATACTCAACATCCAGATTTAAAAGGTCATCATACTTCTGTAACAGCGGCTGATAGGTAGAACTTAAGAAGTTATCAGAAGCATTGTAAATGTTCAGCCATACCTTCTTTGTCGGATGGGCAGATGCATCTAACTGTTTGGATACCGGTTCCCATACAACGGTAGAATCTGTAAAATCTTTGTAGTTATCAGCGGTTACTGCCACGTTCAGGGAATAGTAAGATCTCTCGTCTTCTTTGTATACATAAACGTCACTGCTTAATACATTTCCTGCATCGTCTGCAGTTCCGATACCCGTGTCAACATCTACACCATCCAGTGCATTTCTAAGAACACGCAGTGTCAGGTATGCCTGTACGTCTGCATGCTGGCTGATCGTTCCACCGTAGCCTTCTGCAATTGCTGCAACTGCATCGCTGTTTGCATCATATCCGAATGTCGGTACACCGTTATCCTTTGACCATGCATTAAACATTGACATTCCCATTCCATCATTGTTGGATACAACGACATCAATGGAATCCCCGAAAGAAGATGACCATGTACCAATCGCATTGCCGGCTGTTGCTGCATCCCATGTAGCACCTGCTGAGTTTTTCATTTCCTGGGAAGCAAGTTCACGGATCACATAGGTTTTTCCACCTACTTCAATGCTTCCGTCCTGAACCTGTGATGCTTTTCCATCGGTATTGGTTCCTGCCGGTGCACTGTCTGCCTCGCCATTTTTATCCACTGCTGTTCCAAGTGCTTTTCTGACACCTCTTGTACGAGCAATGGAATCATTGTGACCGATATCACCGATTGCTAAAACATAGCCGATCACGCCATCTCCGTTACGGTCAATCTTGTCAATATTTTTCTCGATGTAATCTTTTACCATGGTACCCTGAAGTTCTGCACCCTGATTTGCATCAAACCCTACATAATAAGTATCTTTGTTAAAATTGAGTGCTGTCATATCGAGTTCTCCTGTAGAACTGTTTGACGGCTGACGGTTAAACCATACCAGAGGCTTCTTGCTGTTTTCACCACCAGTGCTGTCTGTGGTTTCAGTTGATGCACTTTCTGTGGTTTCAGTTGATGCACTGTTTGCTGTATCGCCTGATGTACTGTTTGATGCAGAACCGCATGCTACCAGTGAGGCAGAGAGTGCTCCTACTAAAAGCAGGGATAATAATTTACTTCTTTTCATAATTTACTTCCTCCTCTTATTGTTCTTTATACAATCTCCCCATCACTAATTTCAATTACACGCCCGCACCGTGCAGCGACTTCCATATCGTGTGTTACAATAATAACAGTTTTCCCGCCTTGATTCAACTTTTCAAACACGTCCATGATTTCCCCGGATGTCTTAGAATCCAGCGCACCGGTCGGTTCATCACATAAAAGCAGCTTCGGATTCTTTGCAAGTGCTCTGGCGATCGCTACCCGCTGCTGCTCTCCACCGGATAACTGTGCAGGGAAATTTGCCATACGATCCTCAAGCCCTACCTGCTTTAATACCGTTGCCGCATCTAACGGGTCCTTACAGATCTGTGCCGCAAGCTCTACATTTTCCAGTGCCGTCAGATTCTGCACCAGATTATAGAACTGAAATACAAATCCTACATCATATCTCCTGTATGCCGTAAGCTGCCGCTTGTTCAGCCCGGAGATTTCTTTTCCGTCCAGATATACACTGCCGCCGGACAGCGTGTCCATTCCGCCCAGGATATTCAGAATCGTTGTCTTTCCCGCTCCTGACGCTCCAACAATGACACAGAATTCTCCTTTTTCAATCTCGAAGTTCACATCCCGCAGAGCATGGATCTCAACCTCGCCGGTCTTATATATTTTCTTAACATCCTTAAACTCAACATATGCACTCATGCCGCCTCGCTCCTTTCTGTTATTCACTTCTAAGTGCTATTACAGGGTCTTTCTTCGCTGCCATCTTAGATGGGATAAGACCGCCGATCAAAGTAAGCACAACACTAATGATCACAAGGATCACCGCACCCTTTACCGGAAGTGAAGATACATTTGGCACATTTACAAATTTCTCTATCACCTTGCTTATCGGGATATTTAACAGCACCGTAACCAGAATACCGATCGCACCGGATACCAGTCCGATAATAAATGTCTCTGCGTTAAACACACGGGAAATATCCTTTTTCGACGCTCCGATACTTCGAAGAATACCGATCTCCTTCGTTCTCTCCAGTACAGAGATATAGGTAATGATTCCGATCATGATCGATGATACGATCAACGAGATAGCTACAAATGCGATCAATACATAAGTGATCGCATCGATGATCTTCGTAACGGAAGATAGCATCAGCCCGATATAATCGGTATAAGTGATCTCGCTGTCTGAATGTGAATCATTATATTTGTCGATCAGATCTGTCAGCTTATCCTTGTCCGCGAATTCTGAACAATACAGGCTGATAACGGACGGCTTTGCCAGATCCGCAAATCCAAGCTTCTCGATATTATCATCATAGGTTGCGGTAGACTGTGCAAAATAGCCCTGTTCCTTTAACATTTCAAATAACTGCTCATCAGACATCTGTGAAATATATGCCTGCTGTTCCTCTGACAGGTTCATGGATGCAACGATCTGCTGCATGTCCACCTGACTCATGTCGATATCTTCTCCGTTTGAAAACGGAAGTCCTGTAAATACATCGGTATCCGGATTGTCAAGCTGCCGTTTTACGATCTCCGATTTTTCATTTTCGGATACAACATACTCTGCAAGTTCAGCGGTATAACCGATCATTCCCGCATCGATCGATGCTGCATAAGAGGATTCGCTCTGACGGATGATACCACAAACCTGAATATCCAGACCTTTGCTGATCACATCTGCCATATAATCTTCATCGGAACTCTTGTCTGCCCATGTTCCGTCTGCATTTTTTTGATAAATGTCACTCGGCAGAATGAGCTTGAATTTGAGATTTAAAAGATCATCATAGGAGAAGCTCATTTCCTCCGGTGCATCGTAATCTTTACCTGCCATGATCTTCGGAACCATCTCTCCAAGATCAGAAGCATTTCTGACACCTAATGTATATAAGGTAAAATCACTGATCTCGTTATTCTTATCAACGACCAGTACAACTTCATTTTTATTCTGAGGCCAGTGTCCTGCAAGCACATCGTACTGCTGTTCCAACAGCTCCCGATTACTCATTAACTGCTTCCACATATCCATGGAATTATTTCCGTAACTGAATGCCGACATGAAGCCTGACAGGGATTTCTGGGATTCTTCCATATCGCCAAATCCCATCTCTCGCATCATGATACTTGGATTTACCTGCTGTGTACCGCCTGCTGCATTTTCGTTAAATACATACATCGGAGTATCATAGGTATACTTGATATCACTCACGATATCCTTGAATCCATTTGTATCATCTTCAATATATTTCTTAAATGTTTCCAGATCGTTTTCCTTTACCTCTGAGAGCATGGACACCATCATATCGCCCATGACATCACCAGAGTATACACGATCCGGGTCATGATCACTCAGATCTTCTTCCTTTGTATTACCCGCCATTTCCGAGATCAGGTCAGAATAATCCATTGCCTTTTTCTGGATCTCGATTGGATAGGATGACAGGGTTTCCTCCTGCACATCATTGATATAGCCCTGGAATCCACTGGATAATGACAGAATCAGCGCGATACCGATGATACCGATACTTCCGGCAAATGCCGTTAAAAGGGTTCGTCCTTTCTTCGTCAGCAGGTTATTAAAGCTGAGGGAAAATGCCGTAAATACAGACATAGATGTCTTTCTCGGTGCATATGCTTCTTCTGATTCTTTCGCTTCGTCTTCATCTGAAAATGGTGCGGAATCATCTATGATCTTACCATCTAACAGCTTCACGATTCTTGTAGAATATTTGTCTGCAAGCTCCGGATTGTGTGTTACCATGATGACCAGCTTTTCTTCTGCGATCTCCTTTAACAGCTCCATGATCTGGACACTGGTTTCGGAGTCCAGGGCTCCGGTCGGCTCATCTGCAAGCAGGATATCAGGATCATTGATCAATGCTCTGGCGATCGCTACTCGCTGCATCTGTCCACCGGACATCTGATTCGGCTTCTTATAGATCTGATCGCCCAGACCAACCTTTTCCAACACCTCTTTTGCACGTTTTCTACGCTCGGATTTGGATACACCGGATAAGGTCAGCGCCAGCTCGACATTTGCGAGAACCGTCTGATGCGGAATCAGATTGTAACTCTGGAATACAAAACCGATCGAATTATTCCGGTATGAATCCCAGTCTCTTGCCTTGAATTCTTTTGTTGATCTGCCATTGATAACCAGATCACCACTCGTATACTGATCAAGTCCGCCTATAATATTAAGAAGCGTTGTCTTACCACAGCCGGACTGACCAAGTACCGATACGAATTCATTCTTTCTGAAATTAATGGAAATGCCTTTTAACGCCTTTACCACTTCATCTCCGGTCTGATAGTCCTTCACAATCTTCTTTAACTGAAGCATATATTGTTTCCTCCACGAATTATATTATAAAAATTTTACCATCCCAGTTTTAGCATTTCAAGGAAATGGCGGATTC
>OMEC01000804.1_pt1 | contig 14732 bp, 10 predicted proteins | sample 1673401 | NCBI WGS metagenome assembly OMEC01 (sample SAMEA103958110, study PRJEB25191) | human gut metagenome | reverse complement strand
CACTGCGGGGCTTTGTGGGCGAGAGGGGTCGCTTTGCGACCACCTCTCTTTATCTTGTTATATTTTCGAACGGCCTTCGCCGCCCGAAAATCCGGCTTAAAAAGTTCGGTTTTTCACTCAAAACTTTTCTCGCGAATATCGCCAAAAAGTTACCGCCACAACGCTGTCCCAAACCGCTTCTGATCGCGTTTTTCAACTTCTCGCACAAATGGCCCACGTTTGCTTTCACGGGCGAAAGCGGGTACACACACTCAGCTCTGCTCAAAGGATCGCACACAACGGCTCACACGGCGAAACAGGGGGTGTTTCGGATGAGGGCGCTATCTCTACCCTCGGACCATTCCGCACGTTTTGGTATCGTGTTAAAAAGCGGCGGTAGTTATATTGTCATAGACAGGATAAGACAGACAGGGAGCCCTTGACCACAGGGCTCCCCGTCTGCAGATGATGATAACTTACTTTATAGAAGCTTGCTTCTGCTGCTGAATATATTCCTTCTCCTCCTTGGTACGCATAAGGCCGAACTGGATGGTAACGATGGCTGCGATCATCAAAAATATGCAGTACACATTATACTTTACCACCAGCAGGGGGTTCAAGGCGGCATAGAAACCGCTGAGGGTCAGCATACCGCCGCCGTGAGGGGCCATGCCGTGAACAGCGCAAGCGAAGATGTCCAGCAGAGAGGCTACCCGCTTGGGAGCAATATGGTGCTCGTCAGCAATGTCCTTGGCCAGAGGGCCGGCAATCATGATGGCAATCGTATTGTTAATCAGAGCAAAGTCCAACAGACCGGACATAGCGGAAATGCAATATTCAGCGCCTTTACGGGAGTGGACCCGCTTGCGCATGGCAGTGATGAGCCAATCCACACCGCCGTATTCACTGATGATGCCAATGAGACCCCGGAGGAGAATAGCAACGATAGCGGTAGACATCATACCGGCCATACCGGTGCCGATGGCCTGAACGAAGCCGGCAATGGTCATGCTGCCGGTAACGATGCCCACAATGCCGGCAATGAACGTGCCGCTGAAGAGGACCACAAACACATCCATGCCGCACAGGGCAGTGATCAGAACATAGATGTAGGGAATGAGATGAAGCAGATTATAGCTCATATCGCCGCTGATAGGAGCGGCTCCCTTGCCCAGAAAAAAGTAAACCACTATGCTGAGCAGTGCGGCGGGCAGTGCGATCAGGAAATTCATGCGGAACTTATCTTTCATCTCAGCACCAACGGCAGCTGTGGCGGCAATGGTAGTATCAGAGATGATGGAGAGGTTATCGCCGAAGAGAGCACCGCCGTATACAGCGGCAAAGTACAGAGGAATACTGGCTCCGGTCTCCTCCGCGATAGCCAACGCAATAGGCGCGATGGCAACCAAAGCACCGGAGGATGTGCCAATGGCAGTGGCGACCAACGCGGTAATGATAAAGATGCCAGGGAGAACGAAATGAACGGGGAGAACGCTCAGGCCCAGGTTCACAACGCTGGTAACACCGCCCATACTCTTGCATACACCAGAGAAAGCACCGGCTACCAGAAAGATCATACACATGAGCATGCAGCCCTCATCACCGGCAGCCTTGCAGAATTTAGATATTTTCTCAGGCAGAGGCATATAGCGGTTCATCAGGAACGCGACCACAATACCAATTAAGATCGCAGCGTGGCGGGGGAATTGATTCCAGGGCTGCTCAACGGTTCCGGCGAGGGTAAAATAGATACCGCCGCCCAGATAGAGCCCCAGAAACACAAACATCGGGATAAAGGCCTTAAATCCATACTTTTTAGGTTGTTTCACTTCATTTGACATTCTTTTCTCCTCCGTTTTCACGAAATACACTTGCTAATACAGTTCGGCACTTGCCTGCTGGAGGAAGTGCCGGGTCAAGGACCTCGCGCTGACTTGTACGCTCTGTGCCTCTGCAAAAAATATAGCAAATACCGTGCCAATACAAGAACTTTCTTCAAATTTTCTGCTTTATATAAATCATTTCAGCAGCAATTGTATAAAATGTAAAATTTTGAAGGTATGCAAAAAATCACATTCCGAGCCTGTAACGCGGATATTTCAGCGGCTGCGTGAAATTTTCCCGCTGCTTTCAAGCAAAAGGAAACAACATGAGAAAAAATTGAAAGCACTTTTAAAAATGGACTAAATTGGAAAAAATAGGATACAAACCAGAAAATATACAATTCCGGCTAAAAAACAAGATATCGCTGCCCTTGACAGGAGCGTTTCTTGATTCCATAATAAACATGACTTGTACGGCCCTGTGCTCTTTTATTTCACCGCATTGCGATAATGAAAGGGCAATATGTATGAAGATCAATGAATTGAAGCACGTCCCTGTAGGTTATGTGAACACGCCCCTGGAGTATATGCCCGCTCTGACGAAGAAGCTGGGCAAGGGCAAGCTGTATATCAAACGGGACGACATGACAGGTCTGGCCTTGGGCGGCAACAAAGCCCGAAAGCTGGACTACATCGTTAAGTATGCTCTGGATAACGGCTACACCGCCCTGATGACCTTTGGCGGCAACCAGACTAATCACGGTCGCCTGACGGTGGCTGCCGCCATCCGCTATGGTCTGAAGCCTATCCTTATCTTAAAGGGCAGCAAGCCGGAGTATATGTCCGGCAATGTACTGCTGGACCGGCTTATGGGAGCGGACATCTACTTCGCGGATACCTCTGCAGCAGACGCCTTGCCGGAGGCAGAGCGGAATGCGGCAAAGAAGAAGTTCGTGGACGCATGTGCTGAAAAGGTGATTGCAGAGTATGCGGCCCGTGGCGAGAAGGTCCTCTCCGTGCCTGTAGGCGGCCAGACCGTAGTCGGCTCCGCCGGCTATGTTCAGGCAGTGCCGGAGATCATGCGGCAGATGGAGGCACAGGGCATCGACGCCAAGTATCTGGTGGTAGGTTATGGCTCCACCGGTACCTTTGCTGGCCTGTGGGCCGGAGCCAAGTATTATAACGCCCCCTTCGAAGTCATCGGTATCCCTATTGAGCCGGATTACCGGCCTGTGGCGGAGACAGTGGACTTCATTAACGAACTGAGTCGGACTTTCGAGTTGGGCATCAGCTGTAAGGAGGAGGATCTGCATATCGAGTATGGAGAGGGTGAGAACTTCTATGGCGGCGTTGGCTACAACGAGCCGGACCATATCACCCAGGACTACATCGAGCTGATGGCCCGCACCGAGGCCATCTTCCTGGATCCCTGCTACACCGGCAAGGTGTTCCACGGCTTTGTGGACCTAGTGCGAAAAGGTATCATCCCAGATGGGGAGAGTGCCATCATGGTCCATACCGGTGGTGCGCCGGGCCTGTGGACCAAGGAGCATCTGGACAGTATGCAGGAAAAGTTCTGGGCAGATGAAGAAAAGGACTGCGTTCATGTAATGGAGATGTGAGGCATGAAAACTCTGATTAAGAACGGGTGGATCTACGATGGCACATTAGAGAACGTTCCCTTTTCCGGCGATGTGTTAGTGTCCGGAGATCGCATTGAGGCTGTGGCGCCCCGCATCGAATGCGAAGATACTCAGATTATAAATGCCGCCGGGCGAGTGGTCTGCCCTGGCTTCATCGACGTCCATCGTCACGCCGATTTGGCGGTATTTCGTCAGGATTCGGCGGATTTCGGCGCAGTGGAATTAGCTCAGGGCCTGACCTCCATCGGCATGGGCGTGTGCGGCTTCTCTTTCGCACCTTACACAGACAATTCCAACGGACTTTATCCCTACACAGTGTCCACCCACGGCCCATCCGTGGATGGTGCAAGGTATCCCACCATGGAGGACTACCTTCAGGCTCTGCGACACACCAGCCTGCCAGTGAATGTGTCCACGCTTCAGGGCCTGGCGGCGATCCGCCTGGCGATTAAGGGATATGCTCCTGACCCTTTCACGGAAGAGGAACTGGCCCAGGGACGGGCTTATGTCCAGCAGGCTATCGATTGCGGACTGAAGGGTTTCTCCACGGGCCTTGTCTATCTGCCGGAGGTCTACACGAAGACCCAGGAGCTGATTGAGCTACTGCGGCCCTGTAAGGGCCGGAGTCTCATTTATATGCCTCATATGCGGGACGAGGCATCCCGCCTAGCAGAGGCTGTGGAGGAGAGTATTCAGATCGCCAGAGCAAATGAGATGGCCTTGGGCATCAGCCACTTCAAAGCCCTTGGACCGGATAACTGGCACGGAGCTCTGGAGCGGGCCATCGAAAAAATTGAGGTTGCCCAAAGCGAAGGCATGGACATAACAGTGGACTTCTATCCCTATCACGGTACTGCCACCACCTTGGCAGGCATTTTGCCCGCATCGTTTTTGACTGAGGACTTTTCCAAGATCTTAGCCCGGCTTACAAAGCCGGAGACCATTGACCGTCTGCGGTATTGCTATCAGAATCCCGGCCCCCAGGATGAGCTGATTGCCCCGGAGTTTCGCTGGAGTCATGCTATGATCAGCGGCGTACAGCGGCCAGAGAACAAGCGGTTCCTGGGTAAGACGATTCACGAGTGCACAGAACTGGCAGGTTACGAGGATGAGTATCCCTTCATCGCGGAGCTGCTGGCATCGGAGAATGGCAGTGTCAGCATGGTAGGACTGAATATCAGCCCGGAGGATATTATCCGGATCGCCAAACTCCCCTACTCCATGGTAATATCCGACTCTCTGTATAATATTACGGACACGCCCCACCCTCGGATCTACGGTTCTTTCAGCCATATTCTGGCTTACTATGTTCGGGAGACCCATGTCCTGACTCTGCAGGAAGCCATCCATAAGATGACTCAAATGCCCGCTCAGCGGATGCACTACCGGGATCGTGGCGTAGTGAAGTCTGGTGCTTTCGCAGACCTGCTGGTATTTGATCTGGACAAGATCGGGGACCATGCTACGTTTGATGATGCCAAACAGCTATCTACTGGGATGGATTTGGTGTTTGTCAATGGCCAGATAGCTTGGAAAGATGAGACTCCCTTAGCGCGGGCCGGCATCAGTCTGAATTGAAAAATACACTGTCGAAGAGGGAGATTGTATGAAGAAGGCCATCGGTATCATCACACAGAGCTGTCTCATTGCGGATTTTTATCGCGGTATTTTAGAGGAGCTTTTTGATGATATTGCGGAAATTTTTACTTACAGTCTCGATAACGGCACCTTGCGGGAACTGAAGGAGTGTGACCTATATGTGCGGGCCGTCACCAGCTACGACCTAATCCATTACAGCTGGGCGGAGCCATACTTCCCGCCGGAGGAACGGACGGTCTATATGGATCTGACCTTTTCCCGCCGCGCGGCGGATAGGGTATGCGCCTATCCGCCGGGGACCACTGCCCTACTGGTGAATCAGAACCGGCACATGGCCATGGAGAGCATCTCCCAGCTCTACCACATTGGGCTAAAGGGCATCCAACTGCTGCCCTATGCCCCAGAAATGGAAACCGTGCCAGAGGCGGAGCTGGCTTTTGCCCCCGGCGAGGTAGATCTGGTGCCTCCGGGTATTCAGGCGGTGGACCTTGGCCCCAGGTTCCCCACTGCCAATACCGTCTGTGAGATTGCCCTGAAGCTGGGAGATGCTTTCTTTCTGGAAAGCAAAAAATTTGCCCGCTATACCTTGTCCTTGGCGGATGTGGATTACTCTCTGCAAAGAATTTCTTCCGATAACCTCACCATGGAGAATAAGCTGGAGATGATCCTGAACACCTTGGATGAGGGCATCGTCTGCACAAACGAGAACGGTCAGGTGAACCTGATCAACAAGACCGCTCAACAGCTGTTGGGAGTCCGGCGGATGGATGCCTTGGGGTGCCCCGCAGCAGAGGTGTTCCCGGAACTGCCCTTTGACACCGGGGCATCCGGTCAGCCCCGGCTGCTGAATGTCCGGGGCGTAGAAACCGGTGTCACCATCACATCTCTGCGGATCGGGGACAGGCCGGTAGGCGCCTTTGCCGTACTGCGGCACTTCGAGAATGAGGAAAGTCGCCAGACTACCCTTCGGCTTCAAAAGGCAACCAAGAATCATCGGGCCCGGTACACTTTCGATGACATCGCAGGCAGCAGCCCCGCCATCACCAAGGCCAAGGAGATTGCCGGCCGCATGGCGGGCAATGACGCCTCCGTCATGCTCCAAGGGGAGAGCGGTACCGGCAAGGAGCTCTTTGCCCAGGCCATCCACAGCGCATCGCTCCGCCGGGACGGTCCTTTTATCGCCGTCAACTGCGCTGCCCTGACGGAAACACTGCTGGAAAGCGAACTCTTCGGCTATGTGGAGGGGGCCTTTACGGGAGCTAAAAAGGGCGGCAAGCCGGGACTCTTCGAGTGCGCCCACCAAGGTACCCTGTTCCTGGATGAAATAGAGACCATGAGTTCCGCACTTCAGGTGAAACTTCTGCGTGTCCTTCAGGAGCGGGAGGTAGTGCGGATCGGCTCCGTAGACGTAATCCCTGTGGACGTGCGGATCCTCTCCGCTACCAACGAAGACCTGCTACGCAAGGTCCGGCAGGGACGGTTCCGTCAGGACCTCTATTACCGGCTCAGCGTGATTCCCTTGCGGCTGCCCCCTCTGCGGGAACGGCGGGAGGACATCCTACAGCTGGCAGAGACTTTCCTCCGTCAACTGGGTGCGGATCTGGTCCTCAGTGACCGGGTAAAGGTGGCCCTCATCCAGCACAACTGGCCAGGGAACGTCCGGGAGCTGCGAAACTGCATGGAATACCTGATGCACATGGGGCGTCATATGGTGGATGTAGAGGACTTGCCAGAAACCCTCCAGAGCCGTCCTGCTGCCACTTTGGTCTCCAGTGAGAGTGGCGGGCTGACCTATCAGGAACGGAGACTGCTTCAGATCTTAGGCGAACTCTACCGCCAGCACCAGGGTGTGGGACGGCAGGGTCTGGTCCGGGCCTGCGTAGAGCGAGGCTTCGCCATTTCGGAGCATGAAGTGCGTCAGGCTCTTCAGATCTTCCAGGAGCACGGCTGGGCCACTATTGGCCGCGGACGGCGCGGTACACACCTGACATCCGCTGGTTATCAACGCTACCAGCAACTGCTGGCAGCACCCATGGAGGACGAGGTGGCTCATTCCATATAGGAGCGGCCGAAAGTGACTCCCAATGCCGCTGTGCTATAAAGAGAGTGCCGACACATGAATGAAATCCAATGTATCGGCATCATCACCTTATACCTGTGGACTCCCAAGTATTTTGAGGCCATCGCCGCATGGCAGCAGAAGCGTAATGGCTGGCTGCCCGACACGGAGCATATGGCCTTCGCCCCCAGCGTGGTCCCCGGTATGCGGATGATGCTGGCCATGTTCACCCAGCCGGGTGACAAGATCCTCGTTCAGCAGCCCGTGTACCATCCCTTTGCCGACGTGGTGAACAACACTGGCCGCAAGTTGGTGGTCAGCCCCCTGAAGTGAGATGAAAATTATTATACCATAAATTTTTCTAATCTACAATGCTCTAAAGCGCCCAAATACTGAACATTTCAGCCCTTTGAAGTTCGGTGAAATCGGGGTTATTAGTAACATAGTAGAAACACGCAAAAAAGGCCCTTCCAGCTTGAACCGGAAGGGCCTTTTCTCATGGTCAGGTTTTGGTGGTGTAGTCAAGGGAAATCCACCCGGCACCACTCTTCAATTTACCCCATTTGGTCGCACCTTTACCGGTGCTTTCGGCTACGATGGTATAAATACCGGGCTGGATGTAGCCGGTTGCACCGTAGTTTGTGCCGGGGCCTTTATGGATATTCAAGTTGGTGATCTTTACCCGCACAAGGTAAGGGGGCGCGGTGGCCCCTGTGGTGCCGCCTGTGGGCTTTTCTGCGGTTGGGGGTGTAACTACTAAAGTTCGGTTTTTCGCCCAAAACCGTTCCCGCAAATATCGCCAAAAAGTTACCGCCACAGCGCTGTTCCAAACCACTTTTCATCGCGTTTTCAACTTCTCGCACAAATGGCTCACGGTTGCTTTCGCAAGCAAAAGCGGGTACACACTCGCCATCGCCAACAGGATCGCACACAAGGGCTTACACGCCGAAACAGGTAGTATTTCGGATGGGAGTGGTATCATTACCCTCGATACGAGCTGCACGTTCACGAATATCCCCGGGCCGGGTATCAGAACGGCAGACTTTGCCGCTTTGGGGTCTTGGCTGGGTGTACTTCAGAAGGACGCAGAAAACCTGCGGAACAGCGATGTACTTATGCGCGTCGCTGTCCCGAGGCGTCGCGGCCCCGCTGGGCTGCGTGATCCAGTAAGCACGCTATTGATTATGCGGTGAGCATGATTTGCTACGCATCGGCCGCCTCTCTATCGGTGGTTTCCACTCACTGCTATCCAGACAATAGTAGCAGTTGCAGGTTTGCCGATGACCTTTGCCACGCAGTTTTTGAGCTCCGCCTTTGATGTCGATGAACCCACGGTCACGCAAAACATTCAGCGCCCGTTTGACGCTGGAGCGTGAGCATTCGCAGACAGATGCAATCGTCTGGAGTTTTATGCTGCAGGCGCATCTGTTCCCAGCGTAGCATTTCAGATAGCTGTAGACTACAAACTGGATCGGTGTTAGTCCAAATTGAAAAATTGAACGATCCATCTGGAATGCGTTCGCCTTGTAATCCCGCATAGTTTATTCCACCGTCCTTCACTGCATTCGTTTGCAATTCCATTTTATAGAACGGATGTGCGATTTGTCAATGTCGCATTTGTAACCCTTGATTCCACCGTGCTTTTATATACATACATTTCCCGGTTCTCTGTGACCCCCCACTATATCAGCAGAGGGAGAAAATCAGGCAAAGCTACTGCCATAAATTTTATCCCCAACCGTTCCTCATTGCGTCTTTCAACGTCTCTCACAAACGGCCCACATTCGCTTTTGCGGGTAAAAGTGAGTACACCCTCGGCTTCGCTCAAAGAATCGCACGCAAGGGCTCACAGGGCGAAACACGGGGCGTTTCGGATGGGGGGTGCTGTCACGGCTATTTTGATTTTAAAGTTGAAAAGTGGTTTTGTTTGACGGGATATTATGGCCCCATTGCGTTGCGGAGCGACACCGTTTATGGTATGATGAGAAAAATACGGCAGGAGGTAGATTTGATGAAGCGCATCATCCTGATCACGGAGGAACTGTCCAACTCCACACCCTACGAGCGTACCCTTTTGCAGCTGTTCGGTCAGGAGATCCAGATCCGGAGCTTCAGTGTGCGAAAGCACGATTATCCCTCTATGCCCAAGGACGCGGATCTCTACCTCATCTCCTGCACCTCCTCCGATGCTTACAAGGAGGTCTCGGCGTATCTTCCGGCGGACAAGCCCACACTGCCCGCCAAGATCACCTATCTGAAGCGGGACATCGAGGCGCTGCAGCAGCTGCCGGCAGGGACTCGGGCCATTCTGGTGAACTTCAGTATGCAGATGGCCATTGAGTCCATTGCGGAGCTGCACCGGCTGGGTATCACCCAGATTCAGCTGTTCCCCTTCTGCCCCGGCATGACGGTGCCGCCGCGGATCGAAATGGCCATCACGCCGGGAGAGCCACAGTGCGTACCGCCGGAGTTTACCTCCGTGCTGAATCTGGGTTCCCGTGTATTCTCCGCGGAAACCATTCTGGAGATCGGATTGCATTTGGGCTTTTCCTGGCTGCCTGCCAGCGAGCATTTCCGAACGTACATACAGGATCTTGCGGACCCCGGCCAGAGTCTGGCAGCCCTATGGAACGCCAGCTTGCAGACGGAAACCTATCTGGACATGCTGATGGGCGCTCTGAAAATGGGCATCATCGGCGTGGATGTACAGGGCCGGGTCTTTGCAGCCAACGCCACGGCGTCCGGCATCACCGGCGGCGTGGACATCGGCGGAGAGATCGGCGCCCTGCTGCCGGATCTCGGCGACGCGGGTTCCTCCTATAAGCAGGTGCGGCTGATGAAGATCCAGGATGTGTTTGTCAACGTATCCGTGGTGCCGGTGGACTGGCAGGGCACCCGGATCGGCAGCTTTCTGCTGCTCCAGCGCTTCACAGAGGAAGAAAAACGGCAGCACAAGTTCCGGGCCCAGCTTCAGGACTGGGGTTACCGCGCCAAGTACACCATGGATGATATCATCGGCGAGAGCGAGGCCATCTGTCAGGTGAAGGCACTGGCAAAGAAAATGGCCCAGACCGACTCCGCTATTTTGCTGACCGGAGAGAGCGGTACCGGCAAGGAGCTGTTTGGCCACGCCATCCACAATGCCTCCCGCCGGAGGGAGATGCCCTTTGTGGCGATCAACTGCGCCGCACTGACGGAGACCCTGCTGGAAAGCGAGCTGTTCGGCTACGAGGAGGGGGCCTTCACCGGCGCCAAAAAGGGCGGCAAGATGGGACTGTTTGAGTACGCCCATCTAGGTACTCTGTTTTTAGATGAAGTGGAGGCCATGAGCCCCATGCTGCAGGCCAAGCTGCTGCGGGTCTTGCAGGAAAAGGAGCTGATCCGGGTAGGCGGCGACCGGGTGATCCCGGTGGATGTGCGGATCATTGCATCCTCCAATGAGGATATCCACGAGCTGGTACGGCAAGGCCGCTTCCGCAAGGATTTGTTTTACCGCCTGAACACCCTGCCGCTGGAGATCCCGCCCCTGCGGGAGCGGGGCGAGGACCTGTTCCTGATTGCCGCCGAGATCAAGAAACGCTTCGGCTACGCATATATTTTGGCCCCGGACGCCCGAGAGATCCTGCGGAGGTATTGCTGGGAGGGAAATGTGCGGGAGCTGTCCAACCTGATCGAATATCTGGCGGTGGTAGACAAGCCGGAGATCACCTCGGAGGATCTGCCTCCATATCTGCGGGCAGCCCGTCTCCTGTCTCCGGAAGTCCCCTCCCTCCCCGATGACTTTTCGGACTTTGCGGCCCAGACGGCAGGACAGGAGGAGCTGTACCGCTTCCTGCTGCGGGCGCTGTCCACAGCAGAAAATGGCATCGGTCGGGGACAGTTGTGCCGTCTGGCGGAGCAGGAAGGGCTTTTGCTGACGGATCAGGCAGTCCGGGACGCTTTGCAGGCTCTGAACCGACTGTGCCTGATTTCCGTATCCAGAGGACGGGGCGGCAGCCGCCTGACGCTGCGGGGCCGTCAGCTTGCGGAAGCCTTTTCAAAATAGGCACTTTTTATAATAGGATGAAGTTTCACAACTTCACCCTATTATTTCGCCAATTATGCTGGTTCTCTCCGATAGTTCTTTGACAGATCCATCAGTTTTCTCTGAAATTGTGGGGATGAACCGCCTGTTTTTTGCAGTTGTGCCCTTCTTCGCAGTTGGCACGCTGATTGCTACACTCTTTATCATCAGAGATCCCGGCGCACAGCCGGAAAGAAAGAAGGAGAGCATTATACAGTACGATTTCGACGCGGTGGTCGACCGCTCACAAAACTACGCCGCCAAGGTGGAGGAGGCCATCCTGCACTACGGCACCAATGATGTGATCCCCCTGTGGATCGCGGACATGGATTTCAAGACCGCCCCCTGCATCGTGGACGCCATCAAGGCCCGCGCCAATCAGGGCATCTTCGGCTACACCTGGCGGACGCCCAAGTATTTCGAGGCCATCGCCGCATGGCAGCAGAAGCGCAACGGCTGGCTGCCTGACACGGAGCACATGGCCTTCGCCCCCGGCGTGGTTCCCGGTATGCGGATGATGCTGACCATGTTCACCCAGCCCGCCGATAAGATCCTCATTCAGCAGCCTGTGTACCACCCCTTTGCCGACGTGGTAAACAACACTGGCCGTCAGCTGGTGGTCAGCCCCCTGAAGCGGGATGAAGATGGCCGTTACACTATGGATCTGGAGGACTTTGCGAAGAAGGCCGCCGACGGCGTGAAGTATTTCATCCTCTGCAACCCCCACAACCCTGTGGGCCGGGTCTGGACCCGTGAGGAGCTGAAGGCGGTGGGCGATATCTGCGTAAAGCACGGTGTGCGGATCATCTCCGATGAGATCCACTCCGACCTGATGCTGGATGGTCACAAGCACATCCCCATGGCCTCCGTGTCCCCTGAGATCGCCGCCATCACCACCACCTGCATCGCCCCCAGCAAGGCCTTCAATCTGGCGGGCCTCCAATCCTCCACCATCGTCTATGACACCGTGGAACACAAGGACGCCTACGTGGCGGAGCTGAAGCGGATGGACATTGCCCGGAACAACTGCTTCTCTCTGGTGGCTACCATGGCCGCCTATGAGCAGGGTGAGGAGTGGCTGGATCAGCTGCTGGTCTATCTGAGCGGCAACATGCGCTTCATTCGCGAATTCTGCGCCGAGCATCTCCCCGAGCTGAAGCCCAATGCCCCGGAGGCCACCTATCTCTGCTGGATCGACGCCAGAGCTCTGGGCATGGACGACGCGGCGCTGAAAAAGTTCTGCGTGGAGAAGGCCGGCGTGGCCTTCGGCGAGGGCAGTGAGTTCGGTCTCGGCGGCAGCGGATTCCTGCGTCTGAACGCAGCCTGCCCCCGCAGCGTGATCCAAAAGGCGCTGACCCAGCTGGAAGCTGCGGTATATAACTACTAAGCCCATACCAATTCCTGTTTTTAGGAGTTGGGTGGTGGCATTATTTACTCATTTATGGGAGTAGACGCACCATTTTCGCAAATACCCCGACACGGAGCATTACTGATTGGTGTAATCATTGCCCCGCTGATGGATCGCTCCAGAAAGTTTGACGATAAACTCGAAATCTTTTCAACTGCTGCAGGGGATAAGGGTGTCCTGTCAATGGTAATGATTTTCTTGTTGGCTGGGGCCTTTGCTGGCGTTGCAAAAGGAATGGGCGGAGTTGATTCTGTGGTGAACCTTCTTACCTTTATTCCCCACAGATTTATGGTTGCAGGACTTTTTATCATTTCTTGTTTTATTTCTATTGCAACAGAAACTTCCACTGGAGCAATCACAGCTATGACACCAATAGCCATTGGAGTTGCAACTCGCCTTAGCAGCTTCATTGGGCGGTGCTATGTTTGGCGATATCCTTTCGGTTATCTCCGATACAACCATTGCTGCCACTAAGGGCGTGGGCGCGGAAAAGAAAGATAAATTCCGCATGAATTTGCTAATTGCTCTTCCGGCGGCACTTGTGGCTGCGATTTTGGATGTAAACGTATATATTGTTTTAATTGGAGGAACGTTCTTTGCGGGTATTGTTGGCATTTTGACTAACGGAATGACTCCGCTTACATTTATCCAATCATTATCTACGGGTACTCGGAATTGCAGCAATTATCACAATTCAGCTTGGCTTGATGCGGACAGAAGAGGAAAAGAAAGCTGCATAGAAGAGGAAATGAGTATGAATAATATGAAGAAAATAAGAGAACTCTCCGAGCAGTACGCTTTGCGACAAATCGAACTTAGACGGCAGATTCATACGCATCCGGAACTGGGGGGGCAGGAATTTGAAACCGGGGCGCTTATTGAAAATGAACTGCGATCCATGGGAGTCGAAGTGCGGCGGGGATATGCCAAGACTGGCCTGGTAGGTTTGATTCATGGTAAAAAAGGAAGTGGAAATACAATTTTGATCCGGGCTGATATGGATGCCCTGCCCATGGTGGACTTGCTCGATTGCCCGTATCGCTCACAAAATGATGGAATTGCGCATACCTGTGGGCATGACGCACATACAGCTACACTTCTTGGCGCAGCATATATTTTGTCTCATCTGCAGGATGAGTTTTTCGGTACGGTAAAGTTTTGCTTTCAGCCTGCAGAGGAAGCTTCCGATGGCGGAGCTGAGGCAATGGTCCATGACGGTGTTTTACAAGATCCGAAGGTTGACTTTGCGATCGGAATGCATGTCTCTTCCGCAAAGCCGGTTGGATACGTGGCAATTGAACCGGGTCCCATTACAGCATACCCAGATTTTTTCTCTATCACATTTCGAGGCAAAGGCGGGCATGGATCCTGCCCCAGCAAGGCGAATGATCCGATTTTACCCTTAGTAGCAACTTATCAAATGATTCAAAATATTCAAAAGCGAATTTCTCCATTGGAGCCTGCTGTAATTCAAGTGTGTTCACTTCAAGCCGGTACTGCTGAAGCAGTGATTCCGGATGAAGCGAAGGCGATTGGTACTGTGCGGACTTTGCATGCGCACAATAGGGAAAAGATACGGACGGAGTTAAAAAGAATTGTTGAGGCGGTTTCTGATATTTATCAGGTCAAAGGGGAACTGAATTATCGCGGTAGGTGTTGTCCCGTTTACAATAACGAGGAAATGGTCCCCAAAGTGAGGAATAGTGTTCGTAATATTTTTGAAAAAGGCTTCTATACTGACGAAACTATGAAAATTGGGGGAGAAGACTTTTGCTTTATAAGCAAAGAAGTTCCGTCTGTATTTATGATCGTTGGCAGTTCTAATGGCATGCCGGAAACAGAATATCCGGTTCATAACCCGCATTTTGATGTGGATGAGCATGTGATGCAAAAAGGCGCTGAAGCATTTTCGGCAATTGCGATTGACTACTTGAACGGGTGTTATGAAAGTAAAAGGGACGTTTGTGGTGAACAGTAAGTGTAATTGACATTGACCCACGTCCTGACCCACGAGTGGAAAAAACGGGGCGGAAACAGCGGAACAAAGCGTATCTACGGGTGATGGAATTCTGTGACAAATCCGCTTTATTCTCCCGAAAGCCCGCGGAAGGCGTCCCTATCGAATCTTCACACGCATGAGGCCACTGGTTCGAGTCCA
>OMEC01000789.1_pt1 | contig 14892 bp, 8 predicted proteins | sample 1673401 | NCBI WGS metagenome assembly OMEC01 (sample SAMEA103958110, study PRJEB25191) | human gut metagenome | reverse complement strand
CTTAAAAGGTGTAATGTCCATTTCCTGACGGGTCAGACTGTCCACTCCGTCTGTAATGGCAATATATCGTACATTGTGCTTTGGAAAAAAGATTTCAATATAGCTGCCAGCTTCAATATAATTTCTGCCCAGTCTGGACAGATCTTTGGTGATGACGCAGCCGATCTTTCCCGCCTCAATATCAGCAATCATGCGCTGAAAAGAAGGACGGTTGAAGTTACGGCCTGTATAACCGTCATCTACATAATACTCATACTGGAACATCCCGTTTTTTTCGGCAAAGTCCCGGAGCATAAGTTTCTGGTTGCTGATGCTCATGCTCTCATTATCGCCGCCATCCTCCAGAGAGATACGGCAGTAAAGAGCTGTGATTTTCTGATTAACTTGTTTTTTCCTGCTCATAGTGTTCTTCCATTCATTTCAAAAAATAAGTTCGATTGGAATATTATAACATATACATCCAAATTTTTCTACTTTAACAAGGCGTACCACCATTTCTGATGATACGCCTTTATTATTTATCTAACTTTATCTTCACTAACCTTTGGCAGAGCCTTTCCTGCCTTTTCCTGCTTTCCCTCTGATGTCTTTCTAGCCTCAAATGCATCTGCATTATACTGATACTCCTGTGGTTCAGCGACCATCGGTGCGTATACAATCTCTGCTTCCACTCTCTCAGCTTCTGCCATCTCCGGCTCTGTCTGTTCCTGTGCTTTCGCATTCTCCATATGCTTTTCCTTATCAAGTTGCACATTCATAGCGAGATTATCCAGCTTATCAATAGATGCATCCAAATGAAGTTTCATTGATACAAGCATCTTTTTCACTGCTTTCATCGGAGCAAGTACTGCCTTTGTAATTGGATGTTTCTGCTCTTTCTGAGAATAATCTACCTCCGGTTTGTCAGCAAAAGTACGGAATGCATTAGCTGCTGTCTGCCCGGCTTCACGAAATTCTTTTGCAAGAAGTGCTGTCTTTGCTATATCCTTATCCGTGGTCTTAATTGCGCCCCTTACATTTTCCCGGATATCAAGAAGCCTTTTCTTAATTCCTAAGAACTCCGACACCCTGTATAATGCAGTTCTTCCCTTTGCCTTTCCTTCATCAACTACGCTCTTTGCTGTAGATTTGACCTGTGCTTTCACTTCCAATACCTGCGACTTTATCTGCTCACGTCTGGTATTAAGTCGCTCCTGTGCTTCCGACAATGCCTTTTTAGCATTATTGACAAGTGTATCTTCCTGCATTTCTTTGATCTGGTTCTGCATATTGGTTAGTTCTTCCGTCATGGAATCAATCTTTTTCTCCAGTCCATCCACATAGCTGCATATCTCAAATACATCGTTTGCCTGCTCTTTCATGGCATTTTTCTTTAATAATTCGAGAAGTTCCCTTATGACCTCCTCATTGGTAAGTGTTTTTCCTGCTTCCATATCCATTCTGTTTCCTCCATTCTGTAAATGGGGCAGCCTTGGCCGCCCCTGTTCTCCGATTGCTAATTATCGAAAGGGTGTTGCCTCTTTGTCCTTCTCTTTATCGGGATTGCCATGATGTTTCTCAGCACTCTCCCTAGCTTTTTCATTGCTCTTATCCTTTGCTTTCTCATATTCCGAGATAATCTCATTATAGAGTTTTTCCCTGAAATCCTTTGTGACCGGATAGCAAACATCCTGGTAAATAGGCTTACCCTGCTCATCCACCTGCTTTGTCTTATAAGAAGGCATTGATACAAAGATTTTCTCTTTGCCCTGCACGATATTGATGTTATTTACGATGAAACTGTTTTCAAAATAAATGCGTGCAAGTCCCTTGATGTTACTGCCTTCCCTCTCATAAGGTGTCACAGTTACGGAAAACTCAGGCATTTCCTGTGTTCTGTCCTGCTTCTGTGTCTCCTCTTTCTCCGGTTCCCTGATTCTTGCATAGGCATCAAGGATATTGGTATAGAGTTCCTCACGAAACTCTGCTGTGATAGGATTGCACACATCCTTATAAATCACACCATTGCTTTCATCACGCTCATTGGAGCGGTATCTAGGCATTGATACAAAAAGCTCTCCCTTGTCCTTATTCTCAAGGATTGCAATATTGGTAATCTTAAATGAATCACCAAATACTACTGTTGCAAATCCCTTGATATTGCTGCCCTCTTTTGCCCTTACTTCGTTTACTTTAATTGAATACTTCATATGCTATTCCTCGCTCTCTTTTTGTTCTTTGTTTTGCTTTGGTATGATAAGCTCACACCAAAGCTGTTCTATCTGTTCACAAGACAATCTGCCATTTAACCAGTTGCCAAGTGTAACGACCATTCCGTCCTGCTCATAGTATAATGAGTCAGCAGGAAAGGATGCTTGCATACTTTCACCTGACTCATTAACGACAGAAGCATCGCTTCTGGAGTAGCCCGTTTCAATGTTCCCCTCATACACGATAGTCACATCAAAATCAGGCATAAATAATCCTTCCTCTGCATCCCATACACAGGCTATTCCCTGTCTGAGTGTCAGATTCAGGCTTTCGACATACACAGACCAGCCGCTTACGACTATCTGAAAGTCATCATCAATCTCTGCAATATCATCCTCGATGTCGATTAGCTCTTCCATTTCTGATACTGCCTCTTCTATATCACCAAGTCGGTATCTCTTATTCATCCATCACCGCCTCCTTATAAATGCACCTGACCACAAAACGCATGGTCCCTTTCTGGGAACAGGTAAAAAGAGTTAATTCTTTTTCTGTACCCTGTGTCTTGATGCTGTTATCATACGGATTTACTACCTCTGTCTCTGTTACCTCATAGATGTGCCTCAGTCCATTTTTGTCGGTTATCATCACTTCATCGCCTATGGATATCTGACTTAGTGGTGTAAAAAATGTGCCATATCTGCTGCCATTGTGACCGCATAACACACAGTTGCCACTCTCACCGATTCCTGCTGTTTCTTCTATATGACCAATCCCGGCATTAAGTACTTTACTTGTGGTTCCTTCCATTACCGGATACCTGATATCTAAGCCCGGTATCTCAATGATGCCGATAACACCGCCTTCTTTAAGAATGGCTTCATCCTCTTCACTAATGGAGGTTTGCTCTTCCTCCACATCTGTTTCTTCATCGTAATCATCCTCCAATGTCTGCTCAAATTCACTTATGAGCTGTTCTGTCTGTTTTTCTCCGGTTGCCCGCCAGAAAAAAGGGACTGCCATAATGGCAATCCCTGCTGTAATCAGTAGTCCTGCGACCACTTTTCTTATGCTCATATTATTCACTCTCCTATCGTGTTCTGCCCTCTCTGTCGGCTGGATAAGCACCTTTATCCTCTGCTACAATTGCTGCAGATTCCATCCTGTCATCTGCTTCTCTTTCTTCCTCCGGTCCGCTCAGGTCTGCATCCACAGCCTTTGCATTTTCAAGGTCAAGCTGGGCATTCAGTTCACACTGCCTTGCCAGTTTTTCATTCAGTTCCTCACTGTACGCAAATGGCTTGTCATACTCTGCCTTTGATGCTTCAAGGTCATTCTGGTACTGCTCAATCTTCTTTTCTAAGAAATCAATGTTCTCATGGAGTCCATTGAACAGATTTTCCAGCTTCACCATACTGCCGACCGGACTGGTGGAAAGCTCTGCTTTATACTCTGTCTTTCCACGAAGCACCATATAATTGATGCCAAGGAAGTTCTTTTCCACAAGCAGCTCAAATCCGTGGAATTTGCCGATTGCAGTTGTCTCTCCGGTCTTACATTTACTGATTGCTTCAAGCATCATGGTTCCACCATCCACACGCTCTGTGTAGGTTGCTTTGCCTATGGTAATGGCAAATTCCGGATTATCAATCAGCTCTTTATCCCTTGCCTTTACATCCTCTCTTACATTGGCAAGCTTTTCGGTTGCTGTCTTAATGAGCTTCGGGTACTTAATCATAAAGTTGTCCTGAAGTCCATATCTCTGATTGTCATAGGATGCCTTTAAGAGCTTTAATCTCTGGACATCATTGTCAATCTCCATCTTTTCCTTGATCAACGGATTACCGGTAGCAACCGCCTTAATCTCTGCATAGGAAAGTGTAGCCTCGTCGATATCCTCACAGCTTCGGCTTACAGCCTTGCTTGTCATGACCTGACTGATGAAACGCTGCTTATTTTCAACGAGCGACCAGTTGTATGCATCAAAGGTTCCTTTGGTGACATATCTGTAGATTGCCACCTCTTCATTTTCGTTGCCCTGCCTGATGCCTCGTCCTTCCCTCTGTTCAATAGAAGAAGGCTTCCAAGGACAGTCCACATGATGCATTGCAACAAGGTGTGTCTGCACATTGACACCTGTTCCACACTTGTCCGTTGAACCGATAAGAACTTTCTTTTTACCTGTCCTCATCTCCTTAAAAAGTGCGTCCCTCTGTGCATCTGTCTTGGCATCATGGATAAATGCTATCTCACCTGCCGGAATGCCATACTGTATCAGTGTTTCCTTCAGATAATCATAGATGGTGAAGTCCTTATCCGGTCCCGGTGTGCCGATATCCGAAAAAATAAGCTGGCAGCCTATATGACCATCAGCATTTCCTTTCTCATATTCTTTCCAGACATTTTCAGCTACCTTATTGAGCTTTCCGTCAGGATTGTTTGGTGCATCTTTATCAATCAGCCTTGCATCTGTTCCGAGTAATCTTGCCTCATGGGTAATCTTTAGGAAGTTATCCACGCTTGGATCAACTCCACCGCCTCTGATACGCTCTGCCCTCACAACAAAGTCTTCCATGACCTGCTTCACATACCAGTCAGGCTCCGACTCCACTATGATAGGCTTCCCGCCTCTGAGGGCTGGCACATCAAGGTCAAGCATGTCTGCGGTCTGCACATCAGCTACCTCACGGAAGATATTCATAAGCTCCGGCAGGTTTGTAAACTTATTGAAACGGCTCTTAAAACGGAATCCGCTTCCCTCTACAGTAAGCTCCAGTGCTGTTGTCACTTCACCAAAGTTCGCTGCCCATGAATCAAAGTGATAAATCCCCATCTCTTCAAGTGCCGCTTTCTGTAAGTAAAGCTGCATGACATACATCTCACACATGGTATTGGATATCGGTGTACCTGTCGCAAATACAATACCTCTGCCATCATTTATCTCTGATAGATACTGGCATTTAAGCTGCATATCCGTTGACTTTTTCGCTCCACTGCTGCTGATACCTGACACATTATTCATCTTGGAAAAAATCGCAAGGTTCTTAAAATTGTGCGCTTCGTCAACCATGATAGAGTCCACACCAAGTTCCTCAAAGGTTATAAGGTCATCCTTCCTGCTCTCATCAGATAGAGATTTCAGCTGTTCCTCCAGCTTTTTCTTCTGGCTTTCCATCTGCTTTACAGTCCATCGCTCTCCGTTACGCTCCTTCATCTCATCAATCGCATAGCTGATTTCATCAATCTGCTCATTGAGCATTCTTTCCTTTCTCTCTGCGGAGATTGGGATTTTCTCAAACTGCGAGTGGGACATGATAATACAGTCATAGTCACCTGTTGCAATCCTTGATACAAACTGCTTTCTGCGGCTCTTTTCAAAATCACGCTCTGTGGCAACTAAGATATTTGCTGACGGATAAAGCCTTAAAAACTCTGATGCAGTCTGCCCGATAAGCGGCTTTGGAACAACCATGATTGTCTTATTGGCAAGTCCAAGTCTCTTCTGCTCCATGCAGGCAGCCATCATCTCAAAGGACTTTCCGGCACCGACACAGTGTGCAAGCAGTGTGTTTCCTCCGAGAAGGATTCTTGCCACCGCATTCTTCTGATGTGGCTTTAACTCAATCGCCGGATTCATTCCCGGAAACTGTAAGTGGCTTCCGTCATACTCACGCAGACGGATATTATTGAATGTCTCGTTGTAATACTCCACATATTTCTGTCTTCGCTCCGGCTCTGCAAACAGCCATTCCTTGAACTTCTCCTTGATCATGTTCTGCTTTTCCCTTGCAAGCATTGTCTCATTCTTATTGACTTCGTAATGATATTTGCCATCACCGTCATCAATCCTGTCCCTGACTGTTACAGTCTTTAGGTTCAGCGTATCCTCAAAAATAGAATAAGCATCCATGCGGCTTGTACCATAAGTCTTAGTAGCTGCCACTGAATGCTTATCCATGCTTTTATTCTCAATGAACCATTCCATGCTCATCTTATTTAAGTGTACCTGAATGCCTGTATTGTAAAACTGGCTTCTGACTGCCCTTGCCCGCCTTGGCGTATTGAGAAGTTCATAGATAAACTGCTCATAATCAAGCGGTTCAATCCATGTCGTACCAATCTTTACATCAATATCCGAGGCTTCAATCCATTCCGGCTGCACCTTTTCAAGTGCTGCCACATTTCCTGCAAATCTTTCTGCCTGCGGATTGTCTGTATCAGCCGCCATAGCCTTTGCTACACGAAGTTTGTCTCTCACATTTCCCGAAAGATACTCGTCTGCTGTCTCCCAGCCAATGTCGGGATTGTTCTCGTTGTAGCGGTCTGGATTTAGGAAAACCAGTCCGTCCAGCTCTTCCACAAGGACTGCCCTTCTAAGCTCTGCTAATGCATCATCACTTAGCGTTATCTCATCCACTGTCTGTCCAGACTTTTCTGCAAGTTCTTCCTTTGCATTTGTAATATCCGGCTCATAGATAGAAAGCATATAGGCAAGATTTACATATCCAAATTCATTGACGGATACATTTAATGCTTCCACAGCGGTCTCCACTCTGTCTATGACTGTCTTTGCCTTAATCGTCTGCTTATAAAACATATCCGCTTTTTTCACCTCCCCGTCTTCATTTACTTCCTCAAGACTGCAAAGAAGTGGATAATCGCTGTCATCCCTGAATGCTATTCTGTTTGCTTTTGAAGTAATGGCTCCATACTGCTTTACGAAGGCATCATATTTTACATTAAGAAGTCTCTGCTTATCAGAAAGCTCCTCCTCGCTGCAGCCATCCATCTGGATATCAATCAGCTCTCTTGTTATCTGTCTGATTTCATCAAGGCATCGGATTCGCTCCTCGGCAGTCTGTGATACTTCTTTTTTTACCATCTCGGAATTTTCCCTGTAATAGAGTTTTCCTTCAAAAAATGTGTAAGTGTAGTTTCTCACATCCGGATCAGCCGGGATAACTTCCTCCGTCTGCTCCGCCTCATCTGCCACTCTCTCAAAATCTGTCATCTGGGCTTTGATATTACCGATAGCCTTATTGAGAGTCTCATACATATTGAAGTTCTCATCATTATTCACACAGACTGTATATCTGCTGTCCTGTCCGTAAATCCTTGTGTCATATTCCATAGATCCAAGCATCATCTCCGGATGCTCTGCAAAATAAGAGTTGACTGCAATGCCATTCTCAGTTACACCAAGGTGTACCCAGTCAGGTTCAATATCAATCTTTCTCTCCCTCTTCTGCAAAAACAGGATATCTGCTGTCACTTCGGTTCCTGCATTATCTTTAAATGCAGTATTCGGAAGTCTTACTGCTCCCACAAGCTCTGCTCTTTCAGCCAGATACTTTCGGATAGTAGGATTTGCCTTATCAAGTGTTCCCTTTGTGGTGATTACTGCAACCATGCCTCCCGGTCTTACCTGATCAAGTGCTTTTGCCAGAAAATAATCGTGGATACGGAAGTTATACTTGTTGTACTTTGGATCAAATACCTTATAATCACCAAATGGCACATTTCCGACAACCACATCAAAGAAGTTATCCGGATATGTGGTATTCTCAAATCCTGTGATACTGATATTGGCATTCTGATAAAGCTGCTTTGCAATTCTTCCTGAAATGCTGTCAAGCTCCACCCCATACAGCTTGCTTCTCTGCATTGGTGCCGGCATACTTCCAAAGAAGTTACCGATACCCATAGATGGCTCTAATACATTGCCGCCTCTGAAACCAAACTGGACAAGTGCCGAATTTATGCACATGGCAATCTCCGGTGAAGTATAAAAGGCGTTATTTACTGTTGCCCTTGCAGCACTGTATTCCTCATCAGATAAAAGTTCTTTCAGCTCTGCATATTCTTTGCTCCAGCCTGCGTTATTCTCATCAAATGCCTGTGACAGTCCGCCCCATCCGACAAACTTCGACAGAGTTTTCTGTTCCTCAGGTGTGGCAAGCCTGTTCTCTGATTCAATCTGCTTTAAAGTGCGGATTGCATCCATATTCCACTGGTATCTGGTCTTAGCACCGCCTTTTTCCATTTCCCAGAGGTTATAGTGGAAATTGTGTTTCGTCTGCCCGACAACATTCTTCTCATTTTCAAGACTTTCTACTTGCTGTACTGGTTCCTGCTTTGGTGTAAAATCTACAGTTTCCTGTGATTCTGTATCAGCCTGAATATCATCCACAGATACTGATACCACATCATCTGAAACTACATGTCCATTCTCATCAATCTTGGTTTCCCAGCCATTCGCTATTGCTCTTTCCCTGGTTTCAAGACGATTGGCTTTTACACTATCCTCGATATCAAAGAATCTCTTATAGACCGGATTCATCTTATCCCTGTCAGCCTTCTGCTTTGTCTCCTGATAATACTTCTTCTGGTCTTCTCCGCAGTAAAATGGCTGTTTTACCATATAAGATAAGATTTCATATAACTCACGCCAATCGAGAGCACCTTCTTTACGCACACCATTCCTGTTCTTATAGCTGATCTTCACATATCCGCTTCTGATTGAGTACTCCACAAGACCATACTTATTGTTGGAATATGCCTTTCTTTCTGCATTATCTGTCCCTAATGCAATATCCCTGATAAGGTCAAGTTTATTGGGCATAAATGCAAAATCAGACTGCACCACATCCATAAGGAATGCCCTAAACGGAGTGTAGCAGCTGCAATCTGTTACAAGAATCTCCGCCGCATCACGCAGGTCTTCATCAAGCTCTGCAATACGCTTGGCATAATCAATCGGTGTAATATACTTAAGCTCTGATGGATCTTTTTCAGATGTTTCAGCTTCTATCTCTGCACCATATTCTGCCTGTGTTACCATGCGGTCTTCATCGGCAGCTTCCTGTGGTGTCATGCCTTTTGCACTGACATAATCTCTGTTAGAAGCATAGCTCTCCGGCTCATCCGGTATTGCATAATCATCAATCTCTGATTCTGCCTCTTCCGATTCCACTTCCCGGTATTCGGCATCAATGATCTCATCATCCTCACGGAGTCCGTCCATCGCAAGCTCATCAATACGAGGTGTCTCAGGCTGGTATTCCCCTGTAAGAATAAGGACACCAAGCTCTTTTTCGATATCTTTCCACGAAACATATCCTTCAACCTCTCCATCCTCATCTCGCCACTGAAAACGCAGTCCGTTCCCATGAAATGTGTCATATCCGTGCAGTCCCAGTCCGTCAACCGGCCAGCCTGCACCTCCCTGACCATACTCTGCTTTGATACGCTTTGCTCTGGTTCCTGCATCAATCTCTGTTTCAAAAATCTTGCATACCCTGCCCTTACCACCGATAAAACCTGTACCTCTCATAAGCACCTGTTTGATATACTCACTTGGTACTGTTGCAGACTTTTTGGGATTCAGGTAATTGTATTTACCTGCTAATGCAGCTTTTCTGTCCTGCTCGAACTGACGCATAAACTGATTATTGTTTTCGTCCTCAGTATGAATGGTGCCAATGCTTGCCTGCCCGTTCTGGTCGAAAAAAAAGGAAGCCTGTGTATATTCGGCTTCCTTACTAACACCCAATGAATTGATTTCATCAAGTTCCCTATTCAGTTCTGTATCATCTGATTCTAGTGGAATCGCATCACTATCTGATGGAGTACCACTTCCTCTGCCTGCATCTTCGCCTGCTCTCTTATCTTCCACATCTCCATTGTCGATGACGGATTCTGTGGCTTGTGCTTCGCCAGATACTGCATCTCCAGCTGGTCGTAAAGCTGATTCGCTTCCTCCTCTACCGCTGACATCTTCTCGTACATCTTCCCGAATCTCATCAGCGTCTTGTATCTTGCCGGCTCGTTCTCCTTTAGATAGTTCATCGCCATCCTTCCGTATTTGCCCAGCTTCGTGAGATCCTCCGTCTCGTCCGGCATCTCTATCTGCGGATAAAGCAGTCCGTCCACTTCCTTGTAAGTCATTTCTTCTAACATATCCAATTCTCCTTTCGCTCTCGATTGCCTTTAAGTTACGACTAAATTCTCTAAGAACACTACAGGAGACATCGCATACAATGGAACCAAGACGGTAAATGATCTCTTCGTCTTTGATATTTACGATCTGACTAAAATCCTGTTCTTGCACAGATAAGTCAAATCCGCATCTCGTCCCTACAGCATACATGACACTTGCATATACAAGCTGCTCCATGTCCATTTCCTGCTGTAAGCCATTGCGTTTCTTACTTTCTTCCTTTATCACACTACCTGATAGCTGCATAAGCTCGGTCATTCGGTCTCCGAACTCTTCTTTTATTATAAGCCAAACATCTGTTCCTGTAAACTGTTTTAATATATTTTTTAGAGACTCCCTGTCGCTGTTATCGTACTGCTCAATCTGACCTTCTGACACAAGAAAATCCACATAATCCTTAAGATTTTCTCCCTCAAGGTCCCATGTCAGCTTAACATTCTTCCCTCCGGTATCACTGATATCAAAGATATACCTCATGCGTGGATTCAGTGCCCTTGACGGGAAAATAGCGCAGCCTTTCGCACCACGCTTTACATATCTTCCCACCTTTTTCCAGGTATCATAATCTGCCATGAGTGTGCTTTTTTCCGGAGGTCTCTGAGCTGTTACCATAACGATATTGTCAAATTCATAGCGGTATAACTGACCTGCGACCTTTAACACATCCTTCCAGTTCTTTTCTGATCTGGTGATGTTACCAATCTCAGAATCGTATATCGCTTTGACCTTCATATCAACGCCCATACCTTTGTCCTCCTCTATTTAAACATCTCTGCAAACAATCCCTTAAATAGCTTTAACTCATCCTTATCCAGCTCGATTGCAAATTCATTGTCGATTGCCTGTTTTTCACATTTATCCTTTTTCTTTGCAATCTTACGCACCACACGAAGAAGTACATAGCACTCCTTGGACTTTGCAATGCTCTGTTTAAAGGTCAGCTCATCCTCATCGACTGACTTCTGTGTCTGATAGATAATCTCTTTTAACTTATCATTGATACCATCTACTTCCTCAAGGGAAATAATAACGGATGCCTTAGAAGCACCCGATCTGTCCCACTCCTTATGAAGTTCCTTTACTAAAAACTCCATGTTCTTAATTACTGTTGTTGAATCACTTTTCATCTTGCTTTTCCTCCGTTTTCTTTTAATGAAGAAGGGAGCTGACCTTCGCTGATAGGCGCAAAATCAACTCCCTTCATGTCCTCTGCTCCAAGGACTATCTGCTCTGCATAATACATATCCATTGCCTTATTGATGGCATCGTCAAGCGACTCTGCCTTTACTTTCTGTACTCGTGAAAGCACTTCTTTTATCTCAACATCAAATTCCTGTTCCATATGATATCGCCTCCTGTAAAAATCTCATCACCGGCTCTTTTCTTCCTTTACCTGTCTTTCCTTAAAGCCCTCATCGTACTTTCCATCTTCCAGCCTGTCGTAAAAACAGTCCTCTTCAATCGTTCCGAAATCCTCATACATCTGGTGAAGGAAATCATTCTGCAGTTTCTTTGGCACATCATCATCCTTTGACATATCCTGATAAAAATAGAACTTCTGCTTTAGCTTTGCCCTGTAATCATAGATATCCTCTATCTTTTCCGGTGTGCCATACTCCCTCTTGTATGCCTTGAAATTCGTGGTTGAGAGTGTGGAACCGAGATAAATGCCATGCTCCCACGATACTCCGATTGTGGTATTGTCCTTTGTAGGCTTCTCATCCTTCGGATAACGCTTATACTCTGTCGCACCAAGGGCGATTGTAAGGGAACCTGACTTCATATCCATCACCACGAGATTCCTTGGTGATAATGCTTCAAGCACCATGTAATCATGGTCATTGAAGTTATGAAATGTCTGTCCCCTTTCAAATGATCTGTCCACACTTTCATAATGCAGGTTAAAATCATCCACCCAGCCCTTATCGGTCATTCCAATCTCCTTAAGCTTTGCAACACATTCAGAAGAACTGGCTTCTTTATCAAACCGAAATTCTTTGGAATCGTTATAAAGTCCCTGAAGAAAGTGCCCCAGCTGAATATCATCCAGACAGAATCTCGCAGATACAGTTACATTTGCTGCCCTGTAATACTCTGCGAAGTTATCTGCTTCACCAAGTGTCCTTCCAAGCTGCAACAAATTGTCTGCAAGCTCTGACATGTCATCAACTGCTATAAAACTCTTATAATCATCCAGAGTCATCAGCATATTTGTCTCTGTTCCCCTGTCGTTTTCTGTTACCAGTATCATATCTTTTAAATCCATTCTTACCTCCAGTCTCAGAGAGGGACTATGCCCTCTCTGCAAATTTCCTGTTATGGTCTTCCTATCACAACAATCTTTCCTGTGCTTGCCACATCCCGGTAAACAACACCAAGACTTTCATTAAGTGCCTCTACCACTTTGCCATTTCCGACATATACTGCCACATGGCTGATGTTCTTATATCTTCCGTTGCTTGTAAAACTGTAGAAGATAAGGTCTCCCGGCTGTAACTCATCAAAGGAGACAGTCTTTCCGGCTTCATCCAGTCCCTGTGCCTCCGCTGCCGCTGTGGTTGCACCGCCGTAACTAATATCCACACCTGCATCTTTCCATGAATAATAGGCTAAGGAGCTGCAGTCATAATAGTTACCGCTATCTCTTAAATCTTGACTATAAGGAAAGCCAACTCTGTGAAGTGCATAGGAGCAGACTGTTTTCTGCCTGCTGTCTGTAATTCCACTAAGGATGGCATTGATTTCATCCTCAGTCATGGAGCTTACTCCCGGACTTCCGCCTCCGCCGCCACTTCCGCTTCCGGCATATCCAAGCTGTCCCATAAACTCCGGACTCATGATCTGCTCAAGCATTTCCACCTGATCAGAATTAAATCCATAGACCGAAATCATATCCCGATAAGATTTCAGTGTGACATTCACATACAGAACAGACTTCGTGACAGTAGTTACATTACCGTCTGCATCTGTTTCTTCCACATCCTTTGTTCCTGTGCTTGTGGTGTATGAACACATATCATTTACAACTGCCTGCAGCCAGCCTTTTGAAGTATCATTCATGACTGTTGCAGTATCTCCGATACCATGCTTGACCATATAGACTGCCATGATGTCATAGTAATTGCTTGGGTTTTCTTCCATACCTTCATAATCCACATATACAAGCTCTCCAAGGTCATATCCGGTATGCTCATTCACTTTCGTATTCACATCCCGGTTAAACTCCTGCACATAAGCACTCGTTACTGTCTGCACGGTATCTCCTGATTCAAGTGGTGGCAGAAATAAAGCAAATGGAGAATTGTAAAGGATTGCTATCACCGCTATAACCGGAACCGCAATCATGGCAACTACAAGAACAAGTAATAAAAGCACCAGTCCGATAATCGGTGCAGCTGCCTTTACCCAGGTAATCGCTTTTCGCACAATCAGATCCTTTACCAGCTTTGCCACGCTGTCTGTCTGATTCTCCTGTGCTTTCATCTTATCCAGAAAGAATTTTATCTTCCTGCTCCGGTTGGTCATCTTTTCATCCTTGACCTCTATGGACACACCTGCAGCATATCCGGCTGCCATGCCGATTGCCGTGCCAACTCCCGGTGCAACCGCTGTTCCTGCCGCTGTAGCAGTTTTTGTTGCAACCTTGGCAGTAGTCTTGGCTGTTTCTTTTGCCGTCTCTTTAGCTACCGTCTTGGCTGTATCTTTGGCAGCTTTCTTTGCTGTCCTTTTTGCCAGCTTCTTTCCTGCCTCTACCTTCTTGATACGCTTTCTTGCCTCGGCTGCCGCCTTTTTCCTGAAAAGTGCTGCCCCCTTGGAAGCAGTTCCGGTAACAGGTCGGCTTGATTCATATGCAAGATATGCTGCCTGCGATACCTCATGCCCGCCTTCCACCTGCTCCGTTACTGCCCCAGCTGCAAGTGCTCCTGTTCTTCCTGCAATGTGAAGATTGGTGTTCTTGGTCTTGATGGAAGTTCCTGACTCTCTGATGTTACGCTTAAACCTAGAAAGACCTTTATCCTTAGCCTCCGATTGATGAATGGTACTCTTTCTATAAGTACGCTTTCCACCAGCACTTTTCTGAAGCATTAATTTTGCAGATGCTTTTTTATCCATTTCATTGGCTTTAGCATCATGCACTTTCGGACCTCTCTCTACTGTATAGATGTTGCTGCCTTTAATCTTGGCACCCTTTGGCTCGTGGGCATGAATCTTGGCTTTCTCCTTGGTGTGAATGACCATAGGCTTATCATCCACCTTTTTTATCTTCAATGTTCTCACCTTCTTTCTACATCCATTACCCCAAAAATGAGTAAAAAAATAGCCATCTGGATGATTAGTCCAAATGGCTTATGTAAAAATCTATTTAATTCTATTGTAAAGAACTGTCTCTATTCTGGTTGATAAATCAATCTTTTTCTTATAAAGAAGTGTCCACGATGCTTGATTTTTTGAATAATCCATCTTTTCCTCTGGAAAAAATGAACGACAGAAATAATTATCTCCTTCATCATTAGATAAAAACAAAAATAGATTCCTGCTCTCCACGTTGTTTTCCATAAGATAATCAGCCTCAATCATTGAATACATATTTGCTTTCTTATTATACTTAAACACAGTATCATTACTATCAATCATTTGTTCAAGCAATGGCAGGAAATGAACTCTTTGCTCTATCTTATTATAAAAATCTGATGACTCTATTT
>OMEC01000788.1_pt1 | contig 14893 bp, 10 predicted proteins | sample 1673401 | NCBI WGS metagenome assembly OMEC01 (sample SAMEA103958110, study PRJEB25191) | human gut metagenome | reverse complement strand
CTCCTCGAGGGTCATCTCCGACGTCCCGATACCGAAGAAATACTTGATGATGTCGTCCGGGCGCTGTTGCGCGAGGTACCACGGGTTCACGCGGTCAAAATTCTGCGCCCAGAACGCCTCCAGCTCCGCGTCCACATCGGGCACGCGGCGCAAAAAGCCGTACATCCGCTCCTTGATGGCCGTCTTGCTCACCCGGCCGAGCCAGTAGCCAGGCAGCAGGGCCAGCGTGCGCAGCAGCGGCCAGATCACGCCCGGATGCCGCCGCAGGCACCAGCGCACGAACGCCACCGTGCTGTCCACGGGGAAGATGGTCTTGTCCCAGTCGTATACGTTGACTTTTTCCATAGGGCACCTCTCAGTACAGGGTGCCGGCCAGCTGCATGTACGCGGCGGCAAAGGCTTCCCGGATGAAGTAATTGATGCGCATGGACGGCAGAGTGGTCTCGGCGGCGATCCCGACGGGCTCCGCCCCCAGCGCCCGCGCCATGTGTTTGGCGCGGTAGAGATGGTATTCGCTCGTCACGATGCCGACACCGTCCGCCGGGTCGTACCCCCGCGCGCGGAGGATGGCAAACGAATTTTCCAGATTCTCGCGTGTGGTGCGCGACTGATCCTCCTGCACGATGCGCGCGCTGTCGATGCCGTGGGCCGTCAGGTAGTCAGCCATGGCCTGAGCCTCCGTGATGTCCTCACCCTCGCCCTGACCGCCGGAGACGACGGCCAGCGCGTCCGGGTTCGCGCCCAGATAGTCCAGCGCAGCGTCGAGCCGGTTGCACATCGACAGCGACGGCGTGCTGCCGTTGACGCCCGCGCCGAGCACGATGATCGCGTCCGGGTGGGCGTCCGTGTCCGTGCGCGCGTCGCGCACGACGGGGATCTCAAAGACCGCGAACACGATCACCCCCGCGCACACGAGCACGCTCAGCACGGTGCGCCCCGCGCGGTGCAGCCGCGCAAAGAGAAACACCAGCACGGCGATGCCCCAGAGCGTGTAGCCCAGAAAGTCGTGCCCCGGCATCGCAAAGCGCAGCACGCAGCCGGCGACGACGAGCACGATGGCGAGGATCCAGGATGCTTTGTGTTTCATTCGCACAGCGCCTCCCACGCCTCATAGAGCGCCTCGAGCTGCGCATTGAGCGCCTGCTTTCGCGCATCGAGTTCCATGAGCTTCTGATAGTCCGTTGCGTTGGCCTCGCTCTCGGCGTCGAGCGCCGCGAGCTGCCCCTCCAGCTTTTCGATCTCGCGCTCCGTGCGCTCGCGCTGGCGCGCGGTGTTCGGGGCGCGTTTCGGCTTCGGCTTCGGCTCCTTTTTGCGCTCGACGGCCTTGGCCGTCTGCTGCAGGGCGGTCTGGCGCGCGCGGTATTCGCGGAATTGCTCATACGTCCCGCGGTAGTCCGTGATCGTGCCGTTTTCGAGCAGCCAGATGCGGGTGGCGAATTTTTCGATGAAGTACCGGTCGTGCGACACGAACAGCAGCGCCTGCGTATAGTCGCTCAGCGCGTCCTCGATCCACTCGCGGCTGGCGATGTCGAGGTGGTTCGTCGGCTCGTCGAGGATGAGGAAGTTGATCTCCCGGCGCATGAGCATGCACAGCCGCAGCCGGGACAGCTCGCCGCCCGAGAGCGCCGACACGGGCTTGAGCACGTCCTCACCGCGAAAGCCGTAGGCGCCGAGCTGGTCGCGCGCCTCCTGCGGCGTGCACTTGCACTCGTAGAGCATCGTGTCGAGCATGGAGCGCTCCGGCACGGCGAAGCGGACGATCTGCGGCAGGTAGGCCGTGCGCACGGACGGCCCGCGCTGCACCCAGCCGGTGTCCGGCGTCTCCTCGTTCATGACGAGGCGCAGAAACGTGGTTTTTCCGGCACCGTTGTCGCCGATGAGGGCGATGCGCTCGCCGCCGGTCACGGTCAGGTCCAGGTCGTGAAAGAGTGTCCGCTCGCCGTAGCGCTTGCTCAGACCCGCCATGGTCAGCACGTCGTCGCCGCGAAATTCCTGCGCGGTGAAGTGGACATTTAACTTGCGCGCCTCGGTCGGCCGCTCGGTCGTTTCGAGCTTTTCCATGCGCTTTTCGATGGAGAACGCGCGCTTGTGCAGCTTGTCATTGCCCATGAAGGCCCAGAGGTGCAGCTTTGCCGCCGCCTCCGTGAGCTGCTGGAGCTTGGCCTGATCCTTTTCGTATTTTTTGAGCTGCTCGTCGAAGCGGCGCTGCCGCTCGACGACGTAAAAGCTGTAGTTGCCGCTGTAAAACTCCGCCTGCCCGGACGTGAAGTCGATCGAGCGCTGCACGACGCGGTCGAGAAAATACCGGTCGTGGCTGATGACGAGCACCGTGCCGCGAAAATGCAGCAGGTATGCCTCCAGCCACTCGGTCGCGCGCAGGTCGAGATGGTTCGTCGGCTCGTCGAGCAGGAGAATGTCCGTGTCCTCGAGGATGAGCCGCGCGAGGTTCACGCGCGTTTTCTCCCCGCCGGAGAGACTGTCGAACGGCTGCGCGCGCATCGCGGCTGGAATATCCAGACCGTTGGCGACGCGGTTGCGCTCGTGCTCCATGTCGTACCCGCCGAGGCGGCGGAAGTTTTCCGACAGTCGGTCGTACTCCGCGAGCAGAGCGGGGGAGTCGTCCGTCGCCATGCGCGCGGTGAGCTCGTTCATGCGCGCCTCCATGTCGTAGAGCCGCCGGTGCGCCTCGCGCAGCACGTCCTCCGTTGTCCAGCCGTCGGGGTAGACCGGGATCTGCGAGATTAGCCCCAGCCGCCGCCCGGAGGCGATGGACACGGTGCCGGCATCCGGCTGCAGCTCACCCGAGAGGATGCGGAAAAACGTCGTCTTGCCGCAGCCGTTGCGCCCGAGGATGCCCACGCGCTCACCGGCGTTGACGTCGAATGTGATACCTTTTAATATATCGTTGCCCTGCTCAAAGCCCTTAATGAGCCCGCGGACGGATAGATCGATCATGTGTGACTCCTAAGTTACTTTTTTACGGCCGCCTGCAGCACGGTGTTGGCCACGGCGCCCGCATTCGTCAGACCGCCGCCGGCGTTTTCCACCAGCACGACGAAGGCGTACGGGTGTGCATCGTCGAGCAGGAAGCCCGTGAACCAGGCGTGCGACGTGCCGTCGCCCACCTCGGCGGTGCCGGTCTTGGCGCAGAGATTCAGGCCCGGGAAGCGGTTCGTACCGTAGTGGGCCGAGACATTATAGTTCATCATGTCGCGCAGCTTGTTGGCGGTCGCAGCGCTCAGCAGGCTCGTGGTCGAGCCGCTGGGCGTGTCGAGCAGCAGCGACGGCTCCACGACGCTGCCATCGTTGGCGATGGCCGAGACGTAGCGCAGCATGGAGTATGGGCAGACGAGATCCTCGTACTGGCCGATGCCCGACCAGGCGAGGTTTGCGCTGCCGGACGCGCCCTTCGTGAAGCTGCCGGCGAGCGTCGGGATGCCGCTCAGCGACTGGGAATCGAGGAAGCCGAACTTCTTGGCGTAGCTCTCAATGGTGTCGGCCCCGAGCTCGAGCGAGATCTGCGCGAACGCGCAGTTGCAGGAGTTGGCCAGCGCGTCCTCAAATGTCTGGCTGCCGTGCACGCCTGTACACTTGACGCTCACGCCGTTGACGTCCAGACTGCCTGCACAGCTGAAGCGGCGGCTGTCGATGTCCTTGATGTTCTCGAGCGCGGCGGCGGAGGTGATGAGCTTGAAGACGGAGCCCGGCGTGAACGAGCCGTTGATGCAGCGGTTGATGTACGCGCCGTCCGGTACGTCGCCGTCACTGCTGGGGTCAATGCTCGGGCCGGAGACCATGCACAGGATCTCGCCGGTCTTGTAGTTGCTCACGAGCACGGCGCCCTTGCGCCCGGCAAGCGCCTCATAGGCGGTCACGCACAGGCTCGAATCGAGCGTGAGCGCGACGGTGTGCCCGTCGGTCGCGTAGGTGCCGGTGATTGGATTATAGCCGGAGAGCTGCTTGGAAAATGCCTTGAGCGCGCCAGTGCCTACGTTGCCGGTGTAGTCGCCGACGGCCTGGTAGCAGGCGGTGCGCACGGCAGCGTCGTCGGCGTAGCTGCGCGAGCCGCCGTTGGCCGTCGCGAGCACGACGCCGCTGCGGTCGGTGAGCGTGCCGGTGCTGAGCACACCGCTGGTGTAGACGCTGCTGTTGGCGGCAAAGGTCGCCCACTCGGCGCCGTGTTCGATGTAGCGCACGATGTACACGCCGATGCCGCCGAGCACCAGCACGGCGACGAGCAGCGCGCTCATGGCGCGGCGTTTGACTTTATTCATGCCTGCGCCTCCTTTTTATTGCGCGATGGCAGCCGCACCACGAAGCTCGCGCCGCGCCGGGTGTCGGCCGCCTTGATGTAGGCCAGCAGCATCCAGCACGAGAGCATGCTCGACCCGCCCTTGGACACGAACGGGAACGTCACGCCCGTGAACGGCAGAATGTCGAGCACGCCGAACACGTTGAGCGACATCTGCACGAGCATGAGCGTCACGGTGGCGCAGCCGGCGATGACGTAGTACGACGAGCGGCCCTGGGCCGCGTTCTTGACGGTGAAGATGGCAAGCGCGATGATGGCCAGCATCGCGCACAGCGCCACGATCAGGCCGAGCTCCTCGCACAGCATGCCGAACACCATGTCGGTGTTGGCGGCAAAAATGTTTTTCAGCCAGCCGCAGCCCGCGCCCTGACCGAACAGGCCGCCGGAGGCGGCCGCGCTCAGCGCGCGCGTCTGCTGGTAGCCCGCGCCGGAGACGTCCTCCCACACATGGCCCCAGGTGGCGAAGCGCTGCGCCACGTGCGGCTTGATGCTCAGCACCAGCGTGCCAGCCATGGCGGCGGACGTCACGGCCAGCAGCACGGTCGCGATGCTGCCCGAGCGCATGAACGCGATGACGAGGAACGTTGCAAAGAAGATGAGCGCGGAGCCGAAGTCGCCCATCAGGGCGAGCCCGCCCACGCAGATGGCGGAAAAGGCGATGAAGAGCAGGATGCTCTTGCTGCGGAACATGCGGTTGAGCGACGTCGCGCCGACGTAGATGAACGCGACCTTGATGAGCTCCGACGGCTGCAGGGAGAAGCCTGCGATCGTCAGCCAGTTTTTCGCGCCGAACACCTCACGCGCGGCAAACAGGTTCAGCGCCAGCAGCGCCAGCGAGATGATGGCCGCCGGCCAGCGCAGCGCCTTGACATGGCTCAGGTCGCGCAGCCACCAGCCGAGCAGGAAAAACAGCGCGATGCCCACGATGATGAGGATGATCTCCTTGGTCAGATCGTCCGGCGTGCTCGTCGCGCAGATCTCAAGCCCGAGCGTACACAGGAAAAACGCGATCGTCTCGACCTCGAAGCCCGAGCGGTCCATCGTGCGCATGAGCACGTAGCAGAACCACTGCGTGAGCACGAGGGCTGCAAACGACATCAGGATCCCCAGCAGGTGCGCGCTGTCGGCCGAGGACACAAACTCCAGCGCCAGCAGCAGCTGAAACACCGTTAGGAAAAACAGCGTGCCGCCGGCGGAGACCTTTCGTCCCGCGATCGTGCGGCGCTGCTCCTGCACGGCGCGGCGTTCCTCGCTCATGTCGGCGAACTTGAGCATGTGCGTCGAGCAGCGGAGAATGTCACCGCTGAACACCTGCGTCGGCTCCGTGATCTGCTCGCCGTTGAGGTATACGCCGCCGCTGCGGCTCAGATCGCTGACGGTCCACTCGCCGGCGTCGTTGCGCATGAGCACGGCGTGGACGTTGGCCACGTCGGCATAGGGCAGCGTGATGTCCGCGCTGCGGGCGCGGCCGATCAGGCACTCCCAGTGCAGCAGGGGATAGACCTTGCCGTCCGGCGTGACGAGATGGCCCCAGGTCTCCGGCTCGGCGCGGCCGTAGAACATGGATGCGATGCAGCGGATGAGCACGATGAGCGCGATGACCGGCAGAATGAAGTGCGCGGCCTGCGCGGCATAGGCAGTTACGGCAGACACGGCGTCCGCCTCCTTTCCGAAGCTCCCGCGCGGGGAGCGGTACATTTATAATGAAGCAATAAAAATTAAATCATTATACCACGGCAAAAATCCATTGACAACCACTGCCGGGCATCCTAGAATGAACCTATGATGAAACAGACGAAATTTTGGATCCTTTTGTTCGCCGCGCTCGCGATTTTGGGCGGCGGCGTCTTTTTGCTGCTGCGCGGCCATGGGCAGACGGGGCAGACGGCCGTCATCCGGGTCGACGGCGAGGTCTACCGCCGCATCGACCTGCGCGCCGTGACCATACCATATGATATCGAAGTGCAGACCGACTGGGGCACGAACACCGTGCACGTCGAGCCGGACGGCGTGTCCGTCACATATGCCGACTGCCCGGACCTTCTATGTGTCCAGCAGGGGAAGATCACCACATCGGCCATCCCGATCGCCTGCGTGCCGCACCACCTGACAGTGCAGATCGAGGGGGCGCCATGAAGGGGACGAAGCGTCTGGCCGTTCTGGCCATGTTCACCGCCATCGCACTGACGATCTTCGTCGCCGAGGCGCAGATCCCGCCCGTCGTGCCGATCCCGGGCGTGAAGCTCGGCCTTGCCAACATCGTCACGCTCATCGCCATGGCTCTGCTCGGCAGGCGGCAGGCGGGGGAGATCCTGCTCGTGCGCATCGTGCTCGGCAGCGTGTTTACCGGCGGCGTGTCGGCGATGCTCTTCAGCATCGCGGGCGGCGTGTTCGCCTATCTTGTCATGTGCCTGACTATCCGCCGCCTGCCGGAGCGGCTGCTGTGGGTCGTGAGCGTGCTGGCGGCCTTCGGGCACAACGCCGGGCAGCTGCTGGTCGCCGTCTGGGTCACGGGCACGCCGTCCATTCTGGTGTATGCGCCCGCACTCGTCGCGGCGAGCGTCATCACCGGGGCGTTCACCGGCGTAGCCGCCATGTATCTCGTGCGCGCGCTGCGCAAAACGGGACACTTTCCGCAGACGTGAACCGGCTCTGTCATTCTTTCGTAACATTTTAACGCCCCGCGTATTTAAAATATTCTGCAAGTTGGAAGCCGCAGTTTTTGGAAAACTGCGGCTTTGTTGTGCAAATGCGACAAAATACGTGGAAAAAATATAGCAATATACATCAAAAACACCCGTGAAAAAATTTCGGAAATGTTAAATCTGTTTTAAGTATTGACTTCCGGCAGGCGGCGCGCTATAATGCATCCGCAATTGAAAGATGGGAAGATTTAGGCTGGTATCGGCCGGTTACACAAATTTTTTCTTCCCGCGCCGGGCCTTCCCGGCGGAGCTTTCCGAACGATGTTTTGATGCTTATGAATGCTTTTGATAAACGCGTCCAATCGAATATAGAGCAGGCGGGGCGCAGCCGTGGTTTTGCGCGGATGTTTGACCGCGTGTGCGCGTTCCTCGATGAGCGCATTGGCGGCGCGTCTGCGCTCGTTGCCGCCTGCCAGAGCGCGGCTGACCGCTTCTGGCACAGCAAGCTGTACTTTCCGGTCTGCTTTCTGATGCTCGCTGTGTTCATGGCGGCCGGGCTGCCGGTCGTGGGCGGTATTCTGGTCATGTCCACGCTGATCTTCCTGCTGCTGTTTTGCGACGACCTGCTGAGCGTCCTGTTCCCGGTCGTGCTGCTGGCCATGGTGGGCACGGAGTTTTATGACGAGCTCTACAGCCTGCTGCGCTTCTGGTGGATCGGCCTGCTGGCCGCGGCGGCGCTGCTCGTGCACATCGGGGCCTACGCCCGCGCACCGCGCAACGGCGGCTGCCTGCACGGCATGGTGGCCGTGTCGGTCGCAACGCTGCTCGGCGGCCTCGGCTTCATCTCCCGCGAGGAGTACTTCTCGCCCACGGCGCTGTATTATTCCCTCGGTCTCGGCGTGATGATGCTGCTGGTCTACCTGCTGTGCCGCAGCGAGGCGGACCGCGCGCGCGACTATGACGTCGCCGAGCGCATGCTGCAGATCCTCTACGCCGGCGGCCTGTTCACGGGCTTTGTGGTGGCGCTGTTCTACGCGCGTCATATGCAGGAGTTCCTGCAGGACTTCGCCACGATCTATTTCAAGTACCGCAATTTCAGCGCGACGATGCTGCTCATCGCGCTGCCCGCTGCGGCGTACTTTGCCGCGCATGACCGGCGGCACTTCCTGTCGGTCGTGTTTCTGTACCTCATGATGCTCATGACCGGCTCGCGCAGCGGCCTGATCTTCGGAACGACGATGCTGCTGCTGTGCTTTGCCTATGTGTACCACTGCAACCCCGAGCGCCGCGCGGTCTATCGCCGCATCGGGCTCATCAGTCTGGTCCCGGCGGTCGCACTGCTCATCGCGCTCGTGCCGCGGCTGTTTGCCTCGCGCATGGTCGACGGTGCGCTCATCTCCCCGGATGACAGCCGGTACACGTTTTTCATTCAGGGTCTGCTGGATTTTGTGAAGAATCCGCTCTTTGGCTGCGGCCTCGGCTCGATGCACAATGCGCCGATCTTCCTCGGCGTGGAGGGCAGCATCGTCTGGTACCACAACCTCATCGCGCAGATCCTCGGCAGTATGGGCCTCGTCGGCGTAGTCGGCTACGGCTGGCTGTTTTATGACCGCGTGCGTCTGCTCTGGCGCAAGCGCAGCCGCACGACGCTGGCGTTCGCGCTGTCCTACTTTGCCATGCTGCTCATTTCCATGACGAACCCGGGCATGTTCTGCCCGATGCCGAACGCGCTGCTCATGGTGGCCATGTTTGTGGTCGTGGAGCGGCAGCCCGATACCGCTGCGGTGCCGGTCAAGGCCGGCTTCGCCAGCGCACCGGAAAGGAGATTGTTCTGATGAAACGTTTTCAGCTTCTTACAACCGCAATTTTTCTGTTCTGCACGCTTCTGATCGCCGGCTGCACCAGCCGCGGTGTCGAGGCGCAGGCGACCGCTGCCCCGGAGGCAACGCCGACCGCGACGGCAAACATCATGTCCGGTATCCAGACCGGTGACAATGAAGTCAACGAGATCCTGGCCGGTATGTGGACCTTTGAGCGCACGGACGCCGACAAGAAGGCGGACGACAGCAGCGTCAGTCAGATCCTGCCCGGCACGGACACCGGTGCCAAAGAGGCTGCGGACATCAAGGAGCCCGGCACGATCCGCGAGCTGACGTTCCGCACCAACGGCACGGGTACTTACATGGACGCCAACGGCACGCCGCTGGCTTTTGAGTTTGCGCTCAACGGCGACAATCTGACGCTTGCGCTGGAAAACGGCACGGTGCAGATGTTCCGCTGCACGCTCGAAAACGGCCTCATGTACCTCACGCCGATGAGCAACAACGGCGCGTATCAGGCCTTCACCGATGTGTTCCGCCAGACGCAGAGCACCTCCGGTGATGCGGCCAACTGAATCCCACTTAGATCATCCCGGCCGGACGCGCTCAGCGTCCGGCCGTTTTGCGTTTTCGCAAGATTTCAGAAAATTTTCAGGATTTCCGGCCCGCAAACCGTGTATAATCAGGAGCATCCCCTATGGGAAAGGAGACCCGCCATGTCCCGAAAGACAAGAAAACGCGGCCGCCGGCGGCTGCTGGTCATCGTGGTGCTGCTGGCGCTGATCGTGTTCGGCGTGTTTGCGCGCGGCCTGCTCACGAGCGGCAAGACCACGACCGAGCGCGCGCAGCGCGAGCTGGATACCTACGCCGAGAACAACGACGTCTCACTCGCCGATTATCCGGATGCGCTCGTGCAGCTCTACGCCCGCAACCCGGACGCGCGCGATTTTGTGCGCGACTACCCGAAGAAGAAGAATCTGACCCCGACGATCGACCTGAGCGGCCTTGCCGGGTCGGAGACCGTGCCGCTGCTGCTGCAGTGGGACGAGCGCTGGGGCTACCGGGAATATAACGAGAGCATCATCGGCCTCGCCGGCTGCGGACCGACGTGCCTGTCCATGGTCACGATCTACCTCACCGGCGACACGGCGAAAGACCCGCTCTGGATGTGCCAGTTTGCCGAGCAGCACCAGTTCAATGTGCCCGGCAGCGGCAGCAAGTGGGCGCTTATCTCCGAGGGCGGGCGGATGCTCGGCCTCGACGTGACGCAGATCCCGCTGGACAAGGACCGCATCTATCGGAATCTCGACGTCGGCAATCCGATCATCGTGGTCGTCGGCCCCGGCGACTTCACGACCGACGGGCACTTCCTCGTCCTGACCGGGCACGACGGCGACAAGATCACGCTCAACGACCCGAACAGCCCCACAAACTCCCAAAAGAGCTGGGACTATGACACCCTTGCCGGACAGATCCAGAGCCTCTGGGTGCTGCGCCGCGCGGGCTGATAAAATGCAGCGCCATCTTCGGACGGCGCTGCTTTTTGCGCATTTCCGGGGTTGCGGCATACGCTCGGATGGGCGTATAATAGCGGCATCTGAGATTTTTGCGAAAAGAGGTTACAGGATGGAATACCGCCTGGAGCATGATACGATGGGTGAGGTGCGTGTGCCCGCCGATCGTTACTGGGGCGCGCAGACGCAGCGCAGCTTTGAAAATTTCCGCATCGGCACCGAGAAGATCCCGCCGGAGGTCATCCGCGCGTTTGCGGTCGTGAAGCTCGCGGCCGCGCGCGCCAATGCGCAGCTCGGCGTGCTCGACGCCCGCCGCGCCGGCGCGATCGAGACCGCCTGCCACGAGATCCTCGACGGCTCGCTCGACGGCAACTTCCCGCTCGCCGTCTGGCAGACCGGCAGCGGCACGCAGACGAATATGAATGTCAACGAGGTCATTGCCCACCGCGCCAATGAGCTGCTGGGCGAAAATCTCGTGCACCCGAACGACCACGTCAACTGCTCGCAGAGCTCGAACGACACGTTCCCGACGGCCATGCACGTGGCCGCGCGCGTCGCGCTCGAGGAGCAGGTCCTGCCGGCCATCGGCCGCCTGACGGCGACGCTCGACCGCCTGAGCGCGGAGTACCGCGACGTGGTCAAGATCGGCCGCACGCACCTGCAGGACGCCGTGCCGCTCACACTCGGGCAGGAGATCAGCGGCTGGAGCGCCATGCTCGGCCACGACCGCGACATGATCGTGCAGGCCTGCCGCGCGCTGAGCGAGCTCGCCCTCGGCGGCACGGCCGTCGGCACCGGGCTCAACGCTCCGGCGGCGTTCGGCGATCTGGCGGCGGAGGAGATCTCCGAGCTGCTGGGCTACGCCTTCCTGTCGGCGCCGAACAAGTTCCACGCGCTCACGAGCAAGGACCAGATGGTGTTCGCGCACGGTGCGCTCAAGGCGCTGGCGGCCGACCTCATGAAGATCGCCAACGACGTGCGCTGGCTCGCTTCCGGCCCGCGCTGCGGCATCGGCGAGCTCATCATCCCGGCCAACGAGCCCGGCTCGTCCATCATGCCCGGCAAGGTCAACCCCACACAGTGCGAGGCCGTCACGATGGTGGCCGTGCAGGTCATGGGCAACGACACGGCCATTGGCATTGCGGCGTCTCAGGGCAACTTCCAGCTCAATGTGTTCCTGCCCGTGACGATCTATAACTTCCTGCAGTCGGCGCGTCTGCTCGCCGACGCCATGGATTCGTTCGAGGCCAACTGCGTGCGCGGCATCCGGCCGAATTACGACGTTATTCAGGCGCATCTTGACGCATCGCTCATGCTCGTCACGGCGCTCAACCCGCACATCGGCTACGAAAACGCCGCGAAGATCGCAAAGCACGCCCACGCCACCGGCCAGACGCTCAAGGCCGCGGCGGTGGAGCTCGGCTTGCTCACGGCCGAGGAGTTTGATGCCTGGGTGCGGCCCGAGGATATGGTGCACCCGAAACAGGAGGAGGCTTGACCATGGATTACGCAAAAGAATCGCTCCGGCTGCACGAGCAGTGGGGCGGCAAGATCGAAGTCAACACCCGCGTGCCGGTCTCCACGAAGGACGACCTGTCGCTCGCGTATACGCCCGGCGTGGCGCAGCCGTGTCTGGAGATCCAGCGCGACCCCGATAAGAGCTACACGCTCACGCGCCGGCACAATCTCTGCGCCGTCATCACGGACGGCTCGGCCGTGCTCGGCCTCGGCGATATCGGGCCCGAGGCGGGCATGCCCGTCATGGAGGGCAAGTGCGTGCTGTTCAAGGCGTTTGCGGACGTGGACGCCTTCCCGCTGTGCATCCGCACGAAGGACGTGGACGAGTTCGTGCGCACGGTGTATCTGCTCTCCGGCAGCTTCGGCGGCATCAATCTGGAGGACATCTCCGCACCGCGCTGCTTTGAGATCGAGCGAAAGCTCAAGGAGCTGTGCGACATTCCGATCTTTCACGATGATCAGCACGGCACGGCGATCATCACGCTCGCGGGCCTCACGAACGCCCTGCGCGTGGTGGGCAAGCGCCTCGAGGACGTGAAGATTGTCATGTCCGGCGCGGGCGCGGCAGCCATCTCCATCTGCAAGCTCCTGCTGCGCGCCGGCGCGCGTGATGTGACGCTCTGCGACCGCGTGGGCGCGATCTACGCCGGCCGGCCGGAGAACATGAACTGGATCAAGACCGAGATGGCCGAGGTCACGAACCTCCGCCGTCAGGCCGGCACGCTGGCCGATGTCGTCCGTGATGCGGACGTATTCATCGGCGTGTCGCAGCCCGGCCTGCTGACCGGCGACATGGTGCGCACCATGCACCGCGACGCCATCGTTTTTGCCTGCGCCAACCCCACGCCGGAGATCTTTCCCGACGAGGCCAAGGCCGCGGGCGCGGCCGTCGTCAGCACCGGCCGCAGCGACTATCCGAACCAAATCAACAATGTGCTGGCCTTCCCGGGTATCTTCCGCGGCGCGTTCGACGTGCGCGCGTCCGACATCAACGAGCCCATGAAGCTCGCCGCCGCGCACGCGCTCTCGGCGCTCATCACGCCCGAGGAGCTGTGCGCCGACTATATCATCCCCAAGGCCTTTGACCCGCGCGTCGGCCCGGCCGTGGCCGCGGCGGTCGCGCAGGCCGCGCGCGAGAGCGGCGTTGCGCGCATCTGATCTTGAATTTTTCCCCCGCAAAGGAGACATCCTATGGATTCCTATGAAAAATCCCTGCAGACGCTGGAGCTGCCGGCCGTGCTGGCGCTGCTGGCTGCGCAGGCCGTGAGCGAAACGGCCCGCGCGCAGGCCATGGCCCTGCGCCCGAGCGGCGACCGCGCCGTGGTGGCGACCCGCCTTGGTGAGACGAGCGCCGCCGCGTCGATGATGGTCGTCAAGGGCAGCCCGTCGTTTTCCGGCGTGAAGGACGTGCGCGCGGCGCTGCAGCGCGCGGACATGGGCGGCGCGCTCAACACGCGCGAGCTGCTGGACATTGCAGGCGTGCTGCAGGCGGCGCGCTGCGTGCGCAGCTACGGCACCGGCGAGCGGCAGGACAAGACGAGCATCGACTACCTCTTCAGCGCCCTGCAGGCCAACCGCTTTCTGGAGGAGAAGATCTTCACCTCCATCACCGGCGAGGACGAGATCGCCGACAGCGCGTCGAGCGAGCTGGCGTCCATCCGCCGGCTGATCCGCGCCGCGAGCGCGCGCGTACACGACGCACTGCAGAAGATCATCTCCTCGCCGAGCTACGCCAAGGCACTGCAGGAGCCGATCATCACCATGCGCTCCGAGCGCTATGTGGTGCCGGTCAAGGCGGAGCACAAGGGCGCCGTGCCCGGTCTCGTACACGATGTGTCGGCCTCCGGCGCGACGCTGTTCATCGAGCCGATGGCCGCCGTGAAGGCGAACAACGAGCTGCGGGAGCTGCGCGCGCGCGAAAAGACCGAGATCGAGCGCATCCTTGCCGAGCTCTCGGCCGAGTGCGCCGCGCATCGGGAGGATATCTCGAGCGACTTTGACGTGCTCGTGCGTCTCGACCTCATTTTCGCCAAGGCCAAGCTCGCCTACCAGCTCGGTGCGATCGCTCCGGAGCTGACGGATAAGCACCTGCAGCTGCGCCGCGCGCGCCATCCGCTCCTGCCGAAGGACACCGCCGTGCCGATCGATGTGGCGCTCGGCGGCGAGTTTGACACGCTCGTCATCACCGGCCCGAACACCGGCGGCAAGACCGTCACGCTCAAGACCATCGGCCTGCTCGCCGCCATGACGCAGTGCGGCCTGCACATCCCGTGCGCCGACGGCAGCGCCATGCCGGTGTTCGACGAGATCATGGCCGACATCGGCGATGAGCAGAGCATCGAGCAGTCGCTGTCCACCTTCTCGGCGCACATGACAAACACCGTGCGCATGCTCAAGGAGTGTGACGACCGGTCGCTGCTGCTGTTTGACGAGCTCGGCGCCGGCACGGACCCGACCGAGGGCGCGGCACTGGCCATCGCCATCATCGAGCACGCACGCAAGTGCGGCGCGCTCATTGCGGCCACGACGCATTATACGGAGCTGAAGGTCTACGCCACGACGCAGCCCGGCGTCATGAACGCCTCATGCGAGTTTGACGTGGATTCCCTGCGCCCGACGTACCATCTGCTCATCGGCATCCCCGGCAAGTCCAATGCCTTTGCCATCTCCGAGCGGCTTGGCCTGCCGGAGGAGATCATCCGCGACGCGCGCAGCCGTGTCAGCACCGAGAGCGCGAGCATGGAGGCCACCATCGAGAAGCTCGAGCAGGTGCGCCAGCTCATGGAGCGCGACCGCGCCGAGGCGGCGCGCCAGCTGCGCGAAGCGGAGGAAAACCGCCGCAAGTCCGAGCGCCTGAAGGCGGAGCTCTCCGTCCGGCTGGAAAAGGCGGACGAGAAGGCCCGCCGCGACGCCGAGCGCATCGGCTTCCCCAAGAGCTTCACGATCTACGACTCCGACGACCAGCAGCGCGTCATCAAGCAGATCTACAAAGACCTGATGATCGACGACAAATTCCTGCCCGTCAAGTCGGCCATCGGGCAGATTTCTTCCTTTAAAGATAAGCTCCTGTCTGCCGAGGATGTG
>OMEC01000784.1_pt1 | contig 14955 bp, 10 predicted proteins | sample 1673401 | NCBI WGS metagenome assembly OMEC01 (sample SAMEA103958110, study PRJEB25191) | human gut metagenome | reverse complement strand
AGGGAGAAAATACCGTGTGGGTGTGCCGCAACTGCGGTCATATACACGTAGGAAAATTCGCGCCTGAGAAGTGTCCCTCCTGCGACCACCCGAAAGCTTATTTCGAGGTAAAAGCCAACAATTATTGATTGCAAAACACGGAAATTGCCGACATACTGTCGGCAATTTCGGCGTAAGCGACGTTTTGCGAAGGAATAACCGCAGATGAAATACAATACCATTATTTTCGACCTCGACGGAACCATTTCCAATACTGAAAGCGGCATATTCAAAGCGTTCAGAAAAATGATGAAGGAGTTCGGCGTGGACGAGTCGAAATTCGATTTGAAAAAATTTATCGGTCCGCCCATACAATGGAGCTTTTATCAGATTTTCGGCGACGATATGCGGCTGTTCAAGGCGTTGGACTATTTCAGAGGAGTCTACCTCGATTTCATGACGGACAACACCCTTTACGACGGGGTTAAGGAGCTGCTGGAAAAGCTGGCCGCCGACGGTTTGGCGCTGGGCGTCGCCACCTCCAAATACGAGCCTTACGCCGTCAAGGTGCTCAAAGAGCTGGGCGTTTTAGAGTATTTCGGTTTCGTGTTCGGAAGCGTCGGCGACAGGAACGAAAAAGCCGACGTTCTGCGGGCTGCTGTCGAGGGAAAAAATCTGGACGTGAAAAGCTGTCTGCTTGTGGGGGACACCCTTTACGATATGCGCGGAGCGGCAGCCTGCGGCATGGACGTGCTCGGAGTGACCTACGGCTTCGGCAGGGCGGAGGATTTTGAGGAATACAATCCCGTCGCCGTCTGCGAAAACACCAAACAGATTTATAAATTTATCAAAACCGCGCGTTAAACGCTTGCGTTTCGGACGGCGGGGTGGTATAGTAAGATTGTTCCGAGCCGCGAGAGCTTTCTTTCGGCAAGGAAAGTAAATTTAAACTGACGCCGAAACATTTTTGAGGCGGAAGGCGGATTGAAAACGTGTTTTGAATGCGCCTTTCGGGCGCATTTTTTTCATATAATTTATTCGGAGGTAAATATGGCAGACAGAGTTGCAGTAATCAGCATAATAGTGGAAAATCCCGATTCGGTGGAGCCTTTGAACGCTCTGCTGCACGAATACGGCAGTTACATAATCGGGCGCATGGGGCTGCCTTATCCCAAGCGCGGCATAAACATAATAGCCATTGCGGCGGACGCTCCGGAGGACGTAATCAACGCTCTGTCCGGCAAGGTCGGTCGATTGAACGGAGTAAACGCCAAGACGGCGTATTCCGCAGTTTGCGATGGACGCGATTGAAAAGCTTTTAAATTCCGTCCTTCCCGAAAAAAAAGAGTTGATTGCTCTGTTGGAGTGCGACGACGGCGAGGTGTGGGAAAAGCTTTTCGGCGCGGCGCGCGCCGTCTGCGAAAAACACTACGGCAATAAGGTGTTCGCAAGAGGGCTGATTGAATTTACCTCCTACTGCAAAAACGACTGTTTTTACTGCGGACTGAGACGCTCCAACTCAAAGGCTCAAAGATACCGTCTTTCGTTCGGGGAAATTCTCGAGCGCTGCGAGTCGGGATACGCTCTCGGCTTCCGCACCTTTGTTTTGCAGGGGGGAGAGGACGGGTATTTCGACGACGAAATTATCTGCCGCATTGTGCGCGAAATAAAAAGACGCTGCGTGGGCTGCGCGGTCACCCTGTCGTTGGGCGAAAGACCCACCGACAGCTTCAAGGCCTTTTTCGACGCGGGAGCGGACAGGTATCTTTTAAGGCACGAAACCGTTTCCGCAAAGCATTACGCCTTGCTGCACCCGCCCGAGATGAGTTACGCCGCGCGTATTGACTGCCTTTACGCGTTAAAAGCAATCGGCTTTCAGACGGGATGCGGCTTTATGGTGGGCACGCCCTTTCAGACGACGGAAATGCTCGCCGACGAGTTGGCGTTTTTGACGCAGTTCAAGCCGCATATGGCGGGGATAGGTCCCTTTCTGCCGCACAGAGACACTCCGTTCAAAGATTTCGGCGGAGGCTCCGTGCAGACAACGCTGAAAATGCTTGCGTTGAGCCGACTGCTGTGTCCCGAAATCTTGCTGCCCGCCACAACCGCGCTGGGCACTGCCGCAGCCGGCGGACGCGAAAGAGGTATCCTTGCCGGCGCAAACGTGGTTATGCCAAATCTTTCTCCCGCATCCTGTCGGGAAAAATACAGCATTTACGACAACAAGCTGAACACGGGCGCAGAGTCCTCGGAGGGCTTGGCGGAGCTTGCGGCGCGCATGAAGAAAATCGGTCGCGTTCTTGCAACTTGCAGGGGAGACAGTCTGGTAAAAAATTGACGGAAAATTATTCCGACGGGAAGGCTTTTCCCGACCCGAAGGCAAAGGAGACAAATATGTACAATCCCAAATCTATGAAGGCGGAGGAATTTATCTGCCACGAAGAAGTGGAAGCGACGTTGAAATACGCCGACGAACACAAGGACGACACGGAGCTGATTGAAAAAATCCTCGAAAAAGCAAGACGGGAAAAAGGGCTCGACCACAGAGAAGCCTCCGTGCTGCTTGCCTGCGACGACAGCCGCGTCAACGAGGAGCTTTTCAGGCTGGCGGAAAAAATCAAGAAGGATTTTTACGGCAACAGAATAGTTATGTTCGCGCCGCTTTACCTGTCCAATTATTGCGTAAACGGCTGCGTTTACTGTCCTTATCATGCCAAAAACAAGCATATCCCGCGCAAAAAACTGTTGCAGGAGGAAATAGCCGCCGAGGTCACGGCGCTTCAGGACATGGGACACAAGCGTCTTGCGTTGGAGTGCGGCGAGGACCCCGTAAACAACCCCATAGAGTACGTGCTCGAATCGATTAAAACGATTTATTCTTTGAAGCACAAAAACGGCGCGATAAGGCGCGTCAACGTCAATATTGCGGCGACGACGGTTGAAAACTACCGCAGGCTTAAAGAAGCGGGAATAGGCACCTACATACTGTTTCAGGAAACTTATCACAAGAGCAGTTACGAAAAGCTGCACCCGACGGGCCCCAAGCACGATTACAACTGGCATACGGAAGCGATGGACAGGGCTATGCAGGGAGGTATAGACGACGTAGGGCTTGGAGTGCTTTACGGCTTGGAGCTTTACAGATACGAGTTCGCGGCGCTGCTAATGCACGCCGAGCATCTGGAAGCCGTGCACGGCGTGGGACCGCATACAATCAGTATGCCCCGCATAAAACGCGCCGACGACATAGACCCGTCGTCGTTTGACAACGGGATAAGCGACGATATTTTCGCCAAGCTGTGCGCTTTGATAAGAATCAGCGTTCCTTATACGGGAATGATAATATCCACGAGAGAAAGCGCCGAGCTGCGCGCAAGGGTAATTAAACTCGGCGTTTCCCAGATAAGCGGAGGCAGCCGCACAAGCGTAGGCGGCTACACCGAGGAGGAAAGACCCGAGGACACCGAGCAGTTCGACGTTTCGGACAGGAGAACTCTGGACGAGGTGGTGAGATGGCTGATTGAAAGCGGATATATTCCGTCTTTCTGCACCGCATGTTACAGAGAGGGGCGCACGGGCGACAGATTTATGAGTCTGCTCAAAAGCGGACAAATACAAAATTGCTGTCATCCCAACGCGCTCATGACGCTTAAAGAGTTTCTTACTGACTATGCGAGTCAAGAGACGCGCGCCGCGGGGGAAAAGCTAATCGAAGACGAATTAAAGAAAATTCCAGACCAAAAGGTTAGAAGAATCGCGGCGGATTACATCGCGCAGATAGAAAACGGAAAAAGAGATTTCAGGTTTTAAGGGAGGATTTATGGGCAATTTAAATTCCGCCCCCAACGCAAACAGGGTGCGCATAGGCTTTTTCGGCAGCCGCAACGCGGGCAAGTCGAGTCTGGTCAACGCTTTTGCGGGGCAGGAGGTGTCAATCGTCAGCGATACCCCGGGCACAACCACCGACCCCGTGGTCAAGGCAATGGAGCTTTTGCCCGTCGGAGCGGTCACGCTTGTGGATACGGCGGGCGCGGACGACGGGGGCGAGCTGGGCTCTATGAGAGTCAAGAGAACCGACGTCGAGCTTGACAGATGCGACGTGGCGCTGCTTGTCGCAGACGCGACGAAAGGCTTGACTCTTGGCGACAAAGAGCTTCTTGAAAAAATCCGACTGAAAAAAATCCCGTTTCTTGTCGTTTTCAACAAATGCGACCTGACGCGTGAAACAGGCGACGAACCCGGCGCTGTCAGAGTGAGCGCCAAAACGGGCGAAAATATAAACAGACTGAGGGAGGCGGTTGCGGCTCTGGCAAAGACGGCGTCGTCAAGCGTCGGACTGTTCGACGGCATACTCGACAAAGAGGACGTCGTGCTTTTCGTCACGCCGATAGACGCGTCCGCGCCCAAAGGACGCATGATATTGCCGCAGGTGCGGGCTTTGAGAGACGTGCTCGACAAAAAAGCGGTATGCGTGTTTTGTCAGACGGAGCAGCTGCCCGCCGCGCTTTCTTCTTTAAAAAACAGTCCGAAGCTTGTAGTGACCGACAGTCAGGCTTTCGGGGCGGTTAAAAAAATGCTGCCCGAATCCCAAAGGCTGACGTCGTTTTCCATTCTTTTGGCATACGTCAACGGAATACTTTCAGAGGCGGTAAAGGGCGCCGCCGCGCTTTCGGAGCTTAAAGATGGGGATACGGTGCTCATTGCCGAGGGGTGCACCCACCACAGACAGTGCGAGGATATAGGAACCGTCAAGCTGCCCAAATGGATAGAGGAGTTTTCGGGCAGAAAGCTGAATTTCCGCTTTACGTCGGGAAACAGCTTTCCCGAAAGTCTGTCGGGGACGGCTCTCGCCGTGCATTGCGGCGGCTGTATGCTTAACGAAAAGGAAATGGCGCGCCGTCGGGAAACGGCGGTAAGGGACGGAGTGCCCTTCTGCAACTACGGAATAGCCATTGCGCATATCAACGGTATTTTGAAGCGCAGTTTGGAAATTTTCCCCGAGCTTGCAAAAATGATATAAATTGAACAAATTGAAAAACAAAACGCCAAGCGACGCGGCATTTACCGCGTCGCTTGGCGTTTTGTCGGGCAAAATTCTTTCTGTCGTTTTACAAATTGTTTACAAAGTGTTTGCAGGATTTGGTGGAATTGACCGTGTGACGGGGAGTAAAATCAAGGCGTAAAACAAAGCAGACAAAAAGGAGAAAAAAGAAATGAAATCAAAAACAAGAATGATGAGTATTTTGGCAATCGCGCTTGTGCTCGTTGTGGCGTTGTCGGCTGTATTCGTCGGCTGCGGCAAAACGGAAAAGGTTAAAATCACAGGTTCGACGTCTGTTGCGCCTCTCATGAAGGTGCTCGCCGCAGCTTACGAAAAGGAGAACAAAAACGTGCGCATCGAGGTCGGCGAAGGCGGAAGCTCCCAAGGAATTAAGGATACGCAGGATGGCAAAAACGACATAGGTATGGCAAGCCGCGACCTTAAAAAAGACTCCGTGACGGGAGAGTACACCGAAACGGGGCTGGACAAAATCCAAATAGCTTACGACGGCGTGGCGGTAATCATCAACAAAGAGGCTTCAATCGAAGGCAACAACGTAACCAACGAGCAGCTTTACGCGCTGTATGCTTACGGCACCCCGATAGGCGGAATCTCACTTCCCGTCAGCCGCGAGGACGGCAGCGGAACACGCGAGGCTTTTGACGAAAAGATTACCGATGCGGAAGGAAACAAGCTCATTGACCTGACGAAATTTACGTCGGGAATACAGATTGCCAACGGCACAAACATTGTCATGACGGACGTTGCGGGAAACGTCGCAAAGCTGGGATATATTTCCATGGGTTCGCTCAACGACACCGTCAAGGCGGTTAAGTACAACGGAGTGGAGCCTACCGTCGAAAATGTCAAAAACGGCACCTACAAGCTTGCGAGACCTTTTTTGATAGTGACCAAATCGGGTGCGGAGCTGTCGCAGGCGGCAAAGGACTTCATCGATTTTATTCTTTCGGAAGCAGGACAGAAGATAGTTGCGGAAGAAGGCTATGTGGCTATGTAAGAGTTGCGGCGTACTGAAATGGAACATTTTGCAAACGTAAAGGAACTTAATCAATCATCTGCAAGAGATAAAGCGGCAAGGGCGGTTTTTACCGCCTCCGCTTTCTTTTCCGTTGTGGCGGTTGCGGGAATCGTGTTTTTTATTATGCTGGAAAGCCTGCCCGCTTTTTCGGAAATAGGAGCGCTGAATTTTATTTTCGGTACCACGTGGGCGCCTACGAAGGATTTTTTGCCCGTGTCCGAGAGATTCGGAATCCTGCCCATGATAGTCGGGAGTCTGGTCGTTACCGCGGGAGCGACGCTTGTCGGCGGAACCATGGGAGTGTTTACCGCCGTATTTCTCGCTTATTTTTGTCCCAAGAGATTAAAAGCCGTCTTCAATCAGGTGATAAATCTGCTTGCGGGCATTCCGTCAATCGTTTACGGATATTTCGGGCTTGTCGTTCTGGTGCCGCTGCTTGCCGAAGTATCCCCGACGAATTCGGGGCAGGGGGCGCTTGCCGGCTCTTTAATACTCGGAATAATGATTTTGCCTACCGTTGCAAGCATAGTGCGCAACAGTATAGAGTCCGTGCCCGAGGCTTATTTCGAGGGAGCGTTGGCGCTCGGTTGCAGCAGGGAGCAGGCGGTTTTCAAGACCGTTTTGCCCGCCGCGAAAAGCGGTACGGTGACGGGAGTGATTATGGGCATAGGCAGGGCGGTGGGCGAAACAATGGCGGTCATGATGGTTGCGGGAAACACGCCGCAGTTTATCGAAGGGCCGTTTACAAGCATAAGGACGCTTACTGTAAATATCGTCATGGATATGAATTATGCCGAAGGACTGCATTTGCAGGCTCTGATTGCTACGGGGTTCGTGCTGCTTGTGCTCGTGTTGCTTTTAAACGCACTGATTGCCGCAATCAACCGCAGAAAAAAGCCCCTTGACAAAAAGACGGCATTAAAACCCCGCGACGGCGGCGGGCAGTCGGGAGCAGCGCCCGTTTTCAAAAACACGGGCGCGCTTTGCAGGGGTTTGAAATACGCCGCAGTTGTCGTCGCCTGCATCGTGGCTTTATGTCTGGTTTTTCTTATAGGCTTTGTATTTGTAAAGGGAGTGGGACACATAAGCTTTGATTTGCTTTTCGGAGAGTCGGGCAACGACAAAATGACTTTGAGGCCCGCGTTTGTCAGCACGGGTATGCTTATCGCGCTGGCGCTCGTCGTGGCGCTGCCCATAGGAGTGGCGACCGCCGTGTATCTTGCGGAGTATTCCAAACGCGGCAGCAGGGCGGTCAAGACCGTCAGGCTGTTTGTGGACACGCTCGCAAGCATACCGAGCATTGTTTTCGGACTTTTCGGCGCGCTGGTGTTCGGCGGACTTATGGGAATGGATTACAGCCTGCTTGCAGGCGGTTTCACACTCGCGCTTATTATTCTGCCCACAATCATAAGAGCCACGGAGGAGAGTATTCTTGCCGTTCCCGACAGTCTCAGGGAGGCGGGGCTTGCTCTCGGCGCCGGCAAGGCGCGCACTATTTTCAAGGTAGTGCTGCCTGCGGCGATGAGCGGAATTGTAACTTCCATAATTTTGAGTATAGGAAGAATTGTGGGCGAATCTGCCGCGCTGATATACACTGCGGGCGCTGTGCCCTACACTCCGTCGGGCTATCTCGACCAAGGCAGCTCTTTTGCCGTGATGATGTGGATGTTCGCGGGAGAGGGGATGTATGTGGACAGCGCTTACGCAACCGCGTGTATACTTATGATTTTCGTGGCGCTCTTGAATCTGCTGGTGACGCTTTGCGAAAGAAAATTCAGAAAAAAACAGGGAATTGCAAAATGAGTATAAGATATTTGTTCGGGAAGAAAAAAGCGTATACAGACGCCGAAACGAAAACAAAAGAAAAAACGACAGTCTCAAAGGCGCGGAGTATTTCGGACTTTGCTTTTGACGGAGACGTTGCAGTGAAAACGGAAAACCTGGACTTGTTTTACGGCGAAATGCAGGCATTGAAGCATATCGACATGACCGTGCCTACAAGAAAGGTCACTGCGCTTATCGGACCGTCGGGCTGCGGCAAGTCCACGCTTCTGCGCACTTTCAATCGCATGAACGACCTTGTAGAGGGCTGCAAAGTTTCGGGTTCCGTGAAAATCGGAGGCACGGACGTTTATCAAACAAACGTAAATCTCACCGCGCTGCGCAAAAACGTGGGCATGGTATTTCAAAAGCCCAATCCCTTTCCCATGAGTATTTACGACAACGTGGCTTTCGGCCCCCGCAACTTCGGTATAAAAAACAAGGCGGAGCTGGACTTCATAGTGGAAACGTCGCTCAAACAGGCTGCTATGTGGGACGAATTGAAGGACAGACTGGGCAAAAGCGCGCTCGGCATTTCGGGCGGGCAGCAGCAGCGGCTGTGCATTGCGCGGGCGCTTGCGGTCAGCCCGCAGATTTTGCTGATGGACGAACCGACAAGCGCGCTGGACCCCATTTCCACGGGAAAAATAGAGGAGCTTTGCATGGAGCTTAAAGAAAACGTAACAATTTTGATCGTTACGCACAATATGCAGCAGGCTGCACGCATATCCGACAAAACGGGCTTTTTCCTGCTGGGCGACCTTGTGGAGTACGGCGACACGGAGCAAATTTTTTCCGCGCCGCAAAACCCCGAAACGGAAAAATACATTACCGGACGTTTCGGTTGACGGAGGCTTGTATGACGACGAGAAAATTTTACGAAGAGGAGCTTTGCGAGCTTAAACAAAGCTTGACATCGATGTGTCTTGCGGTCGAGCGCATGATAGAGGACAGCATAAAGGCGCTTGTGGAGCAGGACGGGGAGCTTGCGCGCTCCGTTGTCGCGCGGGACAAGCGGGTGGACGAAACGGAGCTTGACATAGAAAAGCGCTGTATGCGGCTTTTACTCATCGAGCAGCCTGTCGCGCGCGACTTCCGCGAGGTTTCAACCGCGCTTAAACTGATTACCGACATAGAACGCATAGGCGATCAGGCGGCGGATATAGCCGAAATCGTTTCCAATTTGAAGGATGAAGCGTATATCAAAAGGCTTACGCACACTGTCAGGATGGGCAGGCTTGCAGTCAGGATGGTGCACGACGGAGTTGCGTCCTTTATCAACGGTGACGAAGCGCTGGCGGACGAAACGATTGCCCGCGACGACGAGATGGACGCGCTGTTTTTGACGGTAAAAAACGAACTTGTAGAACTGATAAAAAAGGACAGCTCAAACGCCGACCAAGCAATAATGTTTATGATGATAGCCAAATATCTCGAAAGAATAGGAGACCACGCCGTGAATGTCTGCGAATGGACAAAATACTCCGAAACGGGAGTGCACATCAAATATTGAAAGTCAGAGAGGCGCGGAAATTTTCTACACAGGGAACATTTTGAATAGTATAAAAGGATAACGAAAAATCGTTATCCTTTTATTTTGATTTGGAAATTCTTTACTTTCGATGAGTATAGCCAACTCGTTTTGATGATTTATTTGCTTGACTTTCTTCTGTTGTGTTCTTTACATAAAAGTTGACAATTGTCAATATTTGTTTTACCGCCTTCACACCACGGTTTTATGTGGTCGGCTTCCATTTCTTCAAGTTCATAGTGTGTTTTTTTGCTGTTTTCGGCAACGCAATAAGGGCAATTTCCTTTTTGACGTTCATAAACTTTTCGTTTTTCGTTATCTGTAAAAGAACGTATATTAAGGTGTTTTTCGTCGCCGGAAAGCAGATATTCATAAATTCCCGAATGCTTTGTCACATCGTCGTCCTGCATTAAAGAAACAATTTTTTCTTCCAATTCTTGCGGATTGTAGACCTTAGTTCCGTATGTATTAAAAAGAATACCCCATTTAAGACCTTTCATTTCTTTTCGGTATCGGGGGAATATCGTCTGCACCCAAGATATAACAGATTGAAAATATTGCCACAACGGCGTTGCGTGGTTGTCGTGTTGGTGTATTGACATATAATCTTCGATTTTTATATTTTCTCTTGCGGAAATCCACGCTAAAACCGTTTCCAAATAGTCTTGTCTGTTGGCTTCGCCGTTAATATATTTATTTGCCAAAAGGTAAGCCACACAACCGTTTTTGGAAAAATATCTTTTGGCGTCCGAAAGCCACTCGCCCGCATATACGGCGTTGCGCAGCTCTTGCTCCTTTAACTGTATTCCCGCAATATTGATTATCTTAAACCAATCAAGTTTTTCTTTGTCGTTGCCCTTGCAAATATAAATCATGAGGGGATACTCTAAAATTTGATTTTTTTCCGTTTCCGTGAGATTATGAAAAGCACGACTGTTAAGCGAGAAATCGCCGTTTACATATTGACACAAAGAAATAGTGCGTTGTTGACCGTCTAACAGTTCATAATTGCCGTTTTCATCTTCAACCCAATACATAACATTAAGGGGAAAGCCTTTTATGACTGTTTCTATAACGGCGTCGCGTTGTTTTTCCTTGTAAACAAATTCACGCTGAAACGCAGGACGGATATTTAATTTTCCTCCATAGCCGACAACGCCGTTTTCCCGACTGTCCTCATAACCGTAGACAATGTCTCTGATTTTTATTTCATGTAGTTCTATTTTCATTTTTGCCCCTTTTTCTTATGATAATTCTGAAATATTTGGCATTTCCGTTTATCATGGACAAATATTTACCTTCTTTTCTCGTGGATTCATTGTCCAATATACTATATCTGCCTATGCCGTCTATTATTTCAAACTGCGACGGATTGTATTTGTCTAAAAATGTAATAGGTACGCCCATTAAACCATCGTAATCTGCGGGAATATCAGCGGTTTTATCTACGTTTATTGCATCATAGTTATCGTATTTTTGATAATCTTCAAGTGAGTATGATTTATATAGCAACAACTCTTCGTGGCGCTGTCTATAATCTAGATTCGTAAACCACCTTATGCCTTTAACTCTTATATATTTTTTACCTTTTTCGTCAATTCTGCAAGCTGCCGCATTCAAAGGATATGAATCGGGCACTTGAAACTCCCTGTCGCCGCTATGGATACTTGCTCCTAACCAAATCAAATTATTCTTAATCAATGGAAAAATTTCTTTGTATGTTATGGCGTTTTGATTGCCTATTATGATAAATTTTTTTTCGTATAATATGAGTTGGGCAACGTATTCGCGGAATAATGAAAACGGGGGGTTGGTTACTACTATATCGGATGCTTTCAAAAGGTCAATACACTCTTGAGAACGAAAATCTCCGTCGCCTTGCAATATGTCGAGAGTATTTTTCTTATTTTTCAAAAGATATTCGACGTCTGATAAATCAATCGCACCGTCGCCGTTATAATCAAGAACCTCGGAAATTTCGATTTTATAGGGTTGTTTCCCGTTTTCGGTTTCTAATACTATATTTTCATTATCTAAAAGCGAAAGTTGTAACCACGCGACAGGCGAAGTTGCGTAACAAGTACATATCAATTTTTTCAGCCCTAAAAAATTAAAATTCATGGCAAAATATTTAAAAAAATTACTTTCAAAAGGGTCGTCGCAATTACAAAAAACCGTTTTGCCGAAAAAATCCGTTTTGTAATGTTTTAATTCTTTTTCGATATCTGCAAGCTGTGTGTAAAATTCGTCGTTTTTGGCTTTGTCGGCTTTTCTTAAACTAGAATTTTTAGACATTAATTTGATGCTCCTGAAATTTTAGTCGCACCGTTTATAATAAAAAAGTGCGCAACCGGAGTTACGCACATAAAACGCAAACTCCTTGTCGCTACACAAATAAACAGAAATGAACAAACACTCCCATTTGGAATTTGCATTTTTGTCAAATTACTTTAATGGGAGTATGACCAAAAAAGAGTATGATAACCCCTTGTTTGTCCATCTCTAAAATATATTTATTTGTGTAGCGTATTCAGTATAATACAATTTTCTTGTTTTTTCAATCAGTTTTAATGAATAAAAGAAAACCCGACTGAAAAAAAATCGGGTTTTAAACTTATTTTTTATACGAAAAGAGGGGCTCCGCGTCTTTTTTATTTTATGTCAATTCCCAAATGTGTCCGCAGCCTGTGCTGCAAGGGAGTTTTGACTGCAATTTTCGCATTCTGTCCAAACAAAAAAGTCTTCAAAAGCCGCAACAAGCTCTCGGGCAATCCGTCCTTGTCCGCAGGGCCGGCGTATTCTGTGTGCCGCGTCGGGCTGTCTGCGCCGTCGGGGCGCGTCCTTCGTCAAGCAGAATTTTTGCCGTTTTGTCGTTGATAAGCGTCTCCTACTCACCGTTTGCAGTTTTTGTTTTTGGGGCAGTGGTCGCACTCCATGTTGCAGCCGCGATGCTTTATCAGCAGCTTTATTCCCGTATAGAGGAATACGGCGGCGGCAAGCGTGCCGACAACGCTCCAAAACACCGTATTGTTTTTTGCGTAAAGTATGCCCGCCTGATAGATGACAAGAGACACGACGTAGGCAAAGCAAATCTGAAAAGCGATTGCAAACCAACCCGTTTTCGCGCTGTGCAGTTCTCTGAAAGAAGCGGCGATTGCCGAAATGCAGGGGGCGGCAAGCAGATTGAAGGTCATGAAGGAATAAGCGGACAACGGAGTGAACATTGTTCCGTCCACGCCTAAAATGTTGAGCGTCGTGACAACCGTTTCCTTTGCCGCAAGGCCTGTCAGCGTTGCGACAGCCGTCTGCCAGTTTCCCCAACCCAGCGGCTTGAACACGGGCGCAAGCAGGCGTCCCATTTCCGCGAGAATACTGCGGTCGGGGGAAACGCCGTAGGCGAATTTGTAATCAAAGCTCTGCAAAAACCAAAGAACGATGCTTGCGGCGAGTATTACCGTTGACGCGCGCAAAAGAAACGCTTTGCCGCGCTCCCACATTTCTTTGAGCACGTTGGAGGCTTTTGGCAGGCGGTAGGAGGGCAGCTCCATGATGAAGGTGTCTCTTACCGTTGTTTTTCTGCGCTTGAACACTTTGAGAATAAGTCCTCCCGCAACCACCGAAAAAATGCCCACGAAGTACATGGAGGTGGCGGCAAGCGCGCTGCCGTTGAACACGGCAGTGGTAAAAAACGCAAACAAAGGCAGCTTTGCGCTGCACGGAATAAAAGGCGTGAGTATAATGGTGTTGTTTCTTTCGTTTACGTTTTTTATGGTGCGCGCGGACATAATGGCGGGAACCGAGCAGCCGCAGCCGACTACCATCGACACAAAGGACTTGCCCGACAAGCCGATTGCGTTGCACAGGCGGTCCATAATGAACGCCACCCTCGACATGTAGCCGGAAGCTTCGAGTATGGCAATCAGTCCGAAAAGAATCATGATTTGCGGCACAAAGCCGACGACTGCAAGAACGCCGGCAATCACGCCGTCGCAAACGAGAGAGGACAGCCATTGCGGCGAAGATACGGAATCAAGTCCGCTTCTTACCCATTCCTGAAACCAAGGGGTGAAATCGTCGTTTATCAGAGAGGTTATCCATCCGCCTATGGTCTGAATGGAAATCATGAAGACGAGAAACATCACTACGGCGAATATCGGGAAGGCGAGCCATTTGTTGGTCACTACTTTGTCTATTTTGTCGGAAAGAGACAAGCCGTCGTTTTTTTGGGACTTTTTTCTTTTGCTTTGTTTTTTGTCCGAGTCGTCTGCCGTCTGCCGCGCGACGCTCCTTGTCGCTTTGCAGGCAATCACGTTTAATTGGTCGTATCTTTGTTTGGCTATTTCCGACGAAAGCGAATTTTTGTATTTGTTTTCCAATTCGGCATTGAGGCCGTTTATCAGTTCGGTTTGCGACGGACTGAGACAGGCGGCGTCGGTTACGAGACTGTCTTTTTCCAAAAGCTTAAGCGAAATCCAACGCTTGTTGACGGGAATTTTCACGGCTTTTGAAATTTTGTCCAGCGCGCTTTCCACGTCGGCAAAGTAGGTGAGCGGGCTTTCCTTTTTGGAAACTTCCTTTTTGCAAAAATCCATAAGCCGGTCGACGCCGGTGTTTTTGGACGCGGATACGGAATAGAACGGACAGCCGAAGACGGCTTCCAGAGCGGCGGCGTCTATGGCTATGCCCTTGGCGCGCGCTTCGTCCTCCATGTTGAGCGCCACCACGACGGGTATGTCGAGTTCAAGGAGCTGACTTGTCAGGAAAAGATTTCTTTCGAGATTTGTGGAGTCCACGACGTCGATAATCAGGTCGGGGCGGTCGTTGTTTATGTAGTTGTGGGCAACCTCTTCGTCGACAGATAGGGGAGTAAGAGAGTAAATGCCCGGCAAATCCACGATTTTTAAGGAGGTGTCCTTAAAGTAGCGGCCCTCCTTTCTTTCCACCGTAACGCCCGGCCAGTTGCCGATGTGTTGGTGGGATTTGGTCAGCAGGTTGAAAAGCGTGGTTTTGCCGCTGTTGGGGTTTCCCGCCAGAGCGATTGTCTTTCTGACGGGGCTTTTTTCTTTTTTGTTTTTCTTTGGGGAGAGCGAATTCGTCCTCTTCTTAAAAAATTATAAATAGTACTGCGTGATGCTTCAACTCCATATTGTTCTTGACATATTCTAGCAAATTCACTAAAATTTGTACCACGATATTCTCTTCGGTATAATTTACAAATAAAAGTACTTACTTCTGTATCATAAGTATTATATGGTTTGTAGTTTTTATTTTTATGAACAACTCCTTCAGTACCTTCATTTAATACTTGGCGTTTTAAATTTCTAACTTGTCTTGTTGTAATACCAAGTTTTTTTGCAGCCTCAGTACCATTAATTTCACCAAGTAATAATTTTTTAATCACTCTAAGTTTTTTTCTTTCGCCTTTTGATAGTTTCTTTTTTGGTTTTTCATCAAGAAAAGCCAGTGGATTGTTTTGTTCACTTTGTTCTTCTATAGGTAGTTCTTGAGCAGTTGGTATATTTTGAGTTTCTTGTTCTGCCATAT
>OMEC01000780.1_pt1 | contig 15008 bp, 13 predicted proteins | sample 1673401 | NCBI WGS metagenome assembly OMEC01 (sample SAMEA103958110, study PRJEB25191) | human gut metagenome | reverse complement strand
AAGACAGAGGCCTCTCACGCCTTTAACATCGGTTCGAATCCGGTACGGGTCACCAAGTTCAAACTCCGCCTTCGGCGGGATGATTTAGCTCCATCTTTATGATGGAGCTACTTTTTTCGATAGGAGGCCCCCATGGCAAAGCAATCCATCCGTCTCTCCGACCATTTCACGTATGGCAAGCTGCTGCGCTTCACGCTTCCCTCCATCTGCATGATGGTCTTCACGTCCATCTACGGCGTGGTGGACGGTCTGTTCGTCTCCAATTTCGTGGGTAAAACGCCCTTTGCCGCCGTAAACCTGGTCATGCCCTTCGTGATGATCCTGGGCGGCATGGGCTTCATGATCGGCACCGGCGGCACCGCCCTGGTGTCCAAGCTGCTGGGCGAGGGCAAGCAGGACGAAGCCCACCGCACCTTCTCCATGCTGGTACTGTTCACACTGCTGTTTGGCGCAGTGCTGTCCGCCGTGGGCATCCTCACCATGCCCGCCGTGTCCCGTCTGCTGGGCGCGTCTGATGCCATGATGGCCGACTGCATTCTCTATGGCCGCATCGTCACCGGCTTCACCTTCGCCTTCATGCTGCAAAATGTGTTCCAGAGCTTCTTCATCGCTGCCGAAAAGCCCCGCCTGGGCCTGACGGTCACCGTGGCCGCCGGCGTCACCAACATGGTGCTGGACGCGCTCTTCATCGCCGTTTTCGACTGGGGTGTGGCCGGCGCGGCCATCGCCACCGGCCTGAGCCAGTGTGTAGGCGGCGTACTGCCCCTGATCTACTTCCTGCGGCCCAACACCAGCCTGCTGCGCCTGCGGCCCGCCGCCCTGCGTCTGCGCCCCATCCTCCAGTCCTGCGGCAACGGTTCCTCCGAGCTGATGAGTAACATCTCCTCCTCCCTGGTAGGTATGCTCTACAATTTCCAGCTCATGCGCCTGATCGGCGAGGACGGCGTCTCCGCCTACGGCGTGCTGATGTACGTCCAGTTCATCTTCGTAGCCATCTTCATCGGCTACTCCATCGGCAGCGCGCCGGTGGTCAGCTTCCACTACGGCGCGCAGCACCACAGTGAGCTGAAAAACCTCCTGCGGAAAAGCGTCCTGCTGATGGCCATCGGCGGCGTGACCCTGACGGTCCTGGCCCGTGTGCTGGCCGCCCCCTTGTCCCGGCTGTTTGTGGGCTACGATGCCAGCCTCTACGCTCTGACCACCCATGCCTTCCGGCTGTTCTGCTGGTCGTTCCTGCTGGCAGGCTTCAACATCTTTGCCTCCGGCTTCTTCACCGCCCTGAACAACGGTGCCGTCTCCGCTGCCATCTCCTTCCTGCGGACGCTTGTGTTCCAAGCCGGCTCCGTCGTCATCCTGCCCATACTTCTGGGCGTGGACGGTATCTGGTGGGCCATCACCGCCGCCGAGATCTTTGCCTTTATCATCTCCGGCGTCTTTCTGGTGCTCAAGCGGAATAAGTACCACTATATGTGAGCGTTTTCCCCTTGCAATCGCATAAACATAGTGCTATACTATGTTTACTAACATAAGGGAGGTCTTCCCATGCTCGTATCTACCAAAGGCCGTTACGCCCTCCGGGTCATGCTGGAGCTGGCTCAGGATGACAGCGCCGCCTATCTCCCCCTGCCCGCCATTGCCGAACGGCAGGGCATCTCTGAAAAATATCTGGAGAGCATCATTTCCGTGCTGTCCAAGGCCGGCCTGGTGGACGGCCTTCGTGGCAAGGGCGGCGGCTACCGCCTGAACCGCCCCGCCGCTGACTACTCTGTGGGCCAGATCCTCCGCCTCACCGAGGGCTCTCTGGCCCCCGTCACCTGCCTGGAGGGTGACGAGAACACCTGCCCCCGCGCCGGTCACTGCACCACGCTCCCCATGTGGGAAAAGCTGGACACCATCATCAACGACTATCTGGACAGTGTCTCCCTGGCCGATCTGCTGACGCAGACCGACGGCAGCGCCCTCTGAAAGCATACCGAAAAACCTCCCGGACCACGCAGTCCGGGAGGTTTTTGTTTTTCAGGTCCGACTCAGCCCTTGTGCTCCGTCTTGGCCGTATCCGTCTTGCTGGCAGCGTCGGTCTTATTGGCGGCAGCATCCTCCACCGCGGAGATATTCGCGGCAGCGGCCGCGGCGTCTGCCGCTGCCTTGTCCTGGATGCGGTCCGCCGGGATACCGGCAGCCTCGGCCTCACCGCGGGTCATGGTAATGGGCGCGGCGGAGTCCTCCACCAGCTTTGCCATCAGCAGATAGCGGTGATGATCGTCGCCGTTCTTGCACACGGACAGCACCACCACCTTGTCGCCCGCCTGGGGCAGGTTGGTCTTGTCCACGTTCACGCAGCCCTCGGCACTGTAAAAGGCGTTCTGGTTGGTGTCGCTCTTGTACTTAGGATCGCTGGCCGCCTTGCCCAGCGCCTCAAAGAATGCGTTAAACACCTTCTCGTCCTTGAAGTCGTGGTAGTACAGGATGTGGCTGGTATCATAGGGGATGCATGCGAAGAACTTATAGGTCAGCTGACGGCCCGGCTGATAGATGTACATCACGGCGTTGTCGTCGAACTTCAGCGTCTCGCCGTAGCTCTGCAAACCGCCGAACATGGTCCGGTTGGCCATGTTGTGGCCGTAGATCACCGTCATGGGGTCGCTGAGGTCAGACTTGTTGTAGTACGCCTGGATGTACAGCGAGCCGGCCTTGTTGGTCTTGCCGTCCAAATCGCGCTGCAGGTAGTAATCGTCGTCATACCCGGTGCTGCTCTTAGTGGACTTGGGACTCTGCGCCAGATAGTGGCCCTTGCTGATGGCGCACTGGGTGGCGTTGGGGATCTGGATGAACCCGAACACGTCCGGGTACTTCTTCTCATCGAAGCTGACGCCGTCCGGCAGCTGGATGGGCTCCGGCTCCACGATGACCTCATCCTTGGGGTCCGGTTCCGGTTCCTTCTGCTCGCCGCAGCCCACCAGCACGGCAGAGCCCAGCGTCAGCAGCGCCATCACAAGCGCCATTCGGCGTAAAAAGTGCTTCTTCATCTTCTCCATTGCTGCTCCTTCCCGCGGCTCCTCTCTTCCTCTCGAGCCGCTGCGGCGTGTCCGCCGCGTCGCAATATACTTTGATATGATACCATACAGCGTCCCTGATTGCAAGCACTTTTCCTCTATCCGACCCTTATGCCAGCGTCATACCGTACTGCCCCAGCAGCTTCTCAAGCCGCTGCCGCTGCGCCGGTGTCATGCGGGCCGTATACTGCGCCGCCAACGCCTGGGCCAGATCGCCGTTGCCCCGCTTCAGATAGTTCCCCACGGCCCGCTGCAGGCTCTCCGCCGCCGTAGAGCTCAGGCTCTCACCCCTGCTGCCGGTATCTCCACTATCTGTAAGACGGACGCCGGAGGCGGAAAGTTTCCTCTCCTGCTCCGCTTTGTCGGAAAAATGTGCCAGCAGCGTCTGATACAGCTTCTGGTCCTGACTGCCCGCGTCCTCATACGCCGCCTGAGCCGCCTCCAGCTGCTTCTGCCAGTCACCACGCGCCTCCTGCCAGCGGTCATAGTCCGCCTTTTCCTGTGCGTCCAGCATACTGTACTGGTTCTGCAAAGCCTTGCCCTCCTGCTGATACTCCGCCAGCGCCGCCTGCCGCAGCTCCGGCACCAGCGCTGCCAGCTCCTGCAAATAGCCGTTGTACGCCTGCTGCCCCGCGCTCTGGGCGTAGCTGGAGGCATACCCGCCGGTCAGGGCCGCCGCCTTGCCCAGCGTGTCCTCCATGGCCGCCGCGCCGCGGGCGGCATACAGTCTGGCGTACCGCTGGTACGACTCGTCCTCCTCCGGATCGTAGTCAAAGGCCTCCCGCCCCGCGATCTGGTCATACAGCGCCTGCAAACGCTCCTCGAACCGGGACCGGTACGCCTCCGGCTCCAACGCCGCCACGCTGTCCCGGTACGCCTGCGCCGCCGTCACCTCGTCCGACGGCGTATAGCCCCTCTCCAGCTCCTGCAGACGCCGCGCCGTGCCCGCCGTGACCTCCGCCCTGGGTGCCGCCGCCTCTGCTGCCGCAGCGGCCTGCGCCGCCTGCTCCGCCGCCGTAGGCGCGGACAGCAGGCTCCCCCACGTCTCGTCGCCGGCAATGCCGTCCACCATCGTCAGTCCGTTCTTCTTCTGATAGTCCCGTACCGCGGCTCTCGTCTTCTTGCCGAAGATACCATCCTGGTCCAGACTATACCCCCGCTTGTTCAATTCATTCTGCAGCTGCCGCACCGCGCTGCCCTGTGAACCGTACGCCACCATCGTATACGTCGATGCCATGCCTCTCTCCTCCTCGTCATGTCGTGCGCCGCCAGCCATACACGCCGGCGATGCCTGTCTCCACGCTCTCCCATACCGCGCCTGCCGGTATCTCCGGCGCCGCGGGACTGTCTGCCAGGCGCACGCTGCCCACCGGGAACAGCATCGCCTCCACTGTCTGTCCGTTCACCGTCAGCGCACCGGATACCGCCACATCCCCGTAAAACACCGCCGGCCACACGCACTCCAGCGCCTCCTGCTCCGCATATTTGCCGAAGGCCGCGCCCATTCCGCCGGCGCGCAGATGCAGCGTCACCCGGCTGGTGGCCGCCGTATACCGCACCACCCGCACGTTGCCCACCGTGTCCTCCGCGCTCAGCTCCACCTCATAGGAGGTCCCGCCGTCCAGCCCGCCGCCCAGCAGCTGCTCTGCCCCCGGCAGCAATGTCACATAGCCGTTCCACGCGCCGCCCACGGGCCGGAAGCGCGCCCGCAGGACCACCGTATTGTGCCCCTGCACATCGGCGCACTGTGCCGCGCACTTCACCTTCAGATACGCCCCGTCGTCCTTCTCTGTGCCGTCCGCGGCGCACCGCGCCGCCATGGACGCCGTGATGGCCGGCGGATAGTACGCCGCTACCGTCACCGCCTCGCCTGTCACGGTCACTGACCGTCCCCGGCTGTCCGTCACCGTGGCCGTGGGCCGCAGCGTCCCGCTGATGCCGATGACCGCCGTCGTCCCGGCAGTGCCGGTCAGCTCCTGCCCCGCAAAGCGGAATTGCACCGACCGCACGGACGCGCCGCCCTGTGCCGCCGCCGTCGCCGCATACCGTATCCGGCTGACGCCCTGCACACACAGCCCCCAGCTCTCCGCTGCCGTACCGTCGTTTACCACCTCCGTGGTCAGCGCCGCCGTGGGCCGCATGGTCTCCGGCACATAGGCCGTGAACGCCGCGCTCAGGCTCCCCACCGGCGTACCGCCGCTGTACACCTTCACCGTCACCGTCCCGGTGCCGTGCGTTGTCTCCGGCAGCTCCTCGGCCAACGACTCCGGCACCGTCCACTGATACACCACGCGCCCCGCGCTGCTGCTCACCGTCCGCAGCGCGCCGCTGCTCAGCGTTCCGGAGGCCGCCCCCAGCACATAGCTGAACGTAAAGCTGTACCCATACCCGGGCCGCGTCAGCGTCAGCGTCCCCGTCTGTCCGATCACCGCATCCCCCGCCGTCAGCGAGAAATCTCCAATGTCCTCCACGCGCTCCACCGGCAGCGCATAGCCGTAGCTGTCGTCTCTGGCAGACCCGGAGCCGCTGTACAGCCGTATCCCCAGCGGCGCGGTGCCCACCGCTCCTGCCGCTGTTACCCAGCCGCTGTCGTACTCGATCGCGCTGCTCCACCGGCTGGGCGATGCCGCCTTCAGCGTATGCCCGCTGCACACACTTCCGCCGTCCACCGTCACCGACAGATAGATAGGGTACCCAAAATACGATGCCCCTGTCAGCGGCGCCACGGTCACATATATCCTGTACTGCATCGCGCTGCCGCTGCGCCGGCTGTCATAGCCGAAGCTGACGCCGATCTTCGGCACGCCGCCCCACTGGATGCTGTCCAACGCCGTATAGCTCACACACTCACCCTCCGATCCACCGGAAGGCCAGTCCGCCCTCCGCCGCCTCCATGCTCCACTGCCCTACATCGATACCGCCCAGCACCGTAATGTTCGTGATGTACAGCCGGTTGTTGGACACATAGGCCACCTCCGTGGCGTCCTGCCAGAAGGACAGCCGCGTGGCGGTGAACACCGCGCGAAAGTTGTTCTGCTCCACCACCTTTTCGCCGTCCACCTCTCTGCACGTCAGGTCCTGTCCCACAGCCACGCCATACACCGGCGCGGCCCCGTCGTAGTACACGATACCCGTGCGGATATACCCCTCCGTGTCCAGCTTATAGTGTGCAAAGGCCGCGTCCACCTTCTCCACGTTGGCCTGCAGGTCAGAGAAAAAGCTGTAATACTGCGTCACCGCCTCCGGTGCCGCCTCCAGCTGGGCGCTGAGCTTCGCCACATAGCTGCCGAAGTCCGAGCTCGCCACATACTCCTCCTCCAGCTTCGCCGTCAATGCCGCCGTGGTCTTCTGTACCTGGTCCGCCGTCTTCAGGATCATGCTCCGCAGCGTCTCATACTGCCCGTCCGCCGTCTCCGATGCCGCCGGGCCCAAGCGCCCGTTGGCCTGCCGCCGGGCGGAGGCCTCCCCTGCTCCGCCGCCCAGCGCCTCCAGCTGTCCCAGCGCCAGGTTGAGCTGCTGGGCCATCTGCACCAGATACGCATACTGCTGCGTCACCTGCTCCTGCACCGATCCCGCCGGTGCCATCGGCAGGGCAAGCACGCTCATGGCCCGTCACTTCCCTTCTCATACACCGCTGCCGCGCTGTACACCCGGCACGGTCCGTCCCCGGCCAGCTTCAGCCGCAGGTGTCCGCACCGCCGGGGCCGCACCTGCAGCACCGCGCCGCGGGTCTGCCCCACCTCGCCGGAGACACCGCCCACTTGTTCCCAGGCACCGTCCCCGTCATAGCAGACGTACGCCTTCACTGTGCTCCCGGCCGCCGCCTTCAGCCGCAGCTCCAGCCGCGAGAGATACTTGTGCTCCGGCGTGTACAGTCCCAGGTCGCCGCTTTCGGCGCTCCAGGAGAACCCCGTCTCTGCCGTTCCCAACGTACCGCTTGTATCCAGCAGCCGTCCGTCGCTGCACAGCACCGTCATCTCCCCGTTCCACCGGGCGAAGGCCACCGCCGCCGTATTGTCCTGTCGGTGCCACAGCCGCTTCTGCGTGTCGTACACCAGCAGCTCCGTCTCTCCCGCCGCGTCCACGGCGGACAGCCAGTACCGGCCGCTTTCCCCGCCGGCCACGCCGCCGGTATACCGCTTGTCGCCCAGCGCCCGGGATACGCACACCGGCATACTTCCGTCAAAGGCGTACACCCCGTCGTTCCCCAGATAGTACACCACACCGTCCGCCACGGCCACGGTCCTCTCCGCGCCCTTCCGCACGCCGCTGCACGGCACCGTCACGATCTGGTGCCCGCCGCCCGCCGCCGGATAGATGCGCTCCATGCAGTTCTCCTTGAAGAACACCACGCCGCCCATGCAGGCCGCCGCCCCGGTAAAGGGTCCGTCCGAGCCTCTGGCGGCGGCGTAGCTGTCGGTGCTCAGCCCCGCAAAGCTGTTCCAGTTGCGGAAATCCCCCAGCGCGCAGGCGTATATCTCGTTCACCGCCTGACCGTCCACGATGCCGTACTTGCACCCCCACAGCCGGTTGCCCTGCTCCACCACAAAGTCCATCTCCGGCATCAGCCGCATCACCGTCACCGCAGCCGTCTGGCTGTCCAGCGTCCGGCACAGCGCCGGCACCAGCACCCAGTCGTCCTCCGCCGCCTGCAATACGTGCAGGCCGTTCAGCTCCGCTGCGCCGCAGCCTGCCACCGTCACGCCGTCCCCGGCGCGGAAGCCCAGTCCCACGCCCACAGCGGCGATCTTTGTGCACACCTCCGTCAGCGCCGTCCATGTGCTGCCGTCATACCGCCGCATCACGCTCTCCGGTCGCTCCGTGTCCAGCCACAGATCCCCCGTCCGGGGCTCCTGGGGTGCCTCCGTGCCCGCCGCGTAGCTGCCCAGGCTCTCCCCCGTCCCGTCGCACAGGGTGAACGTCACCTCTCCCGTGGTGGCCCGCACGTTCTCCATGCTTCCGAAGTCCGTCAGATCCTGGGTATTGATGTACTTCTTGTCCGGAAAGATCAGCAGATACGCCCCCATGCTCACCAGCTGCTTCCGGCTGTCCGTCAGCACCAGCCCTGTTTTCGCGCCGTTCACATACAGCGCCGTGCCGTCCACCCAGAACAATCCGTCCTTCTCCGTCATGCCGTTTGGCTTTGTCAGCTGCGTCACCGTCCGCCGCAGGGGCCGCGTCTCCAGCGCCGGATACCCGCTGCTCCACAGGTTCTCCATATGCTCCAGACTCCCCGCGCCGCTGCCCGGACGGCGGTCCAGTCCCCCGAACTGCTCTACGCCTGCCCGCTGCTGCGCCGCCGCCTTCAGCTTGGGAAAATACATCTCCGCCGCCCCCTTTCAGCACAGCCGCAGCGCCGACGCGCCGCCCTCCGGCGCCGCCGTCCTGGCCCGGTAGTCCCGATAGGTCAGAAACGCGTTGTTCCACAGGCCCGCCGCGCTGTTGTACCGCGCCGTCTCCCCGTTGGCATAGTGCACCTGCGCCTCCACATAGTGCCGGTACAGCTCGTCAAAGGGCGGCGCCGCCGTCAGCTCCGTCTCCTCGGTCAGCACCGGCAGTTCCCCCGTCTCCCGGCACAGCTCCCGCCGCACGAAGCCCTCCGCCTGTGCCAGCCACCGCAGCTTCTCCGTGCGCGCATACCCATTGGGCAGCAGCGCGTCCACCCGGTCCAGCACCTGCTTTGCCGTCGTCCTTGCCATGGCCGTCACCTCAGGAAGCTCTCTCGTCCACGTAGCGCCGGGCCGCTTCCGCCATCATGGCGGCGTTTTCCAGCACCTCCGCCACGCACACCGGCACACGCACCTCCACGCCGCGCATGATCTTCCAGCTGCGTCCGTTGACGGACACGATGACAAAATTCTCCTCCTGCTTTCTGCCTCTGGGCAGCAGCACCGTTGTCATTTTTTCCTTCATCTCGCCCTTCTCCTTTCCTCATGTAAGACCTCGCCCCGCCGTCCGCCCGCGTTCCGCAGGGGGCGGTGGCCTCGACGTCCCGTCAGCGCGGCGTGGCCGCGCTGACGGCGGCATTTCCCGCAGGGGCGGACGACCCGTCCGCCCCTGCTTCACGCTCCCTCAGTTCGCCTTATCCTCGTCCGAATAGCTGCTGCCGCACTCCACGCGCACCATGTACTCGTCGTACAGGATAGCCGCGGCGTGTACGCCCTTCCAGCCCACGCTGGAGCGCTGGTCCAGCGGGTCGGCGGTGCCGGAGCTGCCGCGGGGCTTCACGATGACCTCCGTGCCCTCGCTCAGGTCCACCACGCCATAGGCGCCCTTGCCCAGGAACAGGCAGCCGTACACGGCGCAGCCCTGCTTGCCGCCTTCGCCGGGGTAGATGACCTCCTTGTCGCCTACGGTGACGGTCTTGTCCAGCACCAGCTTCGCGTCGGTGTTGCTCACCACCTGGCAGCGGGTGCCGCCCAGCACCACATAGCGGCCCGCCAGTGCGCCGGCAGCCACGGTGCCGCCGTTGAAGGTCACGTCGGTGCTGGCCATAACATTGCCGTTCACCTTCAGCGTGCGGCTGTCGGCGGCCAGGTCCTCGCCGCGATAGATCTTCGCCTCCGTGGTCTCCACGAAGCGCACGCCGTGCAGCTCGCCGATCTCGCCGGAGAACAGCTCCGTGGCCCCGGCATACTGGTGGGCGGCGATCCACGCCTCGTCCTGGCGCAGGTCAAAGGCCACGCTGGGGTGGATGATGCACACATACTTGCCGTCAAAGGTGGGCGCGTTCATCTTCTTCAGCTGGGTCGCCGCCTTGGCCACCAGCTCGCTGGTCATGCGGCAGTCCTTGTCCAGCGTCATGCGGCTGGTCACGTCGGTCTTGGTGCCGTCGCTGCCGATCTTGGGCGCGTAGATCACCTGCTTGCCCTGCTGGATCTCGTTTCGGGTCACCGTGTCCAGCGTCAGGCCCATATTGCTGCCGTGGCGGTCAGTGATCTCCAGCACCACGTCGTCGATGGCCGTCAGATCCAGCATATCCGACACGGTGGTGTAGTCGCCGTACTGCGCCAGCTCCTTGGTGATGTAGCTGACGGAGATACCGCTGCCGTCGGGCGTCACGCCCTCGGTCAGGGGCTTCAGTGCCTTGTCAAAGGCGCCGAACTTACGCCACTCCACGGTCTTGCCGCCGCCGGCAGGCAGACCCTTTGTGGCCGCGAACTGGTTGTGCACCAGCTGCGGTTTGGCGTTCTCCAGCAGCTCCATGCCATAGTAGGTCTTCATCTCCGCGCTCAGGCCTGCCGTGGTCTGGGTGTTCTCCGCAAACATCTGCAAATTCATCTCCATGTTTTCTCTCCCTTTCTAAAACCTGATCTTTTCTCCATCCTGTACCCTCTTCCGTATCGCCGCCAGCTCCGCCCCGCTGAGCCCCCTCGGGTCCCAGCGGCTGACGCTCCTGCGCCGTCCGCCGTTCTCCGCCACGCGGCTGCCGCCGCTGGCGATGGCCTGGGCCATCTGCTGCCGCGCCCGGATCACCGCGAATTCCATCGCGGCCTGCAGCTGCGCCTCCTGCTCCCGCTGCCGCGCCGTCTCCGCCGCGGCCGCCATCTCCCGCAGCCTCTCGTTCTCCTGCCGCAGTCCCCGCAGCCGCCCGTCCAGTATCCGCCGCACCCGTGCGTCGAATTCCCCCTTGTACCGGCCGCGTATCAGCGTCTCGAAGTCCTCTTCCCCGCCGGGTACCCCCTGTTCCCCGTCAGGTACCTGCTGCTCCCCGGCGTCGGGAGCCATTCCGCCCGTCTCCTCCGCAGTCTCCTGCGCCGTCTTTTCCAGCTCGTCCATCCGAACTCTCCTCCCCGTGGTAGGTCACGACCCAACTTCCACCCTGCCGGGGTATTGCCGTGCCAGCAGCGCCAGCCCGCACCGCACCAGCGCGAACTCCCGGGCACAGTCCCCTGTCCCCGCGATCTCCGCATATCCCGGCGCGCTTTGGAACCGTTCCAGCCGTCCTGTCTCCCGCAATCTCCCCGCCAGCGCGTACACCAGCGCGGACGCCGCCGCGCATACGATGTCCTTCCCGTACTCCCCGTACCCGGCGTGGCCCCGCACCGTAAGGTGCGCGCCGCCGCAGCTGGCCCGTATCATCTGGGCCGTACCGCCTGCCGCGTGGCCTGCCGCTGCCGCGTCACCGCGTCGCTGCTTCGGGGCGCCGCCGCCTTTCCGCCGCTGCTCTCCCGTTTTTCCAGTTCCCGTTCCAGCGCCTCCGCCAGATGGGTCCCCTGGCTCTTGTCCAGCAGCGTCACCGCCCGCCGCAGCGCCTCCGTCAGCCACGCCTTCTGGTCCGTCTCCTTCTGTCCCTGCCGGATGACCTCCGCCAGCGTGTCCTTGCTGCGGAACTGCATCAGCTCCAGGCACCGCAGCGCCTGCTCCGCCATATCGCTGCGGAAGAACCCCATCTGGAACAGCTGCAGGGCCAACTGGTTGTACTCCATGGTCTGGTACGGCGTCTCGTCCTGTGCCATCACCTCCAGATCGAACTCCGGCACGCGATAGCCCCCGGTCAGCAGCGCCCTGGGCCGCAGGCCCCCGTTGCCGTAGGCGACGAACGCCCCGCCGTCCCGGCCCAGCAGCCGGAACTGCCGCGGCACGTCGTAAAACTGCCGGATCAGCTCGATGCACAGCGTCACCACCTGCGAAAACGCCTCATACCCGTCGTCGATCATATTCCGCGACAGCTTGCCGCCCGCCTCCTGCAAAGCCGCAATAGCCGTGGCCGCCGTCACGCCGCCGGCGGTGCCGCCGCTCATCACGTCCCGGTTGCCCGCCGTCTCCTTCATCTCCGCGATCTTGTTCTGCAGCACCGCCACATACACGCTGTCCAGCGCCGGCACCCGGATCGGCGCGATGGAGTCCGCGCCCAGGTTCCCGTTGGTGTGCACGAAGGGCCTCGTCCAGTCGGCATACTCGTTCTCGTTCACCGCGCCGTCCGCCCGGATGAAAAACCGCGGCGTCGCCGCCGCCAGCGTGTTTTTCAGAATAGCCTGGTTCATCAGGTCGATCTGCTTCTGCGCCGACTTGCACAGATCCACATACCCATACCCGCAGGGCGTCCCCTCCTCGGGAAACAGCGTGTCGAACACGAACGGGTACTTCCCGTGGTCGTACCAGCCCCGCGCCGCCATCTCCGGGTCGTTCTCCGTGGCATACAGCACATTCTCCCCCACGAACTTGCAGTACTGCAGCACCTGCCGTCCCTCACGCTCCGTGTGGTAGTACCAGTCCACCACCAGCGACTGCTCCGACGTGTCCACCTTGTCGTCGAACAGATACCGGCTCACCTGCGCGCCGCCGCGCCCCAGCTTCCCCTCCAGCTCCGGCCACCTCCGCACCAGATGGTTGTTGGGCACCAGCTCCGTGCAGAAAAAGTGCTCCGACTCCTGTATGTCCGTGACCCCCGGCTCCCAAAACAGGTTCAGCACGTCCATGCTGCGGATGCTCACGTCGCCCAGCCCGTGCAGCTTTTCGTTGTCCCAGAACACGCCGTACACGGCGCACCCGGACTTCAGCTTGTCCCACCACGCCTTGGAATACGTCCGCCTGAACCGGTCGTTTTTCAGCAGCACCGGCAGGATACGGCTCAGCGTCTCTGCCTCCTGCCGGTCTCCCGGCTCCCGGGGCAGCACCGTCGGCTCCGGATAGCAGTCCATGGCGTCCGCGTGCTTGCTGAGGATGCAGTTCACCAGCCAGCCGCTGGCCGGCCGCACGTCCTCCGGATTGCCGCCCTCGCCCGCCTTCTCCATCTGCTCCCAGTGCCGCAGCTTCCAGAACTGCTCGTTGTCGATGATGCGCCTGTCCAGATTTTGCTTGCCCGCGCGATAGCGCCGCAGCACCTCCGCCGCGGCCCGTACCGCCTCCGCCCCGATCTTCACCGGAGCACCGGCGTCCCGCGCGGTCCTTGTCTCCTGCTCCATCCGAGCACCTCCCTTTCATGTTCTGTCCCTGCCCCCGCCCAGCCCGAAAGTTGCCCGCAAACGTGCAACGCCCCAAATTTTTTGTCCCAGCCTTCTCACCAAAAAAAGCGCAAAAAAAAGAAAGCCCTTACGGGCTTTCTTTTTTATTTGCTCTTAGTGACGCTTTTTAGCGGTCCACGCTATACCGGTCACGGACAGCACCGCCGTCACGGCGTAGATACCGATGCCCGCGTCAAAGGTCTTGGGAGAGCCCTTGGTGGTGGTATCGGGGGTGGTGGTGCTGGGGGAATAGTAGTAATAGGAGGTGGGCTTGGTGTAAGTCTGGTTCTCGCCATACTCAGTATTACCGACCTTAACAGAACCCTTGATCACGGTCAGCGTGTCGCCGCCGCTCATGCTGTTCACAGCAGCCTCAATGCTGTCAGTGCCGACGTAGTAGACGTTCTTGAGGGATGCCACTGCATTGCTGCCAGCATAGGCGCTGACATCGCTGGAGAAAGTGCCGCCGGAGATGAAGTTAGTGCAATCTTCACTATACACCGCATTGGTGCCGTTATTGATAGCTTCAAAATTACCACCGCTAATCGTCAGATTTACCTTTGCAATCGAGGCAGAATCGTTGGTTTGAGGATTGCTCTCATACACACCGGTGTACCCCTTAACTGTCGCATTCTCAATCGTCACAATAACAGGCAGCTTTGTCGTATGCTGGGCGAGGGCAACACCCGCACCTGCTGTAGTAGAACCGTTTCCATTAGGGGTAACAGTTACAGGTGTAGCTGTACCAGTAATCGCTCCGCCAGAGACGGTCAGCTTGCCCGCCCGGATCTCAACACCGGTCATACCTGTAATATTGCAGTTTGTCAAGGTAGTCGTAGCGTAGCCCGCAAGGTACATACCCTCACCGGTAGCAGTGATAGTCGTATTCTTTAAGCTAATCTCCGGTGCGTTCTCTGTATGTGTAATGGAACCATTCACATACAGGCCATTACCAACCTCATCAGCGGTGTCATTCACACCCTTCAGCACAGCACCATTCACAGTGACAGAAACGCCATAAGCTTTTGCCGCATTTTGGTCTACGAAAATAGCAGACCAGCCTTCCAGTGTGACATTCGAATTGACCTCAAGTACAGAGTAATTCTCGTCACTCTCATTTTTCGACCCTTTAATCAAAACAGCGCCAAAATAGGGTGTGCTTTCCTTAACCGTACCGACACCGTTTATGATCAGCTTCCCATGCATAAGCTGAATCACAGGGCTTCCACCCGAAAGCGTATGTTCATTCAGGTTTAGTGTATAAGTCTTACCATCCGAAATGTACCATGTGGACGTCAACGTCACATCGCCAGTCAGCGTAATAACACCATCCTTGGCCTTTGCCAAGAAGTCTGCTCCGGTCATACTGCCGCTTGCAGTGCCGTCGCCCTCTGCCCAGACGGTAGCGGTGAGTCCCAGCGCCAACACCAGCGCCAAAATGGTTGCCAATATCTTTTTCATTTTTCTTACCCCGGGTTTTTTAGATTTCCGCAGGGTGCTTCGTTTTAACAAGCTTAAAACGCCAAAGCAGGAGTACTCCTGCGGATAGTCAGATTATAGCACAGCTGCATAATTTGTCCAGCCCTTTTGTGTAAAATTTCGCATTTTCGTCGTCTGCGGAATTTGGACCGGGGGAGGGGCGCAGCCCCTCCCCCGGTTTCTCACGGCTTCCGCCGTATCTCCGTCCTCTCCCGGGGCGCGATGGGCCGCATCATGCAGAAATACCGGCTCTCATCCGCCGCGTGGTCCTCCTGTCCCGTGTCCACATCCTCCGGCGCCGTGGTACTGTACGACAGTCCCGGTACCGTCCGTATGAACGCCCGGCAGTTTTCGAACACATACAGCATGGGGTACCCCTCCCCGTCAAAGCTCATCCGGTAGTGCAGCTGCATCCACCCCGGTATCCGCCGGTTGTCCCCCTTTTCAAAGAACAGCCTGTGCTTCAGCGCCGTCTCATAGATGCTCTCGCCCCGGCTGGCGTCCCAGATGGCCGGGTCCGCCACCCCCC